>Ga0208644_1004271_pt1 | contig 10817 bp, 12 predicted proteins | sample VirMetDEL_Nov_18_FD_184517 | JGI IMG/M metagenome (GOLD analysis project Ga0208644, IMG submission 184517) | Aqueous microbial communities from the Delaware River and Bay under freshwater to marine salinity gradient to study organic matter... | ecosystem: Environmental > Aquatic > Marine >... | reverse complement strand
CAGTAGCAGTCGGATACGTTGCAAGCGCAGCGCAAGATGCGTTGGCAATTGGATACGGCACTTCAACTGCACGGCTTGGAGTCAGCTTAGGCTATCAAGCCAATTCAGGAGTTGCGAGTACCGAGACGTTTGGAATAGCAATTGGTGCTTATACCGTAGCACCATCAAATGGCGTTGCTGTCGGTGCCAACAGTTCCGTCACAGGTACACGAGGTATTGCCATTGGTGCAAGAGCTGTCACTAGTGGAGCGAATAGCATCGCGATTGGTTACGACGCTGATGCAGTTGGCAGCACATCGACCACTATTGGTTATTTTGCAACAGCCGATGCCGACGGTGTTGGATTAGGTAGACAAACAAATGCTGGAGTGGAAGGGACAGCCATTGGGTCAACAGCAGTTGCAGCAAATCAAGCAACAAGCGTTGGCGAAGCGGCTGGATTTAATGGTAGCGGTCAATTCGGTGTGGCAGTGGGCAGACTGAGCAAATGCGGCATTAGTTCAGTTGCGGTAGGTCATCAAACAGATGCGGTAGATTACTCAACAGCAGTTGGTGCTAATTGCACAACAACCGCAGCGTACCAATTTGTTGCAGGTGGTAATTCTACAGCAAAGAGGAATGAGGTTTATTTTGGTAATGGTGTTACCAACGCTTTGCCGGAAAGTTATACTATCAACGGAACTTCAGCGACCAGTGGCAGCAACGCCAACGGTGGCAACGTGACATTAAAGGCAGGTATTGGCGACGGTACAGGCACAGATGGATTAATCATACTCGCTAATTTACCAACGAGTGACCCTTTGGTAACAGGTGCTCTTTGGAACGATAGTGGTACATTAAAGGTAAGTTAAGATGCTAATAGATAATGGTGATGGAACACACACAGTACGAATAGAGCTACTTGTAAAAGATGCAATTATTCAGAAGCAAGGTATCGAACTCTTTGCTCGCCACTTTGGTTGGAGACCCATAATAGTCAATGACCAAGGACAGGAAGTTGCAAATCCACAGAGCGCACTTGATGCAGGAATACGCGCCATTAAAAAACTCACTGCTGACATCTTCAAAAACGAGTTAATGATAAGCGAAGCACAAAAGGCGCAAGAGGCAGCAGCAGCAGAAGCTGATAGCTTACTGAACGGGTAATGAATGACTCTCTTTTTACTGCTTAATCCAAAACAGTATCAGACACCTGATACTAGCGACATTCTCGACGTTTATCGCAAACGTAAGAAAAAGCAGCTACAAGAGGAAGAAGAGCTTGCAGTTAAGATACTGTTGGAAAGATACAAAGAGCAGTATCCAGAAGAAAAGCCTAAAAAGATTAACTTTGACCAGTTACTATCTGGGGCACTCCAGACCCAATTCTATGGTCTGGATGCCCATAGGCAGATGCGAATCAAACAACTTTTTATTCTAATGTTATTGGATGATGACTGATATGAAGAAGGCAAGCACATGGCCGACTCGATTTGGCACACTAGGTGAGAAGGTATTCGGCAAAGACAATCCATTCAACCAACCAACAGATAAAGTCTCGTGGGCTATTGATAATTACCCCACAGACGAAATGGCTCCTACGCGTTCTCCGGTGACTGGTAAATACTATACCAGCAAAGCAGCGTTACGGGCTGAATACAAGGCTTACGGCATGGAAGAGGTAGGGACGGCTTATGCTAATGGCTACGACCCCAACAAGGAAAGTGCCCGTAAGGAGGCGGATCTTGTCCGTTCTCTAAGGGATAAAGTAATTGACAGGTATAAAGATGGCAAACTCAGAGGATACTGAAGTAATAGCAGATACGGAAAAAGTAGGGGTTTCCCTTCGTGACAGTCTTGAGTCAAAATTCGACGCAGACGATGAGTCAGATAGGGTAGAACCTACTTCTGTAGAGTTAGAAGAAGATGACGAAGAAGATATTGAAGATATTGAGGAACTGGATACTGAGGAGACGGAGACTCAGGAAAATGAAAGTGTTGCGGTAGCTCCTCCTGGAGACATGAACAATGCGGAGCGAGAAGCCTTTCTCAATCCGACCCAAGAAAATGCTCATGTTCTCCAAAGCTATTTGTCCCGTAGAGCATACGAGACTCGAAGCCACTACCAACGAGAAGCAGCCAAGCTGAATGAAGCTCAAAAGCGGATCAACGGATTCTACGATACTATCAAGGAATATGAGCCTGAATACCTGAAACAGGGTATTCAGCTCACTGACGTTGCAAGGCGTTCTATTGAGTGGGATCGGGCTATGAAGGCTGACCCTGTAGATACGGCTATTCAGTGGCTAGAAGCCTATGGGCTCTCGTTAGAAGACCTGTACAATCATCAATACTATAATGGGGAATATCAGCAGCAAGCGCAGCCAGAGTACCTGACTAAAGAGCAAGCTGAAGAAATCGCTCAAGGGCAAATCAATCAACTTTTGCAACAACAGCAAGAAAGTGCCCTTGTAGAAAAAAACTACAATGCTGTACAATCCTTTATAAGTAGCAAGCCCTTATTTCGAGACCCTGGCACAGCTCAACAGCTAGAAGAAGCCATGGCTCCAATAGTGGCAGCCTTATCTGAGAGAGGAGGCACCCCTCAAGACATACTTGAGACTGCCTATAACTACGTGACTAAAGGCAATCCTACTTTTGCTGGACTATCAGCAAAACTAGAAGCACCTGTAAACGTAGAGCAAAAAGTCAGAGCAGCTCAGAAAGCCAAGTCAGCTACTAAATCCATTTCGGGCTCCACAGGGAGTGGCACCCCGGCACTAAAAGCAAAAAACTTAAGAGAGAATCTCCAACGACGGTTCGGTGGAGAATAATAAGGGGAAATAAATGGCAAATTTAGAAGAAGCAGTGGTAGCGACCCTCTTTGACCAGAGCGACGCTATTGCTGACGAAGTATTGCACCATAACCCTCTTCTTGCTGCATTGCAGGATCAGGGACTAGTACGGCGTTTTAGCGGTGGATATGAGCTACGAAAGCCCATCATGTATAATGATGCTGCTGTAGGTGGATTCTACTCAGGATTCAGCTCATTTAACCTAGACGCTATTGATGACTTCACAGCGTTCAAGTTCGCAATCAAGCAAGCTTATGAGCCAGTTGCGATCTCAGGACGTGACAGAAGAGCTAACCGAGATGACGCACAGCTCCTTGATCTCGTAGAGACCAAGATTCAAGCTGCTATTGCTCGACTCAAGAACACAGTCGGAACCTCTATCCGAGGAGACGGAACTGGTTCTGGAGGACTTGAGTTTGATGGTATCAAAAAGGCTGTTTCTACGTCTCCTTCTTCTGGTACTTACGGAGGAATTGACCGTTCTGCAAACGTATTTGCTCGCAACTACGCTAAGAACGTAACGCTAACTGCTCTTAACGTGCAGGAAGAGATCACGGACGCTATCTCACGAGTAACTCGTGGCGATGAGATGCCTGATCTTGGTCTCATGGAAAGAACAGCATGGAAGTTCCTTCACAACTCACTAACAGCTATTCAGCGAATTCAGGCACCAACTAAGAAGGCGGTAGCTGGATTCCGGGCTCTTGAGTATGATGGATGCTCTTTCGTATTCGACGGTGGATATGGTTCTGCTGTACTCGAATCAAATAGCTGCCGACTCTTGAACACTAAATACTGGACAATGGATATGGTTCGTGGAGCTGACTTCAAGCCACTCGCACCTGACATGGCTCGTCCGGTTGACCAGGATGCTTTCTTCACGGTTATCATCGTTGAAGGAAACCTCTGCTGTTCTGCTCCGGCTCTACAAGCTGTTATTTACGCGTAATAGTTAAAAGATAAAGGAGAACAGACATGTCACGAAGTGGATCATTTGGAGTAAACGGTGGAAAGACTTGGGACGGTGTTACTATCCCACTTCCTGCTGTAGTAGGTGATGTTGGTTCAGACACTAACGGCGAATGGATGTTTGTCCAGGCTGACGGTGCAGTAGCTCAATACGCCTTCGTTAAAATCGCAGACGATGGACAAGCTGCTGAACTCACAACTACAAACGCTGGTTCAAACAACCTGCAAGTAGGTGTGGCTCAAGTTGCTGCTGCTGACGACGAGTACCTCTGGGTATGGGTTGGCGGTATCGGTGGTGGTGGAGTTGGAACAGGCATCAAAGGGAAGGCTGCTGCCTCCTACGCTGCTGACGCTAACCTCAACACTACTGCAACAGCAGGTGTCGCAGATGATGCTTCTACTACTCTCATCAAGAATGTTGTGGGACTTACCACAAACACTGGTGCAGCAGAAGTAGAGCTCAAGTCTACAGGTTACCTAGTAGTCAATTAGCAAGGAAGCCCAGGGGGAGGGCTCCGGCTCTCCCCCTAATTAACGTTGTGGCTGTAAACTGTGTTAAGCTATATTTGGGTAAAACCTATATAGGAGAACATTATGGCTCAAATTGACTGGACTAGTATTATGAATGGGCAACAGAACCAACAGCGTAGCAAGTGGTCTGGTGCTAACATTAAATTCCTTAACGTAGTTCGTAAGAACGACGAAAAAAGTCTTGAAGCAGGTAGAGATATCTACGACGAGGTTCCATCTATCTCTATCCAATGGCCTGGCGGTGATGAGACTGTCAGAGCACTCCAAGAAAGCGACAAGCACGAACATCCAGAACTATGGGCAGCTTTCAGTAGCGGTATGGGAGAAGTGCAATCTGGTATGCCACTAAAAGAGTGGACACGCATTACAGCAAGCGCACTACACGAGCTTGCATACCTTGGATTTAGAACAGTAGAGCAACTTGCAGAAGCAAACGACGATGTTCGCAGACGCATGGGGCCACTATCTCAGTACATCAAAGAAGCACAAGATTGGTTAGAAGCTGCGAATGGCTCACAAGCACAAGTTGTAGCACTTAAAGAATCTTTAGAACGTGAGCAAAAGCGCACTGAAAGACTTGAGCATCAGTTGGAACTCCTTATGCAGCGAATTGAAGCTACAGAAGGTATTTCATTAGAAAGGGCACCAAGTGAGAAAAAGAGGGGCAGACCTCGAAAGCAGGGTGAATGACATTAAGATCGATTGTTGAAAACGTTGCAAATGAAGCCGGTTATACTGTCGAAAGCAATGTAATTGCATCTACAGAGACCACTACAAAACAGCTTCGCACAATGGTGCAGCGCATCAATCGACTTATGGGCGAGCAGTACAACTGGCCTGTACTGTTCGCTTCTGGCTCTTTCACATTAACTGCTGGACAATCAGCTTATCCACTACCAGCAGCTTTTAGCCAATATCACTACAACACATTCTGGAACAGTTCGACACGTTGGCGATTGTTAGGACCAATGAGCGAGCAAGAGTACGCTGACATCATAGGGTATGGACTTACCTCTACGGTGTTTCAGCGTTTTCAGTTTAGAGGGCTTGGAAGCAATCAGATATTGATTGAGCCTACACCAAGCACTTCTGGTGAGGTAATCATATTTGAATATGTAGCAGAGCGATATGCACGACCAGCTACATGGACAACAGGAACATTGTACGGAGCAGGAGCTTACACGTTTTACAATGGAAACTATTATACCACAACTTCTGGAGGAACCAGTGGCCCCACTCCTCCTACTCATACTACTGGCAGTGTGTCCGACGGAGGAGTGACTTGGACATACTATGACGGTGCGTACCCAGAGTTCCTTGCTGATACTGATGTATCAATCTTTAGTGAGAAAACACTAGAGCAAGGTGTACTAGAGAGATTTGCGGAAATTCACGGACTCACTGTAGTCCCTAAATTCGACGTACAACTGAATGAAGACTATAGCAGGATGAATCCTCAGAAAATTTTATTAGCTGGCACTACAGCGCAAGACACTATGTATGCGCGTGATGGTGTAGCTACGTTTGGTACGTTTGGGACGTTTATATAATGAGTCAGGCAGCAGAGGCTTACAGAAGATATTCTATTTTACGGCAGCAAGGTGTTCCAGAGTACGAAGCATATCAACGTTCTGGATATGGGAATGTTATTCGTCGCTTGCAAAGTCAAAGGCAGCAACAAGTAGAAGAAAGACGCAGACTACAGGCAAGCCAAGCAGGTAGAGCTGGTAGGCAGCAGCTTGGTGGTCAGTTAGCAGGAGCTCTCGCATTAAAAGCTGGTTACAACTATTTGATGGACAAGCCTCTTTTCGGAGAAACAGGCGCAGCAATAGGCAATAGATTAGGAATAGAATCAGAACTGCTTGGGTCAACAGGAGTAACTCCGACTACAGCTCCAGCTCCAGCAGCAGCAACTCCAACACCAATTCCAATAGACATAAATGCTCCTATGAGCATGATGCCAACTGATACTGGTGGCATGTCAACAGTTGCTGATGGAGGCATGTCCCAGGCTACCGACGTTCCAACTGAAACTGGAGACGGCTCCAGTTATGGGCTTGGAAATGCATTAACAGGCGCACTCGGTGCATACAATATATATCAAGGTATTGATCAATTTAAGGAAGGTAATGAGTTAGAAGGTGCTATTGGAGCTTACACCGGAGCAGGTCAGTTAGCATCTAGTTTTGGTCAAACTATACCAGGGGCAGGGCCAATAGGAGCAGTATACGGAGCGTATCAATTAGGCAAGTTGGCATTAGACGATGACATAACAAAAGCTCAAACTGGAAGAGCAGCAGCTTCAGGAGCAGCGTCAGGAGCTGCTATTGGAACTGCTGTATTGCCGGGAATAGGAACTGCTATTGGGGCTCTAATTGGCGGAACAATAGGAGCAATTAAAGGATTAAGTGGTTCCGGTAAAGGTCAAATGCAAAAAATTAGGGACAAATGGCGAGATGCCATGATTGAAAACGATGTTGGATTATTTGATCCAAAAACTTACAAAGGTACGTTACCAGACGGCACTGTTTTTGACTGGGGAAAAGATAGGTTTGGTTTTGGTACAAACGAAAAAGAAGGTGACATCAACTTAAAAGAAAACCCAGTGCATGTACAAGCTGTAAATTATGGAAACCTAATGACCACACTTATGGGTATGGGGGAAAGTAAAGCCAATGAATCTATAGCAGCTCAATATGTATTAGCTTCTTTAGCGGATAATGAAGGCAGCACAGCAAATGCAACGGATCAGCAAGTAAAAGACAGATTTAGATACTTCATGGACAAAAACGAATTTTCATTAGCCGATGCACAACAGCAAATTGGGCTAATGTTACAACAAGGAAAGATTGACCAAGAGTATCATGATATTCAACAAAACAACTTACGTATGTTGATGAATGACGAATTAATGGAGCAAGAAGCAGCAACACAAGGAGTACAATAATGGCAGAGGGAATGATGGGCAGAGGCCCAGCACGAAGAGGACGACTTTCAGATGAGCAACGTGCTCAGATACGACAAGTACGCATGGAGCAAGGACGAGGTGCAGCACGAGCAATGCGCCGTAATCTGCGAAGAGAAGCAGGTCTACCAGTTATGCAGCGACCAATGAGGCAGCGATCTATCAATGAACTGCAAGATAGAATGTCAGAAATGGGACAAGCTCCACAATCTCCAATTGTAATGGGACAGCCGACTGGAGATATGATGGCGTTTAGACCAATGCCTACTGAACGACCAAGCATGGCACCAATGTCACCAGGTTTTGGACCCGGTGCAGCACAAGGTATAGGTGCAGCATTAGGAGGACAAGCTAATAATCCTTTACGAGATCAAATGTTAAGGTTTAATGAAATGAGTCCTGAAACTCGTGCAAGATTAATTCCAAGTAGGGAAAACTTTTTTCAAAATGCTAACGTTCGAGATCCAGGTTTTCAAATGAATCCTGAACAAATGCAAGCAATGCGCGATCAATATACACAGGTGCAAAACCCAATGCAGCAGTCAGTGCAACCACAATTCAATGCGAACATGCCAGCCATGCAGCCTGGTATGAACACTGGTATCAATCCAATGTTTGACAGGGCGCGAGGTCTATTCGCACAAAAACAAGCGCAAAATGCAATGAATCCAAGTTTTAACCCTTACCTTGCTGGGGCTAGATTTTACTAAAGGTAATTAATGGCGCACGAAGCGTTTACCATGCCTCCTCCATCACTAGGGTTAGACCTTGTAAGCCCTATTGATAATATGGACCCATCCTATGCATTGGAACTGGTAAACGTGTTCCCAGGTGCTACTGCGCCTATTACTCGTAAAGGTTATGAAGAGTATGTAGACCTATCTTCTGGAAACACTGCTGTAAACACTATAGCAGACTACAACAAAGCAGATGGTACGTCTGAAATGATTGTAGTTTCAGAAGGTGGCACTCCTAAGATATTTAAGGTTGTAGGTGGTGTTGCTACAGATATTACTGGCTCCACACCCATTACTGCTGGTTATTCAAACATGCAAACGCAGCAGTTTGGTAGTAGGTTGTTTATGTGCAACGGTGAAGACACCATGCAGGTGTATGACGGCAGCACGGTAGCAGATAGTACCTTTACAGGTGTTACACTTGCTAATCTCATAAATGTCAGTAGTTATAGAGAGCGTTTGTACTTTGTAGAAAAAGACACTCTAAAATTTTGGTATGGAAATACCAGTTCTATTAGTGGTGCTCTGACATCCTTTGATCTGCAATATGCAATGAAACAAGGTGGATTCCTCGTATTTGCTGGCAGCTATACCAACCAAACAGCGCAAACAAGCCAAGACCTCTTCTTTGCTATTAGCAGCGAAGGAGAGGTAGTTTTCTTTTCTGGTACTGACCCTAGTGACACAAATTGGGGATTGGTAGCTCGTTACTACATTGGTAAGCCATTAGGTTATAGAGCGTTTATCAAAGTAAATAACGATGTTTGGATACTAACGCAGCAAGGTATTGTACCTGTTTCGGCATTGTTTCAAGTAAGCACCGACCAAGCAGCAAACGTAGTAAGTGCTAGAGTAAACCCGTACATAAGCCAATATGTAAGCCTGTTAAAATTTTCTCCACGTTGGCATGGCATTTTTTGGCCAGAAGGACGGCGTGTTTTTGTAAATATTCCAAGTAGTGAAAGCACGACTACAATGCTTGTGTTTAGCATTGATACAGGTGGGTGGTGCGTCTACGAGCTGTTTGATAACGAAGATTCTATTACCCTAGCTCTAATTGATGGAACGCCATATTACGGTAGTTTTCATGGGTATGTTTATAAGGGAGAAATAGGCTCCACAGACAAAGGAAATTCTATTACATTTAATGGTAGAACTGCTTTTTCTTTCTATAACTCGCGTGGAAATTACAAAGCATTTAAGGATATACGTCCATTAATACGAAGTAGAAAAGGCTTAACACTTTCATTGGGGTTAGACATAGACTTTCAAAGGCAAGGACAAGTTGATTCTGTTAGTACAGGGCCAGCCGTTTTAACGCCGTGGGGAAGTCCTTGGGGAAGTCCTTGGAGTTCTGGTACTCAATATATCTTTAACAGATATGCAGTAAGAGGGCAGGGTCATAGTGCAGCAGTACGATTTGGAGGCAGTGTAAACAAATCAGATTTACAAATATACGGATTTGAAATTCGATTCGATAGAGGTGGGCAGGTATAATTATGGCAAGAAAAAAGAAAGGCAAAGGTGCATTAGGCGAAGATCCTAATTTTAATTACAAAAAAAACAAGCCTTTTAAGCTAACGATTAAAGAGCTACAAGCACGACAAGCTGCTGGTAAAAATTTACGTCCATTACAAGAACGTAGGCTCAAAAAAGCAGGGCTATATCAAGAGCCGGAGCCAGCACCTATACAGACACTTGCACCAGAACAGCAGTTTGAGCGAATAGGTGGACAAGCAAGTTCTGGGGTTGAACAGTTTATGCAACAAATACAACAACAAGGAGCATTTCAACCAGGCAGCTATCAAGACATGATGAATCAGGCATATCAGAATGTCATGAATCAATATGAGATGACGCAAGCTCCAGAGTTTGAAAGACAGCAAGCTCAGTTTCAACAAATGGCTGCTGAAAGAGGATTAGATCCAAACAGCGAAGCATATAAAACAATGCAGCAACAGCTTAACCAGCGACAAGACTTTGCAAGGCAAAGCGCAATGGCACAAGCGCAACAACAAGCACAAGGAGTACAGGCACAAGGCTTTAATCAGGCTCTACAACAATATCAAAGCCCAACTGCAATGTTAGGTGCATTTAGTCCGTTTTATAGTCAGTTTGGACAACAACAACAATACAAGACGCAAGCCGAGTTGCAGCGTGAGCAAATGGCTAACCAACTTGCTATGCAGCGTATGTCAAGTGGTGCAACTCTTGGTGCAGCGCAAGCAGCGCAATATGGCAAACTAACACCACAACAACAATTCGACTTGCAGCGCATGAGGAATGAAGGTGCAATTAGACTTGAAGAAATAAGACAAGGCGTACCTTTTGAGCCAGAACCAGAAAGCAATAGTGATTACAATTATATGCTAGGAGCTTCAAAAGCTGTAGCAGGAATGATGGGAAGCTAAGAAAAATGGCAGACGCATTAGCACAACTATTAGCGCAGCAACAAGGCATAGCATACACACCCCGTGAAAATGTTTACGGGCAGATTGGCGGTACTATAGCAAGTGCATTGCCACAAATTGTTAGTCCTTATGCTTCTACGGGTAGCAACATTGCTACAGTGCTTGGCGGCTCATTGTTAGCAGGGCTTCTTGGCTATCAAGCTAAACAAGAGGCAGCAGAAAAGAATCAAGCGTTAATACCAGCTATTACTGACATTATGGCAGCACAAGATGTTGCTGGTGTAAACACGCGGTTAGGAACCTTTGATCCTGAAATAGCAACAAGGCTTGCCCCAATAGCTCTACAACGAATGAGCGCATTACAAGAGCG
>Ga0208644_1004270_pt1 | contig 10820 bp, 13 predicted proteins | sample VirMetDEL_Nov_18_FD_184517 | JGI IMG/M metagenome (GOLD analysis project Ga0208644, IMG submission 184517) | Aqueous microbial communities from the Delaware River and Bay under freshwater to marine salinity gradient to study organic matter... | ecosystem: Environmental > Aquatic > Marine >... | reverse complement strand
AGCCATGCGAAGAGCAAGGCTTGCGCAGAGAACACCACCTTGGGCCGATCTGGAGGCAATTGCTTTTTTCTATGAATGCCGCCCCGAGGGCTGTCACGTTGACCATATCATCCCATTGCGCGGGAAAAACATCAGCGGCCTTCACGTTGAAGCCAACCTTCAGTGGCTACCTGCTGAAGAAAACCTAGCGAAATCAAATAATTGGGCCTTAAATGGAACTTAAAAAGAAATTAAAACTAGAGGCCATTCAGGACTCTGATAATGTCGCAGACCTCCTTCCAGATGAGGATTTGGATGAGATTGGTCGCAGGGTTGTTCAGGACTACGAGATAGACGAGCAATCCCGTAGGAAGTGGATGAACAAGATGAAGGATGCAACTGATCTTGCCCTTCAGTTGGTTGAGCCTAAGAACTACCCGTGGCCGAAAGCTGCGAACATTAAGTTCCCATTGCTGACAATTGCTTCACTACAGTTTGCATCGAGGGCTTATCCATCCCTCGTTAAAGCACCAGACCTTGTTAAATTCCGCGTACAGGGACGAGATCCAGATGGTTCAAAAGCGGCGAGGGCGTCAAGAATATCTCAACACATGTCCTACCAGTTATTGGAGCAGGACGAATCGTGGGAAGAAGATCAGGACAGGGCGTTTCTTGCCCTGCCCATTCTGGGTTGCATCTTTAAGAAGTCGTATTTTGACCCAGTAAAAGAACACAATTGCTCAAAGCTGGTTTTGCCAAAAAACCTGGTTGTGCATTATTACGCTCGCTCTATTGAAGAGGCAGAGCGCAAGACTGAAATCTTTGAACTCTATCAACGAGAGGTCAGAGAACGAGAGCTTCGGGGTATATTCAAGGAACATGAGTACGGTCCACCTCCCTCCCCACTTGAGAGGGATGAGGATGAGCGACAAGGAACGTCGGCCCCGCTTAATGATGAAGATTCTCCAAGGGTCTTCTTGGAGCAGCATCGCTATTTGGACTTGGATGGCGATGGTTACAAAGAGCCGTATGTGGTTACGGTTGAAAAGTCCAGTAAGAAAGTTGCTAGAATCGTTGCCCGTATAGAGGAGGTGGTCACTGAGCAGTCGGTTGCCATCGAGGAGCTGCAAAAGCGCATTCGAGCTTTGGCAGAGGGTCTTCAGCAACCACAACAAGGAGGGCCGGTATCCCCGCAACAGGTTGCCCAACTCCAGCAAGCAGAAATAACAATCAATCAATGGAATGCTCAGATTGAGGAATTGGCTAATCAAAAGCCAAAAGTGTTGCGCATCAAGCCTGTCGAACACTACACGAAGTATTCATTCATCCCCTCTCCGGATGGAGGCTTCTACGATCTAGGTTTTGGCGCGCTACTAAGCCCGATAAACGACTCGGTAAACACCATTATCAATCAGTTGGTTGATAGCGGAACCCTCCAGAACGGGTCAATGGGCTTCATCGGAAAGGGGGCACGGATAAAGGGTGGCAAGGTAAGATTCTCCCCGTTTGAGTGGAAGCGGGTAGACGTTGCTGGAGCAACGCTTAGAGACTCCCTTGTGCCGTTACCCGTCAACCCCCCTTCCGATGTTTTATTTAACCTGCTCTCCCTGCTGATTAACTACGCAGAGAGGCTTGGTTCTGTCACCGACGCCATGATGGGCGAAAATCCCGGCCAGAACACCCCTGCTTACAACATGAGTGCCATGCTGGAGCAGGGACTACAGGTCTTTAACGGTATCTTCAAGCGCGTATATAGATCCTTCAGGAGCGAGCTAAGGAAGCTCTACAACCTGAATGCCATCTATCTGGATCAGGAAGAGTACTTCACCTACCAGGATTCGGACGTAGAGGTAATGAGAGTCGATTACACGGCTGATTCAAAGGACTTGATACCAGCGGCAGACCCCAACGCATTCTCCTCTAAGGAGAAGCTGGCGAAGGCTCAGGCGATCCGTGAAGCGGCCATGATGGCACCCGGATACGACATGATGAAGGTCGAGCAGAGGTTCCTCGAAGCCCTTGATATACCAGATGCGGCTGAGATTTACCCAACACAGCAGAATCCTGAGACTGGTGCCTTTGAGTTGGTGTTCCCGCCGCAGCCCAATCCTGAGTTTGAGATCAAGCGTCAGGAAGAGCAGCGCAGGGCGCTTGAGAGCAAGACAAGATCAGAGGTCAGCATGGTAGAGGCAGAGTCCAAGATGATGGTCGCTGAGGCGGATATTGTCCTGAAGATGGCTCAGGCTCGCAAGCTGGGTGACGACACAGAGTTGAAGAAGCTCGAAATCCTCCAGAAAGAAATGGAGGGTAAGCGACGGGCTTTATTAGAGATGGTAGCTATAGAGGAAGAAAATGAAGCTAGACGACTTAACGCAGGATCAGATTGATGAGTGGGCGGAAAACCCTGTAACACTAGCCTTTAAGGAGATAGCGGAGGAAGAACGCGAATCTACCTATCAGGCGATAGGGGTAGACTGTTACCACGTTTATGAGCCACAGAAGACCCAAGAGGTTCTGGCGAACCTGAATGGTGCAGTAGACACTTGGGATTTAGTTATAGCGGCCCTTGAAGGTGAGGGTCTTTTGAGTATGGAGGAAGATGATGACGCAATCTTTGAATAATTCCGGCATTTTTCCGAGTGGTGACCGCGTTGTGGTGCTACCCGACGAAATCAAGGAGACCACTGAGGAAAGTGCTATCTACATCCCTGACTCTGTGCGTGAGAAACACATGCATGCACAGTCAACCGGGGTTCTTGTAGCTGTTGGGCCTGATGCCTGGTCCCACTCCGTTGAGGTTGTGGAGCGGCTAATTGACGGCCAATGGAAGGTAATTGAGAAGCGCAGCAAGGGGTACTCTGAACCCTTTGCACAAATTGGTGACCGCGTGGCATTCGCCAAGTATGGCGGTCTACAGGTTGAGGGTGAGGATGGTATTAACTATCGCATCCTGAATGATGAAGACATCACAGCTAAGGTGTCTGAGGGAGTTTCGTTTACGGAGCTTAAGTCGAGAAAGCCAGTCGGTGCGCCAATAGCATATCCGTCAGACCGATAGGGAGATAGAAATGGAAGAGAACATGGAAGTTTCTGAAAGGGATTGGGAAGCTGAGGCAGCGGCAGAGGGCTGGGCACCACAGGAAAATTGGAAAGGTGACCCAGACAAGTGGAAGTCTGCCGAGCAGTTTGTCAAGGATGGCGAGAAGATTGTACCCATCCTGAAATCAAAAGTTGAGCGTTTGGATCAGCGTGTTGAACAATTGCTGGAATCAAACAAAAAGCTCAATGAGATTTCTCAGCGAACCCTTGAAAAAGAAAAGCGCGAAAACAAAAGGCTCATTCAGGAGCTTGAAGATATGCGCAAGCAGGCTATTACTGATGGTGACGGCGAGGCATTTGCCAGGGCTGACAGTCAGATAAGAAGCCTTCAGGAGCAGGATGTCCCACAGGGAGATGGTATTGATCCCTTAGCGGAGAAATGGCTGTCAAATAACCCTTGGTATGCAAACAATGATCGGTTAGGCGCTTTTGCTGACGGCATTGCAGACAGGCTAAGGGCGCGTGGGTTTTCTGGGCAGGCGTATTTTGATGAGCTTACTCGTCAAGTACATGATGCTTTTCCAGATGAGTTTGAGAATAAAAACCGCAAACGGGCCAGTGGCGTCGAGAGCGGCGGTGAGAAAGCAGCAGTTAGCAATACCAAGACGTTCGATAGTTTGCCCAGTGACGCGAAGGCCGCTTACCAGCAGTTTAAGCGTGACATTCCGGGTTTTACTAAAGAGCAATTTGTCGAACAGTACGATTGGGAGTAGATAATGGCTAAGGAAAAAATCAAGGCCGATAGTAAGGGCAAGAGACAGAGAATCCCCTTTGGGGCGCACAGGAAGAAACTTGAGATCAAAGACACCATTCCGGGGTATGTTCTCCGCTGGTTTAATGATGTCGATGGAAGACTCCAACGCGCCGAAGAGGGCGGATACGTCTTTGTAACCTCTGATGAGGTTCCCAGATTGGGGCAAGGTGCATTACACCAAGGCAATTCTGACGTAAATTCCAAAGTTAGCAAAATTGTTTCGCGTGGCAAAGATGAGATTCGTGCCTATCTTATGAAGATCAAGAAAGAGTATTACGATGAAGATCAGGCGGCCAAGGAAGGTATCAACTATCAGGTTGATGAAGCCATGCGAGCAGGTACACCAAGCGGGAATGTAGTGGAAAATCAATACGTGCCCAAGGGACACGTTCAACAAGTTTAACTGTTTTTCGGGCTTCTGATTAGCCCGACATTCCCATTTCTTAATTTATTTCAAAAGGAATTGAAATTATGGCTAATGCAGATTCCCCCTTTGGGTTTCGCCCCATAAATAGGGACGGGAGTCCTTATAACGGCGCAACCTTTAGAGCGGTCTTTGCCACTGGCGATGGTACTGCAACCTTTATTGGAGATGCCGTTAAACTGGCAGGAACCTCCATTGAGGGTTACCCGACTATTGCCCAGTGCGTGGCTGGCGATCCCGTCCTAGGGGTTGTCACTTCGTTTGAGGCGAATCCTTCTTCTCTGGGCGACCAGTACAGGAAGGCAAGCACTCAGCGATTCTGCCAAGTCGCCTCCGCTAATGATGGTTACTTTGAGGTTCAATGTGATGACGATAGCACAGCTACCGCTATCACGGACGTTGGACTCAATGCTAACTTTGTCGTTGGTAGTGGTGATACCGCTTATGGCGTATCGGCTATGGAGCTTGACTCCGATAGCACTGGCGTCACGACTGTCCCGCTTGATCTACAGATTGTAGCTCTCGTTGATCGTCCTGACAATCTTCTCTCCGGCACGGGTTCTACCAATAAAAATGCAATCGTTAGGTTTAACGATCCGCAAGGTAAACCCGCTAGAACCGCTGTTTAATTGGGAGTATAAATTATGGCTGTTATTACAACCGGCTCCCACCCAAAAGCGTTATGGCCTGGTGTCTACGCTTGGTTTGGAGCGAAGTACGACGAGCATCCCCAGCAGTACACGAAGCTCTTTGACATCAAATCCTCGAACAAGAACTACGAGGAATTGGTTGAGCAGACTGGCTTTGGGCTTGCACCCGTCAAGGCGGAAGGTTCTTCGACCGCTTATGACTCACACGCACAGGGCGTTACCTCAAGGGGTACGAACAAGGCATACAGCCTTGGTTACATCGTAACCCGCGAAGAAAAGGCCGACAACCTCTACACTGAGGTTTCCATGCAACGTGCTGCCTCGCTTGCTTTCTCGATGGCTCAAACCAGAGAGAATGTTGGCGCTAACGTATATAACCGTGCTTTCAATAGCACTTATGCGGGAGGTGACGGCAAGGAACTGTGTGCAACCGACCACGGCTCTCTGTCTGGTAACCAGTCGAACGAACTGGCTACCGCAGCAGATCTGTCAGAGGCTTCTCTTGAAGACCTGACCATCAACATTATGGATGCAGTTAATTCCAAAGGGTTGAAAATCTCGTTGCAGCCGAAGTCGTTGATCGTTCCTACTGCGTTGATCTATGATGCACAGCGTATTCTGGAGTCTACCCTGCGGGTTGATTCTGCGAATAACGACATCAATGCCCTCCGCAGCATGAGCGTCATTCCTGAAGTTGTCGTAAACAACTACCTCACTGACTCCGATGCTTGGTTCATTCGCACGAATGCTCCGAGTGGTCTGTGCTGGTTTGACCGCGAGCCGGTCCAGTTTACGAAGGATGAGGACTTCGACACGGACAACGCTAAGGCTAAGGCATACATGCGCTTCGTACCCTTCTGGGGCGATTGGCGTGGTGTGTATGGCTCACCGGGCGCGTAACCTATGTGGGGGCTGGAAACGGCCCCCATTTCTCATTTGAACTGTAAAAAGTTCATTTAATGACCCCATAGGGGTTTTACAGGAAAATAATTATGTCTGGACCAAGTAATTATCCCGGTGGCTTCGCGCAAGGCGTTGTCATTAAGGGAATTCCCCTGACGGTATCCAATCCGGGTAAGGTGTTCTGGGTAAACGGAACTACCGTACTCGCGCCTGGTGCTGTCGGTGGATCAAACGGTAATGATGGGTCGTATCGCCGTCCTTTCGCTACCATCGACTATGCTGTAGGAAAGTGTACTGCTAACCGTGGTGACATCATCATGGTTATGCCGGGGCACTCCGAGAGCATTACTTCTGCTACATCCTTAGTTCTTGATGTTGCTGGCGTTGCTGTTATTGGGCTGGGAACCGGATCACTCCGGCCAGACCTTAACTTCTCAAACACCGCTGGCTCTGTTGAAATTGATGCCGCTGACGTAACTCTCTATAACCTTACCTTGACCGCTGACGTTACTGCTGTTGTTGTTGGTGTCAATGTTGACGCTAATGGTTTTACGATGGACTCTTGCGAGTTCCGCTATAATGCCACGGGTGATGACTTTATCACCATGATCGACATTGATGCTTTCGATGATGCCGTCATTTCTAACTGCGTATTCCACGCAGAGGAAACGGCTGGTTGCTCTGAGGCCATCCGCATGGATGATGCTCTCCGCACCAAGATCATTAACTGTCACTTCACTGGTGACTTCACCGATGGCGCTATCATTGGTGAGGGTGCTGCTTCGACGGGCATCTTGATTGCTGACAACTATATCTATAACTCTGACACCACTGGTGGTGAAGTTATTGATATTAACGTCGCATCGACCGGCCTGATTGCTAACAATCGTTGTGGCACGTTGTTCACAACGGCCCCAGAAACCGCGTTTGATCCCGGTTCCTGCTTGTGCCTAGAGAATTATGTTGCTAACGATATTGATGAATCTGGCATTATCGTACCGACAACGCTCAGTACTTAATAGCATATAGCCCTGGCCGGGGCTTCGTACCGGCCACTTTAGGAGTTAGTTTTGCCGCAATTATATGGTAAGTTGCTTTTGCATAAGCTATTGGATGCTTTGCCGCCAAATTCTAATATTCTGAATGTTGGCGTCAAGAGAGGACTTCACACCCATCATTTTATAGATCAAGGACATACTGTTTTTGGTGTGTCTCCAATGAAGCAAAAGATGTATCACGATAAATTCATTTATCACCAATGCTTGTTGGAAGATTTAGAGATTGATGGGGTCGATGCAATATGGTCCAGTATGACCATAGAGCATACACCCAACCCCGGTCTTTTTTTGAGAAAGTGTTTAGACATTCTCGATGATGGGAAATTATTTGCAATTGTTGCCCCGTCCGACAGAAATAACATATTGGTTGACGGCCACTTAAATTTTTGGACGCCAGCCAGCCTTATTTACAACATGGTTGTTGCTGGGTGGGACTGCAAGGAAGCAATTTGGTACACCAAGGGCAGAGATATTGGCCTATTAGTGAGGAAAAGTAAGCGCCCAGAGATTGAGCTTGAGTATGATAATGGCGATCTAAATAGGCTTCAGCCCTACTTTCCATTACCACTCATACACAGAAAGACCGATCCCTGGATAGAAAATAACTGGAGTTAGTATGAAAGTTGCAATATTGGCTAATGGGCCAACAATAGAGAAGTTCGCCAAAAATTCAACCAGACCAACATATGACAAGGTTTGGGGATTAAATCAGCAGGCCACATGGCGCGGCATAGAGCTAGATCGACTGTACGTTATGGACGATCTCAAGCTCAGAATGCCGTATTACGCTGGTTTTGACTTTACCGAATGGCTGAAGACCTATGAGCGGCCAATCATAACCTCAAAGGCATACCCAGAGTGGCCCACCTCTGAAGAGTATCCAATAAAGGAAATAGCGTATTACTTTGGTTTGCCGCTTGGCATATCAATGTACTCGACGCCAGATTACATGATAGCTCAGGCTATCTACGAGGGCGCTACTCAGATAGACCTTTATGGCGTAGACCAGATCGACAAGGGCACGGTAGAGATGCGGATTGCTACCGCCGCTTGGATTGGTGCTGCTTACGCTAGGGGTGTTTTGATAAGGACATTTGTTGGTAGCGTTTATCAATTTATAACAAACCCCGGAGCATGTCTTGAGGTTGGCCTCTATGGTTATGCGAAACGCCCCAGAATCGAGGATCTTGTCAACCCCGATTACTTCGAGGTCTGGAAGGAGCATAACGCCAGTGGTGGCGAGGCAGAGGCATGAGGGCAGTAAGGTTACTGGAATATGTTGTCTCGAAAGAACCTGAGACCGTACTGGATGTGGGCGTTGGAAAAGGCAAACACGCTTACACGTTTCTGGCTCATGGTGCCAGGGTTACCGGCATTGATGTTGCAAATCCACCAATACAGCATCCACTTTATGACCATGTTCAGTCATCAATAGAATTTGCCGACCTCAATGACAGGAAGTATGACGTTATATGGTGTAGTCATACGCTAGAACACTTACCAAATCCGCAACACGCATTGATAAAGATGAGGTCTTGGCTCAAGGACGATGGATTTTTAGCCATTGCTGTACCAACTGACAGGCAATCGAGATTACATATCGGCCATGTCACGCTCTGGACGCCAGCCCATCTTCTGTACAACCTTATTTGCGCTGGCTGGGACTGCAAGGACGCTCTTTGGTACACGGAGTACGTCACTATTGGTGCAATTGTCCCGGCAGCGCAACCTATTGATTATTCTGGAAGAACTGGAACACCGGCTGAGATTAACTGGCTTAACCAGTACACCCCCGTGTTCCTTGGTCACAATTGTGCGGCCTGGTTGCAGAATAACTGGCATGAAGAAACCGAGCAGAGGGTATCTGACCCACCCTTTGTTACGGCTGGCATAGAAAGAACCAATTTACCTCCAAACGAACAAAAGTATTGGGGGCCAAACCCATACTTTAGAAAACCGCCTTATGGAGAGGCATAATTATGGCACATACATTACTTAACGCTGCTACATCAACGGGTGCAGGAAGCACACAAAAAGTATCGCTGATTCCTTCGCAGCATACCGTTCAGGCGACGATGGGTGGTACGGTTGTTGCTACGGCGGTCACCGTTGATCTTGAGGGCAGCTTGGACAATACCAGTTGGTTTCAGCTCGCCAGACACGCATTCAGTGCTGCTGAGATCTCAGCAGAAGGCGCAATGTTTCATGTCGTGGATAAACCAGCAAAGTATGTGAGGGCAAACCTCATCACGCTTACTGGTGGTACTGACCCAACCGTAACGGTGAAATACGAACCAGTCCTTCAGGATAGATAATCGTGGCTACTGAAATCTACACGCCACCCCAGATTCTTCCTCCAGCAACAAAAATACACCCACCCCCAACTGACACAACTGGAAGCACTGTATACGAAGACCCCAATAAGGTTATCTTTTTGGGCAACTTCCACTTTGCCTCGGTTAAACCAACAATAACGGTGGCATAATGGCTGTTAATCATTCAATAACACAGTTTGGCACTCACGAAGACTTTAATCTTCAGCTTGCCCGTGGACAGATTCTAAACCACAGTCATATCTTCAAATATGGTTATAATGGTGCTGTAGGCGCGACCGCAGAAACGATCTGGTTTCAGGGCGGAGTTTACACATGGCAGTCTGCCGCTGCGGTTGTTAAGGTTTCGTCTTCGAGTACCGCAGATGATGCGGATACTGGTGGCGGAACCCCCGGCACTGGCGCACTCACCGTTACTCTTGAGGGTCTTGATGCCAATTACGCTGAGATTTCCGAAACCGTAACAATGAACGGCACAACGACAGTCGATACTACGAACAGTTTTTTGCGGTTACATCGAATGTACGTGGCTACTGCCGGAACCGGGCTGACGAATGCAGGCGTTGTCTATGCCGCTGTGACTGGCGACACTTACGGAACTCCGGGTGTCCCAGATACGGCAACCAAGATAATGAGTACGATTGGCGCAAGCGAGGGGCAGACGCTTCAGGCGTTTTATACCATACCGGCTGGGTATACAGGTTATGTGCCAAATATAACGGCCTCATCGGCTGACGGAACAAATACATCGGTTGTCACCTTCAGGGCAAGGGAATCTGGTGGTGCATTTCGCACTAAGAATAAGTTTGTCACCTTCAAGGGTACTTACCCGCTGAACTTTCCGGTGTCACAGGTGTTTTCGGAAAAGACTGACCTTGAGATTATTGCTACCGGCAATGCCTCGCCAACTGACGTTGCTGCTACCTTTGACCTCATCTTGGTGAAAAACTAATGGCTGTTTCTGCTTCTAAAAATTATTCAATAACTAGGGCCAAGATCATCGAGGCCGCGCTTAGAAAGGTTGGCGTCTACGATCAGGGCGAAGCGGTGAGTGGTAGTGAAATATCCGCTGCTGCCGAAGCCCTGAACATGATGGTTAAGGAGTGGGTTGCAAGGGGCATTGATATTTGGCTTAGGGACGAGGTGACCTTATTCCTACAGCCGGATACACAGTCCTATTCTCTTGGCACGGCAAACATGACTCGCTCTTATGTAGAGACAACCCTGTCTGCCGCTGCCGCCTCTAGTGCTACAACCTTAACCTTAACGAGTTCAACCGGCATGACTGCCGCTGATTTTATTGGGGTAAAGCTCAATGACAACACGATTCACTGGACAACGATCAGCACCGTCCCAAGCTCGACCTCTGTCACGATTGCGAGCGGTCTTGCTTCTGCGGCAGCTTCGGGAAAGAAGGTCTATGCTTACACAACAAAAGCAGGACGGCCACAAAAGATCGTCAACGCCTACCGAAGAGACAAAAACAACATAGATACAGAGATCGCCATTATTGGTGAATCTGAGTACTGGCAGCAATCTAATAAAAGTTCTGACGGCCCTCCTGTTGAGGTCTGGTATCAGCCCACCATGACTACGGGTACTTTGTACGTGTGGCCGGTA
>Ga0208644_1004266_pt1 | contig 10827 bp, 13 predicted proteins | sample VirMetDEL_Nov_18_FD_184517 | JGI IMG/M metagenome (GOLD analysis project Ga0208644, IMG submission 184517) | Aqueous microbial communities from the Delaware River and Bay under freshwater to marine salinity gradient to study organic matter... | ecosystem: Environmental > Aquatic > Marine >... | reverse complement strand
TTGACTACGGTATGTCTAATATCAGTGCTGGTACTCTACTTTCTAATGAAGAAGAAAGGGCTTTCGCTCTTACAGGACTTTGGTACCGTATAAGCGATAAGATTAGTAGATGGAAAAATCTACTTATCAATAATAAAAGAATTAATAACGAACCACTAACCGATACCTACCAAGACATTGTCAATTATGGTATCATTGCTCAATTAGTTGAGCGTGGTTTGTGGAAAAAATAAATTATGAAGAAATTAGTTTTATTTGATTTAGATGGAGTTATAGTTGATACTAAAGAAGTTCATTATGAAGCATTAAATGATGCTATCTCTAATTATGATCCTAAATATATTATTACAGAACAAGAGCACGTTTCACGTTATGATGGTTTAAAAACTGGGACTAAACTCACTATGTTAAGTGAGGAAAAGGGTTTACCCTATAGTGTTCACAAACAGATTTACGATCAAAAACAAGAAACAACCATCCAAAGATTTTCTCAACTTTCCCAAAACGACAAAATGAGGGAGGTTTTTAGCACATTACGTGAAGAAGGTTATATGGTAGGATGTTGTACCAATTGTATTCGTAGAACAGCCCTAGTAGCTTTAGCTAAAGTAGGGGTTATTGAGTATTTGGATGTTATTATGACTAATGATGACGTTAAAAATCCTAAACCCCACCCTGAAATGTACTGGAAAGCTATGTCTATGATGGGTTGCCTCCCAGAAGAAACTTTAATTATAGAAGATTCTCCACAAGGACTAGCAGCAGCAGTCCGTTCTAGAGCTGATGTAGTTAGGGTTAAAAACTCATCGGATGTATCGTTAGAAAAAATTTATACTAAACTAAAAACCAATAAAAAAATTATGAATAAGTGGCACGATGAAAAAATGAACATTGTAATTCCAATGGCGGGTGCAGGTTCAAGATTTGAAAAAGTAGGCTATACCTTTCCAAAACCTCTAATTGATGTAAATGGAAAACCAATGATTCAAGTTGTAGCTGAAATGTTAGGATTTGATGCTAACTTTATTTATATCGTTCAAAAATCCCATAGAGAAAAGTATAATCTCGATACTCTATTGAATTTAATAACACCAAATTGTAAAATCGTGGAAGTCGATGGCTTAACAGAGGGAGCCGCGTGTACCGTGTTATTAGCGCAAGAATACATCGATAATAATGCACCACTTATTTTATCTAATTCAGATCAATACATTGATTGGAACTCAACAGAATTTATGTATCAAATGAATGAAAAGGATTTTGATGGTGGTATTGTTTGTTTTCCGGCTACACACCCAAAATGGTCATTCGCTAAAACAGATGAGAATGGTTTGATTAGTGAGGTAGCTGAGAAAAACCCAATTTCTGATCAAGCAACAGCTGGTATCTACTATTGGAAAAAAGGATCCGACTTTATTAGATATACAAAACAAATGATCGAAAAAGATATTCGTGTTAACAATGAATTCTATGTATGTCCTGTTTACAACGAAGCAATCCAGGATGGCCAACGAGTATTTAATTTCCAAATTGAAGCAGATAAAATGTGGGGATTAGGAACACCCGAGGATTTGACTCATTATTTAGAGCATTACAAATGATATTAATCTCACATAGAGGAAACTTAAATGGCCCCAATAAAGAACGTGAAAATCACCCAGATTATATCTGGGAGGCTTTACGTGCTGGTTATGAGGTTGAAATTGATATTTGGTTTGTAGATGGTAAATTTAGATTAGGCCACGATGAACCTCAATATGATTTACCTTTCGAATTGATAGAAAATCACTTAGCTAAGTTATGGGTTCATTGTAAAAACTTGGAGGCGTTAGAACAGCTTAGTACATTGGACTCAACCGGAAACTTTTTTAATTATTTCTGGCATGAAGAAGACACAGTAACATTAACAAGTAAAAATGACATTTGGGCATATCCTGGTAAGCAACCAATTAAAAACTCTATAGCAGTAATGCCTGAGATTTATAATGATAATGTAGAAGGTTGTTTAGGAGTATGTAGTGACTATATAACAAAATATAAATAATATGTTCAACCCAGAAAATAAAATCCCTTTATTTAAAGTATTTATGGCACCAACTGCTGCTGATGAAGTATCTAAAGTACTCAATAGTGGTTATATTGGTCAAGGTCCAAAAGTAGAAACATTTGAAAACGACCTCAAAAAATATTTTAACCATGACTATGTTCAAACTGTAAACTCAGGAACATCCGCTTTACATTTAGCCTTACACTTACTCAAAAAACCAGCTAAATATAACAAAATTTTCCATGGGGTAGCCTCTGTAGACTCAGTTTGGCCTGGTTTAGAACCAGGAGACGAAGTCTTAGCCACAGCTATGACCTGTACTGCTTCAAATTGGCCTATTTTAGCTAATGGTTTGAAAATCAAATGGGTTGATATTGATCCAACTACTCTCAATATGGACTTGGATGATCTAGAACGTAAAATTACACCTAAAACTAAAGTTATTATGTTAGTTCACTGGGGTGGTTACCCTAATGATCTAGATCGTATCAAAGAAATCCAAAATAAAGCATATTACATGTATGGTTTTAAACCTGCTGTAATTGAAGATGGAGCTCATTCATTTGGTTCACAATATAAAGGTAAACCAATTGGAACTCATGGTAACCTAACTATGTTTTCACTTCAAGCTATCAAACATATTACTTCAATTGATGGTGGTTTATTATTATCACCTCATAAAGAATTACATAATAGAGGTAAATTGATTCGTTGGTATGGAATTGATAGAGAAGGTGATAGAAAAGATTTCCGTTGTGAAGCCGATATTGAGGAATGGGGTTATAAATTCCATATGAATGATGTTTGTGCTACTGTAGGTATTGAAAATCTAAAACACGTTGAAGAAATTGTTTCTAAACATCAAGAAAACGCAACCTACTACGACAAACACCTACAAAACACCCCAGGTGTAACACTATTAGAACGACACCCCGGACATGATTCAGCGTTTTGGATTTATTCTATGTTAGTAGAAGATAGAGCTGGGTTTTATCGTTGGATGGACGAATGTAAAATTACAGTTTCACAAGTTCATGAACGAAATGATAAACATACTTGTGTTAAAGAATATCGTTCACCTTTACCCACATTAGATAAAACAATTGGAAAAATTGTATCTATTCCTATTGGTTGGTGGGTTACTCCTGAAGAAAGAGAATATATTGTAGATTGTATTAAAAAAGGTTGGTAAAAATGAATACAAATAAAATTTTTGTTGGAGGTTTTGGTGGTGTTGGAAGTCGTTTTCTTATGGAAATATTTGAAAAACTAGGACTTTATATAGGTAGGGGGTTTTCAAATTCAATGCATGACTTTGGGGGACATGAAGGAAAAGACTTTTTAACTTTTTTTAATGAATGTTATATACACAATGATTTTACCCTTTTATTTAAATATATTGAACGAAATCTTCAAAGTTATGATGATTTTGCTATTAAACATGGCCATTTAATGTATATTTTCCCCCAATTAAAACAATATTTTAAAGGTAGTAAAACAGTTTATATAATGAGGAATCCTGTTGACAATGCTTTAAACCCTAATTATAATCCCCAATTACTTTATGGTGGTATAACCGAAAATAGTTTAGATACAAAAATTCAATACTATATAGACGAATCTATTAAATCATCTAAAAATGCAGATTTAGTAATCAAATACGAAGATTTATGTTCTAATTTAGAATCAGAAATTATTAAACTAGCAAAATTTACAGGACTAACCCCTTGCACAGTTTCATCTTTACCAAGTTTAAAACCTTCTAATAACATAGGTATAGGTAAAGATTTATATAGTAAATTTGATTTAAGTCAATTAGGTTACTAATGATTAGTTTAAGGCCTCTTATTTTAGAAGATTTACCATTTCTATTAGAAGTTAGAAATGATGATTCTACAAGATATAATCTTGAAAATGATTCTATTTTTACTTTGGAACAATGTCAAACTTGGTTTGGTAGTCTAAAATCTCCTTGGTATATTATTGAGATAAATAGATTTCCTGTAGGTTATATTAGAACTAGTGGTGATGAAATTGGATGTGATATTCATCCTAAATTTCGTAGAAATGGATATGCTCGAATGGCTTATGAAATTTATCTTAAAGATAAAAATTATGCTACACTTTGGGTATTTCTTGATAATTTTGCTATCAACCTATACTCAGAATTGGGCTTTAAGCCTACAGGAGAACATAAAAATATAAGAGGAAGAGGATATATAAAGATGGAATACAATGCAAACTAAAACTTGTTATATCATAAATTTTTATTTGGGCGACAGGAGAAAAACTATCGATGAATTTAAAGATGATAGATTAACCTTTTTAAAAATGCAAATTAGTAGTTTATTAAAGTATGAACACTCATTATCTACAATAATATTCAATTTTAATCTTAGAGAGGATGATTTTGGTTACATACCTGAAATTTTTAATTCAGTACCAAAAAAAATACAAAATGCTAATGTTGAAATTCATTTTAGGAAAAACTATGGGATGAGTTATGGAGCGTGGTCAGACGCTTTTGATAGAAACGAAGATAAATATGACTTTTTTATATTCAATGAGGATGACTATCTATTTGTTGAAAATAATTGGGACCGTTATTTAGTTAGTAAATTTAACTCATTTGATGATTGTGGATATTTGTGTATGGTAATAAGAGAGCCTCATCGTTGGAACGATTTTAGGAAACACGCGGGGCATTCTACAGGAATATCATCAAATAAAGTTTTAAAAGATGTTAAACAAAAGTTTGGTTTATTACCACATTCTAAAAACGTAGATTATTCGAGTAATGAAGTTCAGGGGCAGATAATGCAAAGTTTTTGTATGTTAGAACTTGGTTATAACATATATGATATTAGAGATGATTATCGGGTATCTTTTGCGTGGACAGACCCGGATTCTATTTATGACATTTATAGATTTCATTGGTGGAATGAAAAAGATTTGTTAAATCCTGCATTAATAGTTAAGAATAAAAGCTATAATTGGTATAGTATGTTGGATGGTGAAAACGTTAAAGAACACAAAATTACCACAATTAGTGAAGCTTTAGATTGTTATAAACAACAAAAAACTTACTACGGAGAATCTTTATAATATGGGTATAGAAAACATACATCTTTGGAGGGCAGATAGAGGTACATATTTTGATAGAAATGTTAATATCATATCTTGGAGTGACGACTATGTCATTAATTTGGGAAAATATAATTCAATTGGGCGTGATTGTAACTTTTTTTTACACGCCAATCATAGACCTGACTGGATTACAACATCTTCACAATTGTGGGGACCTGTAACACCTGAAATAGCTGAAATGCATATGGGTATGGGGCACCCATCTTGTAAAGGTGATATTATAGTTGAAAATGATGTTTGGATTGGAGCCAAAGCGACTATTATGTCGGGTGTAAAGGTTGGTAATGGGTCGATTGTTGCTGCTGGTTCTGTGGTGACTAAGGATGTTCCACCATATGCAATTGTTGCTGGTAATCCTGGAAAAGTTGTTAAATATAGATTTAGTGATGAACAAATTGAAAAACTACTTTCAATATCTTGGTGGGATTGGGATGAACAAAAAATTAAAGAAAATGCCATGTCAATGTGGTCTTCCAATATAGATGATTTTATAAATAAGCATGGCTAAAAAGAAAATACCTTCCATTATCAAGGAAGTAAAATCAAACACGCCCCCAGACGTTGACTATAGCTACCAAAAGCAGATCTCATTTAGTCAATTTTCCATGTACGAGCAGTGCCCACACAAATGGGCGCTGCAGTACAGGGATGGGCATCGTAAAACCGAAGTATCAATTCATATGACTTTTGGTACTGCTATTCACGAATCATTACAATTGTATTTGACTACAATGTATGAAGAAAGTAAGGCAGCAGCTGATAGAATTGATTTAGTAGAGCATTTTGAAGATACTCTAAGAAAACAATACAGAATTGATTATGAAAAAAACAATAAAGTACATTTTTCAGATTCAATTCAACTAAGAGAATTCTTTGAGGATGGGGTTGCCATTATCAATTGGTTCAAAAAGAAAAATGGAGTATATTTTAGCAAGCGTAACTGGTGGATAGTTGGTTGTGAAGTGCCCCTCCAATTGACACCAAATCCCATGTTTAGAAGCGTTATTTATCGCGGATTTCTGGACGTTGTATTATATAATGAGGCAACAAATACTATAAAAATTATAGATATCAAAACCTCTACCCGCGGTTGGAAAGACAAAGAAAAAAGTGATGAAGTTAAAAATATGCAACTTATCCTTTATAAAAAATTCTTTAGTGACCAATATAACTTCCCAGTAGATAATATTGAAATCGAGTATTTTATTGTAAAACGTAAAATATATGAAGATGGAGAATATCCTGAAAAACGAATTCAAACTCACGTTCCAACCTCAGGTAAAATAAAACTAAATAAAGCAACAAAAGCACTAAATGAGTTTATTGAACGTGCCTTTTCAAAAGATGGTTCGTATAATATGGGACCACAACTAAAAAATCCTAGTAAATGGAACTGCCAATTCTGTCCATTCAACGATAATAAAGAATTGTGCGACAAAAATATAAGAGAATAAAAACCTAATATATGTATATCAAAATATATTGTTATGAGTAAAAAAGATATGACACTAACCTCAGTAAAGATTCAAAGTGATCTATTTGAGACATTCAAAATCGAATGTGTAAAACGAAAGTTTTCATTCCAAAAACTTGCCGATCGTGCTATTCATTTGTATCTTACAGATGAAGATTTTAGAAAAAATTTACACAATCACAACGACTTAGAACTTTAATAAATGATTGAAGGTTATATTCCACAAGAGCAAAGAAAAAATATTCTATTGCTCACAGATGATATTCGTTTACCTTCTGGGGTAGGTGGTATTGGTAAAGAAATTGCAATCCATACAGCCCATAGATATAATTGGTATAATCTAGGTGGGGCTATGAATCATCCTGAGATAGGGACGATTTTTGATCTTAGTGATGAAATCAATACTCTAAAAGGTATTAGTGATGCTAAAGTAAAAGTTCAACCCAATAATGGGTATGGAGATCCTCAATTGATTCGTAATTTGATCAAACGTGAAAAAATTGATGCTATCTTTTTGATCACAGACCCTCGTTATTTTACTTGGTTATTCCAAATCGAAAATGAAATTCGTAGAAAATTACCTATTGTATATTTGAATATCTGGGATGATTATCCGGCTCCTATGTACAATAAAGCATATTATGAATCTTGTGATTTATTGATGGGTATTTCAAAACAAACCGTAAATATCAATAAACTCGTTTTAGGTAATAAAGCTAAAGATAAAATTATTGATTATGTTCCCCATGGAATGAATCCTAAAATCTATTTCCCAATACAGGATAATAATGAAGATTTTAGTAAATTCAAGAAAGCTGTATTTGCGGATAAAACCCCTAAATTCACATTATTTTTCAATTCTAGAAATATCCGCCGTAAATCTATCCCCGATACGTTATTGGCTTGGAAATATTTTACAGATAGCCTCCCAGAAAAAGAAGCTGAGGATTGTTATTTTATTTTACATACAGATCTAGTAAGTGAAGCCGGTACTGATTTACCTGCAGTTATTAGTTACCTATTTGGTTCTGATTATAACAACATTATTCTTTCTAATAACAAAATAGCAGCTAAAGAGTTAAATTATCTTTATAACCTAGCAGATGCCCAAATTCTATTATCATCAGCAGAAGGTTGGGGGTTATCACTAACTGAAGCTATGTTAACAGGGACTCCTATTATTGCTAACGTAACAGGTGGAATGCAAGATCAAATGCGTTTTGAGGATGAAAATGGTGAGTGGTATACCCCAAGTGCTGATATTCCCTCGAACCATACAGGTAAATATAAAACTCATGGAAAATGGGCATTCCCAGTATACCCAAATAACCGTTCATTAGTTGGTTCACCAGGTACTCCATACATTTGGGATGATAGATGTCGTCCTGAAGATGCTACAGAGCGTATTATGGAGTTGTATAATATGACTCACGAAGAACGTAAAGCATTAGGTTTAGCTGGATATGAATGGGCTACAAGCGAAGAAGCTGGATTTACATCTGAGGTTATGGGGGATAGAGTTACAAAAAACCTAGATCAATTATTTAGTACTTGGAAACCCAGAACCAATTTTGATTTGATTAGTGTCAACGATATTGAAGAAAATAAATTATCACACAAATTATTATATTGATGAAACCTACATTCGTTATAAGTTCACCATTTGACACGTACTCAGGCTACGGAGCACGCTCTCGAGATGTAATCAAAGCTATAGTTGCAACTAACAAATATGATGTCAAACTATTGTCTCAACGTTGGGGTAATACTCCATTTGGTTTCTGTGAAGATAATTTAGAGTGGAAATTCTTACTAGACTTAGTTATCCCTAATCTAACCCAACAACCCGATATTTGGGCTCAAATTACAGTCCCAAATGAATTCCAAGCTGTAGGCAAATATAACATTGGTTTCACAGCTGGGATGGAAACTACTTTAGTTCATGGTTCATGGGTTGAAGGTGTGAACAGAATGAACATTACATTTGTATCATCTGAACACTCTAAACAAACCTTTCTAAACTCAGTATTTGAAAAAACTGATACCCAAGGTAATAAATTAGGTGAAGTCAAAATAGAAAAACCTATTGAAGTATTATTTGAAGGTGCTAATTTAGACGTATACAAACCTTTAAATTCCCCTATGACAAATAATAACCTATATCAGTCATTGAATTCTATCCCTGAATCATTCGCTTATTTGTTTGTAGGACATTGGATGCAAGGTGATTTTGGTGAAGATAGAAAAAATGTAGGTTTATTAGTAAAAGCATTTTTAGAAACATTTAAAAATAAGAAAAATAAACCAGCACTTATTCTAAAAACATCACAAGTAAGTTCTTCATATATGGACCAAGAAGAAATTACTAAGAAATTATTAGCTATCAAAAAATCTAGTAACTCTAAGGACTTACCTAATATTTACCTACTCTCAGGTGAATTTACAGATGTAGAAATGAATGAACTTTATAACCACCCCAAAGTAAAATCCATGGTTAGCTTGACTAAAGGTGAAGGTTTTGGTCGCCCATTACTCGAGTTTAGTTTATCTAAAAAACCAATTATTGTTAGTGGTTGGAGTGGTCATATGGACTTTTTAGATCCAAAATTTGTATCTACTATTGGAGGTAAACTAACAAATGTTCACAAAAGTGCTGCTGTAAAAGATATGATATTAGAAGAATCTCAATGGTTTTCCCCAAATCACATAGAAGTCAACACAGCTTTTTCTCATATATTTGAGAATTATAAAAAATTTATCGATGGTGCTAAACGCCAAGCATATAAAAGTAAAAACGAATTTAGTTGGGATAAAATGAAAGAAGTTTTAGAACTAAAACTAGATGAAATTATCCCTGAATTTCCAAAACAGGTAGAATTGAAACTACCTAAACTAAACTTACCTAAATTGACAAAAAATGAAGGATAATTTAACTACATGTGATCGTTGCGGCTCAGATGCTTGTTACGTTCAAGAAGTGAATAACGAAATCAAAAATTATATGTGTTATGGTTGTGGTTTTGTTACTAATTCTCTAATGAAAAAAGACGAGCGTTTCTTTGAAGAGCAATTTGAGATTCTCCCTGAATTATATAAAGAATTGATGGGTGAAGATGAAAATGGCCTTATCTGGATGCCTAATACAGTTAATTTATATAACAAAGGAATGGTATTTGCTGATGGGAAAAATGGTTCAAATTGGGCTTGGGCAGCAGTAAAAGCAATCCCAATGCCTGAAGACGAAAAAGAAAAATTTAAAGCTAAAGGCAAAGACTACAAATGGAAAATGGACATGAACACTATCAAACATTTCCCAGAGGGTGATTTTATGGACGCGTTAGAATATATTGGAGTATTTAGTAGAGAACAATGAAAATTAGTTACGCAGTTACAGTCTGTAACGAATTAGTAGAAATTCAACGTTTACTTCCTTTCCTTATAGAAAATAAAAGGGATATAGACGAAATCGTAATATTTTTTGATACTAACAATGGTTCTAAATCTGTAGAAGAATATCTTAGAGCTCAAAGTGTAAATAAAGTTCCATTTAGATGGATGGGTTATCATTTTGATGGTCATTTTGCTAACATGAAAAATGCTCTTACTGAAACATGTGTAGGAGATTATATCTACCAAATTGATGCTGATGAAATGATTTCTGAATACGTAATGAGTTTATTACCACAAATATTAGAACAAAACAATGTAGATGTAGTTAGAGTACCTAGAATCAATACAGTTGAAGGACTAACTCAGGAACATATCAGTATATGGAAATGGCATGTAAACGAAAGAGGTTGGGTAAACTTCCCCGATTATCAATGGAGAATTTACCGAAATACACCGGAAATATGTTGGGAAAATAAAGTACATGAGGTACTTAGTGGTTATAAAACATTATCACATTTACCTGCGGAAGAAGAATGGTGTTTATACCACCATAAAGATATTGAGCGTCAAGAAAAACAAAATGCCTATTACGCTACGTTATGAAAATCTTATATGTAACAAACCATATTAGTATAGCTAAAGCAAGTGGTGGTTTCATTTCAGACTACCAAAATGATTTAGTATTTTATGGGTTACGAGAATTATATGGTGATGATGTAGTTGATTCAACTCCTATAGTTTCACTTTATAAAGAATATAAAGATAAAAT
>Ga0208644_1004265_pt1 | contig 10828 bp, 5 predicted proteins | sample VirMetDEL_Nov_18_FD_184517 | JGI IMG/M metagenome (GOLD analysis project Ga0208644, IMG submission 184517) | Aqueous microbial communities from the Delaware River and Bay under freshwater to marine salinity gradient to study organic matter... | ecosystem: Environmental > Aquatic > Marine >... | reverse complement strand
TTTCTTTAATCTGTGTTATAATTAATTTAACTAAATAAAGTAGCAGACGGATTTTAGCCTTACCTGTTTTTGGTAAAAGCTTTGTTCTGATTGGCGTGGGTACTAATCAGAATATAGCCTTTACTGAAAGCGGGTTTTAATTTAAAAAATTATGAATTTTAGCGATACAAGCAATCTAACAGGTCTCATTGAGGATATTACATTTCATACAGGTGTCGATACTAATGCGTACACCTTAAAGGATAGAGCAAGGAATATCAATCAGTGGTATCAGCGAACAATAATGGATGTGCTCCAAGCAATTAACTATGAGCAATGGAGAGATACTAATGTTGCAGCGGGTACAGATAACTCTTGGACAACAGCAACAGACGGCACCGCTGTCAGGGATATAACATCAGGGACAAGATCATATCAACTACCAACAACAAATAAGCCCTGGTTTATATTCAAAGTCGCATTAAAACTAAATAATAGTGACTGGTACGAAGCAAAACCATTTCATATTGCAACCATACAGAATGAACCTGATGACGCTTCAATTGACAATAATGTAAACAAAACAGAGCCATTTTATAGAATTGTAGGAGATCAGATAATACTATATCCAAATCCAGATACTAATGTCACAGGAGGTATTAAAATATGGTATGTAGCACAGCCAGATATATTTATTTCTACAGATACAACACAAGAGCCTTCGATAAATCCAGCATTCCGAAGAATATTGTCTTTAGGGGCTTCTTATGATTGGGCTTCTGTAAAAGAAGTAAAAAAAGCACAGCCAATGCGAGCCGAGATAGAACTATTGAGATCAGAATTAAGAAGCTATTATGCAAATTTAATAGATGAGAACTTCTCAATGGGGGCTCTAATAACAAGATACGAATAATGGCGAAACAGACTTTAGTAATAGATAACATATGGGGAGGTCATCAGCTTTCTTACTTTCAAGGAGGAGAAAGTCAATTCCTAACTTCTATAGGTATTGATCCAGCAAAAGGAGTAATCCAGACTGGTGATTCAGAATATCCTGGAGTTTCAGGGGCAATTATACCTTCTGTTTTGGTTGATGTCGCAACAACTAACGTCAATAGTGCTGTAATCGCACTTATAACAAATCCAAAAGATGATAAATTATATGCCGTTCTCTCTAATGGAAGATTAATTAGCTGGAGTATTCAAGCATCAAATGGAGCTCTGTCATCAGAGTCTCTTATTGGGACAGTAACAGGTGGTAAAGCTCATGGTGCTTTTTATTACAATAATTACATTTACATAACAGGAACAGGTGCGTCAGAAGACGATGTGTCACGTTACGGACCTTTAAATAATTCCCCAACACTAACAAATAATGTGTGGAAAGGTGCAACTTTAGGTTCACAAACGGCTTTAACTGATACAACATATCCACAAACAAAAAACTCTGTTGAGTATTTAAATCATCATGGAATAGTACATACTGATAACAAGGCTTATTTTTGTGATTTCAAGGATGGAAAAGGGATGATTCACTTTATAAGAACAACAAAAGTAACAGATGAGGGAGATACTGATAACGGTTCAACTTATAATGCACTTGATCTTCCTCTAGGTTGGTATCCATATGCTATATCTTCATATGGTAACGATATTGTTATTGCAGCATCACAAACAAACTCAACTTCAACTGTTCAAGGTGAGTCAGCTTTATTCTTTTGGGACACAACAAGCCCTTCATTTTATAGAATTGTAAAAATACCTGATCCAATCTGCTCTTGTTTGGTGTATTCTAATGGTATTTTGTACGGAGTATCAGGAACAACTTTGAATGCAACCTCAGTTGGATTTTATGGGGGAATAAGACTATTTAGATATATTGGTGGTGACTCAATTCAGACAATAAAAACACTAGCAGAAAGTCATCCTCCACTTCAAAATGCGATAGAGGCTTATGGAAATAAAATTACCTTTGCTGGTTTTACAAATTACCCAGTAAGCGCTGCGGTCTTGTATTCTTGGGGTTCAACAACTGAAAATAGTAATGTGGGATTCCATTCAACAGCACGTTCGCAAATGACTGCAACGACATCTAATGGGGTGCTAACTGCCATAAAGGCAGGTTATCAAGGCTTTACAAACTTGGGTATATTTACAGGAGGAACAGACGGAACTAACTATGAAATAGAGAGAAGAACAAACACAGGTGATATTGTCACAGTAGGAACATCAGGTGAAACTTATTTTAGAAGCCAAATTTTTAATATAAATAGAAAATTTACAATAGAAAAAATAAGGCTAGCAATTCCTTCGGGTATAAGTGGAACGAATAATAAAGTGACACCGACCCTTTATTTTGATAACGAGAGATCAAATTCAGAGGGAACAGTGATTAATACCACAAATTATACATCTCTTAATAGGGCGGGGTCAGGGACAGCTTATGAAGGATATGTGACCTTAAATAGCAGTAACTTTAATAATGCGACATTTGGGGCTAATAATTTCTTCCTGGAATTAAAATTTAGGTCTAACTCATCTCTGTATGTTGCTTTACCTATTTATATTGATGTAGATATTAGTGATAATGAAAATGACTAAAAAACAAAAAACATTCAAATATAAGCCAATGTATCTTGATATAAAAGATAATGTTTTAGTGTCTTCTACTAATCAGGAATCATTTCTAAGAGGTGGACTTCAATTTGATGTAGATGCACAAAGATCAAGAATATTAAATATTAAAAATGCGCCTGTTATACAGGAGTTCAAGTGCGGAGAATCTATAGATTTTGGGAACACAGTCGCTTTGTCTGACTCAGGGGTAGGGTTATCCTATGGTTCATCAGATATAACAACAAGCGAATTACACAGAATAAGAAATACTGATCACACAGCAACAAGATTTACTACGAGTGATAGTGCGACAACAATTGAAAAAGTTTTGATCCAAACTAAAAACGGTGCTGGATCAAGTACAGGATCTTTAACTATGCGAATTCAAATACAAGCGTCTGATGGGACTAGCCCAGATGGAAGCGATTTAGTTAATGAAACTTTATCAGTAAGTTGGACAGCAAATGAACAGAAAACCTTTACTCATACTTTTTCGTCACCACCTAGTGTGACACCAAGTAACGATTACTTTGTAATAATATCATTAACAACTGATCCAGCTCAGTCAATTTATCATTCAGGAAGTACAACAAACACCAATGGAGATAGAAAAAGCTCAAACTCGGGTGTTAGTTGGGGGGCTTCATCAGGTAACTTTGCAACAGTAGTTTATGAAAAAGTTTTAAATACTGGTACTTTATTTAAAGCGAGCGCAATAGACAGTAACAACTTTAGGTTCAACGGGTATATTGGTATTTCTCAAGGTAATGCTAAGAAAGACGATATAGTAAAAGTAACAATAAACGGTGTGTCTAAGATTGATAATCTTTCAGCAGGATCAGTTTACTATTTATCAGATACCTTTGGGTCAATTAGCACAAGTGCTGGAACAAACAGTTTATTGGTAGGGAAAGCATTAACAGAAAAAGAATTAGTAATTATTAATATTTAACATGGCAAATCGTTTCAATGAACAATATGGAAAATTTGGATTATCTGCTGGGATAACAGATGCAGGCAGAATTGGTATTTTCGATTCAGGGGAATTCACAGGCAGAAGTGGAATTCATGGTGTAGCAGATGAATCTATTTTCACTCAAAAATTCGGACAGATAACAGATCCAATTAGGAGGAGTAATACATCACTAGCAAACCTTCCTTTTGAAAGAATTATTAGTGGGGCTCAGGGTCAATTTGAAAGCAAACAAGCAATGGCATTAGCAGATCAACAAGCACAGGAATTTAACCAAAGATTACAAACAGCAACACCTGGAGATGTAGTGGGGTTGCCTGGAAGCACGGCATTTACAATTGATCCGTCTGGGGCTCCTAGAACAGCACAAGGTATGCAAAGATTACAACAAGCAGGACAGGGTGATGTTGTAGAGATATCGCCTGGTAAATTTGTCCCTGTAGGTTCTCCCGCTGCACAGTTTCCACAAGGTGTAGCTGGGGCGTTAGCACAGCAGGCAGCAACACCGCAAGTATCTTCTTCACCATTCGTTAATGTTATGGGGGCTTTCTTTGAGCAAACAGATCAGGGTCTAAAATCTGTTACAGATCCACAAATGCTAGTGAATTTAGCAACAGGAAAAATTGCTTCCACAACAAAACAATCAACAGTGGGTCAGCCTGTAGGAATACTTCCAGACGATATTTCAACAGCAAAGACAGGCTTGAATATTCCAGTCGATAAAGTTTCAACTAATGATTTGGGTTCAAGTTTAACAAGATCAGATGTGCTAAGAAAAGTAGGGGGTATGCAAAGCTATATTGATCAGTTAAGGGACATACAACAAAGAGAAGTTGCAGCAAGGCAGGGATTATCTAATTTACAAATTTCAGGATTACAGGGAGTTGCGAATATACGAGATCAAGCTATTCCAATGCCACTTATAGGACAACAAGCAGCACTCCTTGAACAGCAAATTGCAATGCAAGCTCTACCGCTAGAGCAGAGACTAGAGACACTTGCTTTAGAAAAAGGAAATGCGATAGAAACAATTAACCTTGCTATGGAATTGCAGAAGATGACACGACCAGACGTTCTTTCGACAGAAGTAAACAAGACAACGGGGGACCTTATTGCAGTAGTTCAAGATCCACAAACAGGAACTGTTTCTTCACAAGTAGTTGGAAACGTGGGTGCAGATGCAAGTAAGGATTACATAGCACAAAGCGTTGCTTTTGATCATTCAAGGGGACAAGACGTATTTAGAGGAGTAAACGCAGACGGTACAGTGGATATTATTCCTTTGGGTACAACAAGCAAGACAAGCGGTTCTGGTGGTGGCGGTGAGGAAGAAATGCTTTCAATTAATCAAATTGAGCAGTTTAGGAGAAGTTATGGCTGGACACCTCCTTTTGGGTATACGGAATCTCAGCTATTACAATTCATGCAAGATAATCCAACCTTATCAGGAGAAGAATTAGAAGAAATTGCTGGAAGTGTAACAAAGGATGACCAATCAGGAATAGATAAACTGATAGCATCAACAGATAGAAATTCATTTGAAGGTTTATCAGCCAGGATAGCAAAGGCTAGGGAACTTGGGGCTTCAGATGAAGAAATAAGAGAGCAGGTATTATCAGACTATACAACAGATGAACTGTTTGCAATTTCTAAAGAGCAAGGATTGGCTAAGGTATTCTCAACAAAGAAAACAGATATTAATAGGATGTTAGATATTTTAATTTAAAATGTCAGATTCATTAAAGACAATTTTTAAAAAAGATAAAGAAATCGATATTAAACAAGGTATCAGGCTATTTAATGATGAGGATATTCAGAATATAAAAAATGCTACACCACAAGGTGTTAAAGATTTTTTTGAACCAACACCTAATGTAAGATTAAGGGATGTTGCAAGAGAAATTCCAGGGAATATTAGCTCTCTACTTTTTCCACAAAGAGGTTTTAAAAAGGAAGAAATTACTCAAGCAAGACCAACATTAGGAGAAAAAACAGCAGCTATACCTAAATTTGGTGCCGAATTAACAGCAGGTCTGGTTAGATTATCTGATTTGCTAGTAGATATTCCTGGTATTAATAAAATTGGGGATATTTCAGCGTTACAAAAGATTGCCAAGACAAAACCTGTAGGATCATTAATCGAAGCAAAGGAAGCAACATTAGAGGGTCTCGAGAGTTTCGCAACACCAAAAACAGCAAGCGAAGCAAAGGCTATGAGAATACTTGATGCAGCAACGCTGTTTATCGGTGAAGTAAGAATAGGGAAACCAGCCGCCCAATCAATAGCAAAATCAAAAAATGCAAAAGAAATTTCAAAGATACTTCAAAACGAAATAAAGGGAATCAAAAAAGAAGGTGCGGATAGTTTAGCTTTGATCTTTAAAGAAATTGATAATGCGGAAGATGTACAGAAAGCGGTAAATCGCATTGATTTTGCAGTTAATAAATTTAAAGGGGGGAAGCCAAAAGTAAATACAAAGGCTTTAGAACGAAAAGCAGGTTTCAAGGAAGCATCAAAAACAAGTCTAGAAGACTTTTTGCCACCAGAAGAAGTTTTAAGATTAGAAAACGCATACAATAATGAATTAACTAGGTTGGAACTATCCGAAGCAGGTAGAAGGCTATTCAAGGAAGACGGTGTGACAGGTGTAGCTTCAACTTTTCCTAAATGGGTTCCTCAAGAATTGAGAGTAAAAAGTCTGTTTGATAAATTCTTAGAAAACAGAAAAGGTGATATAAATGAAATTCAAACACTTAAATACAAAGAGGGTTCTAGATTAGATAAATTAAATAAAGCTTTTCTTGCTCAGTTAGACATACCAGAACAAAGAAAGCCAAGACAAATGAAAACATCAAGAGAGATTACTTCTCTTGAAAAAACAGCAGAAGAGCAATTAGGTTCTATAGATACTCTCGGGGAACCACGCGAGATAGAAGATAGCATAGGACAGATACAGCTCCAACGATCAGAAATACCAAAAGATCTCGATAGCCAAAAACAAGTACCGTTAAAAGAAGTATTCCAAAAAGAAAAAGAAAGTCTTTCATTAAATAGGACAGTACCACAAACATATAAATTAAGCAAGCCAGACAAGAAGACATCTGTCCAGGATTCTGTATATCAAAGCAACAGAGCAAAAACAAAAACATCAAGAATTAAGAGTGTAACTGATTCATTAAGAGGTAATTTACAGTCTATAAAAGAAACAGCAGATGTAGTTCTTGGACCTATTTCAACTCGATTAAAGAATATCGATCCTTCACTAAAAAAATCACTGCGTACATTTGAATTCAATCTATCAAAAAACAGTCAAGTTGATAGGAAAGCAGTTGAGCCTTTTCTAAAAAAGCTATCTAAGTTTGAAGTAGGAGATTATGTTGATTTTGATTTAGCATTAAAAAATGGAGATGGTGCAAAAATAGATGAATTAATAACAAAGTACGATCTTGAAGATGAATTTAGTGTGGTTAGAACAACCCTAGATGATTTATGGAAGAGAGCAGATGAGGTAGGTTACGACATAGGATATTTGGAAAATTACTTTCCAAGAACAATTAAAGACCCTAGCGGGCTTGTTGAGTTTCTTCAGGATACAAGTGATTGGAGTATTATTGATGACGCTATTAAATTTAAGGAAAACGATCTTGGTCGGTATTTAACTGTAGAAGAAAAGGCAAATGTAATAAATACCCTGATAAGGGGATATGGCAATAAAACTATTTCTTTATCTGAAACAGGAGCTATGAAAGATAGAAGAATAGATTTAATAGACGCTGATGCTAATCAGTTTTATAGGGATAGCGCTAGTTCATTACTGAAATATATTGACGACACAAACAGAGCTGTTGAATCTAGGAAGTTCTTCGGGAAGTCAGGTGTTGATGATCAGTTTGGAAACATAGACGATAGCATAGGAAGCTATGTACTTAATTTGTTGGCAGAAGGGAAAATTAAGCCTTCTCAGGAAATAGAAATAAGAGATATCCTGCAAGCAAGATTCAAGCAAGTCGGAACAAATGGTGCGGTGCGAGTATATAAAAATCTTTCATATATAGATACAATGGGTTCTGTTACTTCGGCAATAACTCAAATAGGGGACTTAGCTTTTGCTTTGTACAAGGGTGGTTTTACACAAACAGCAAAATCTCTAGGGAAAGCAGTGGTAAAGAAATCGGATATAACAGTAGAGGATATAGGTGTTGAGAAAATAGCACAGGAGTTTGAAGATCCTAGTAAGTCAGCAAAAGCAGTAGATGCTGTATTTCAGGCAGTAGGCCTAAAGTGGATGGATAAATTAGGAAAAGAAACTTTAATTAACTCATCAGTTTCAAAGATGCGGAAGCAAGCATTAAATCCTACAGATAAATTTGTTGAGAAATTAAATTACATCTTCCCAGAAGAAGTCGTTCCACAGGTAATTGACGATCTGAAAATAGGAAAAGTTACAGACGACATTAAGTTACTAGCTTTCAACGAGTTGGCAGATATTCAGCCTATAGCTCTTTCGGAAATGCCACAAGCATATCTTACATCAGGAAATGGAAGAATATTCTATATGTTGAAAACATTCACAATAAAGCTATTTGATGTGTATAGGAACGAAGTATTCCAACAAATCCAATCAGGGAATAAAGTTCAAGGCATTCAAAACTTGGTGAAACTATCAGCAGCGTTATTAGTAATGAATGCAACAGCAGATGAAATTAAAGACTTTATTCTCGGTAGAAATACTTCACTGGGAGATAGGGTGGTAGATAACATCCTAAAACTCATGGGATTCAGCAAGTTTACTATTTATAAAGCTAGGGAAGAAGGTATAGGAAGTGCCACAGCAAGAACGATACTTCCTCCGTTTAAATTTATTGACGCTGTCTATAAAGATATAAGTAAAGGGACTGAAATTAATGATTTAGAGACAATACAGAGTATACCTATTGGTGGTAAATTATATTATTGGTGGTTCGGGAAAGGGGTGTCAAAGCGTAAAAGACAAAAAGGAGAGAACTTAAGAAAAGAGTTTGGTATAGAAGGGACAATAACCAGTGATGAAAATATCGAAAAGTTAAAAGAGATGACAGAAGAACAGTTTAATTTCTACACCAGAGAATACAAGAATTACGCGACATCAACAATGAAAATAATCAACAGAAAATTGGGGGAAATAAAGCCGAAGGAGAAAACAGATATTAGCAGTGTATTTAAATAAAATATGTCAAGAAACAATGAACACATAATGCACATAAGGAAGGACGAGCAAGCTGTGCCTGTACTACAGCCAAATCGCTACGTTCAAAGAGATGGAGACTCAATGAGAGGGCCTCTCACCTTTGCGGTATATACAACAGCAGAACGAGACACTTTAACTACAACAGCAGAAGGTACAGTTATTTACAACTCTACTGAAAATGAATTACAGGTATATTCTAGTAGTACATGGGTGAGTATTGGTTCAACCACACCTCCTGGCGGTTCAGACACCCAAATGCAATACAACAATGCAGGTGCTTTTGGTGGAACTACTGGATTAACATGGGATGGAAATCTTAATCTCGGGGATGCTATTGAACTTAAATTAGGTAATGACGGAGATGGTAGATTCTACTTTGATCCAGCAGAAAGTGCTGTACTTCTTACTCTTTCAGGAGGTGCAACTACCTTTGTGGTAAACAAACTAACAGAAGTATTAGGTCTTAGAATACCTTTTAACGACCAAACTATCCTTATGGGTAATAGCCAATATGGAGCTATTGAATATGACGGATCACTTGATGCTCTTACACTTAGGAACTTAGGTGCTAACAGAGATATTGTATTTTCTGTACTGAATGGTGCGACAACACGAACCATGACACTAGATGGTGCAGATTTTGCATGGAAATCAAGCACAGGAACATTCGATTTTGATGACGATAACCTTACAACAACAGGAACTATTACAGGTGATGTGTTTTTAAACAGCTCAGTTGTTTCTTTTGCGGATGCAGACGCAACACCTACAGTAGCAGGAGGTAATATTTTCCTTACAGCCAATACAGGTGCCACAACAATTACAGACTTTGACGATGCAACAGACGGACAAGTAATTAAGATTGTATTTGGTGACGGTAATACAACCATTACAGACGGTGCTAATATCCAATTAACAAGTGGTGCAAATCACACTTTCGCAGCCAACGATGCAGTAAGCTTTGTTTCATCAGGTGGCGTATGGTACGAGCTAGGTAGAGCTGGAGGAGGTTCAGGATCAGTGGTGAGTGCTAGTGACGGTGTAAAAATCGTTAGCGGTGATGCAAGAATGGATATTGGAGGTCTTACTGAATTTACTGGAATTAATTTTGCTACAGATTATTTTGTATATAAAGATGATTCAGCAGGAGATCACAAAAAGATTAAATGGGCAGACATTCAAACCGCCGCTCGTTCAGGATTTAATGATGGGGATATTATCTTCTATGACAGCTCAACCACATCAAAAGAAAATTCAGAAGCGAATCTAAATTACGATAAAGCAACTAACAAGCTCTACCTTTCACAGAACGCTCCAGTAGATATTTCAGGACAGTTTAATATTGAAGCAGACGCTGCTAATGACGGTGTAAACGTGGTAAGTGAGTCTTCTTATACTGGACACTATTTCAGGGCTAAAAACAGTGCTTTAACAGAATTGTTTGCAATTGACAGCACAGGAGGAGGATACTTTGCTGGTGATGTTGGTATCGGTGCAGCTCCAACAAGAGCTTTGCATGTAGAAAAATCTCAAGCTTCTGGTTTTATTGGTTATCTGGAGAACACAAACTCACTAGGGAGCGGTCTACAGGTGATAACAGCAGGCACAAGCTCAAGTATCACTGCTCTTGATGTAAATACTGATGACTTTGCAATTCTTGGAAATGGTAAGGCTCGATTTAATCAAAGCTCACTTAACGCTCACGCTCAGGTAGAAATTACAGCAGACTCTGACACTATCACAGCAGCAGGACACGATTGGGCTATTCCACTTGAACTTAAAGTAAATTACGGACAAGGAGGATTAGATTTGTCAGGTCAATCAGGGGGAGGAACAGACCTTTATGTAAGTATGCGAGACAGTGATGATATAGATAATGCAAATTACTTTTGGATGGGTCTTGACACAAACGGAGTAGTTGGGCCCGCAGGAACTAACGCTATTGTTTCAAGTAAGAATGGTACGGGGACAACAAATGACTTGATTCTTACTGCCAATGATAACTCTCTATCTGCCACACCTCAGATAACTC
>Ga0208644_1004263_pt1 | contig 10830 bp, 10 predicted proteins | sample VirMetDEL_Nov_18_FD_184517 | JGI IMG/M metagenome (GOLD analysis project Ga0208644, IMG submission 184517) | Aqueous microbial communities from the Delaware River and Bay under freshwater to marine salinity gradient to study organic matter... | ecosystem: Environmental > Aquatic > Marine >... | reverse complement strand
GTCAGAACTAGATTCTTTACACTCTGCTTCACAGACTCACGATTTGTTAATACTTTTACATTACCTGTCACTGGATGAGCAGTAAACTTTAAAGGTATATCTTTGAATACTGGTTCTTTAAGTTCAGGCATCTATCTTCTCTTTGTTTTTATTATTTATAAAGATTAATCAGCTTTTATTCCAAAGTTGCCAAGCCATTCACCTTCAGGTTTAGGGCACCAACTTAACTTAGCTTGCTCAACTGAAACGGAATAGACGTTTTCAGAAATCTTAGTTGCTTGTGTTAAATTAGATTCACCATCAGCTTTAAGAAAAGCAACACAGTCTTTGAGACGTTGTGTTAGGCTATCTATAAGTTCTTGGGATATGTCACTTGATAGTGATCCTTCTTCTTGCTTTTTAATAATTGTTTGAAGATTTGTTTTGCTCGCCACAGCAAAACCACGAACCGTAGTATACATCCACGCTTCAAACTCTAATTGAGTAGAATAACCTTTTGGTTTCCAGAAAAAACCACTACCATCTGGTGCTTTTGTTTTAATAAAAATTTTATCAATTGGTTTGCTTGATTTAGGAAGCAAGCATAAACCAAATTCAGAACGTATTCTAACTTTGATAGTTTCTGGTGGAGTAGGTGGTTGAACAGCAGTTGCTGGTGGTGTATTTGTTTCAGTTGCTTCTTTTAATTCAGGAGTAATAGGTTCTTTTGCTTCGTTTTTTTCAACCGCTGGAGTTACTTCTTCAACAGGTTTTGGTGCTGGTGGTGCTGGTAGTTTAACAGCATCTATCACTGGTGCTTCAGGCGCAGTTCCTTTTGTTACATATTCATAACCAATAATATTACCAAAATCGTCATATTGTGGTTCGCCATCAATATTTGGAACTAACTTACACGTATCGAAACTTGATAATGTGCCAGCAAGATCGCCTAATGCTTTTGTGATATCGCCAACAAAGTTTGTTAACCCACCTTCAATGTCACTCAATCCTCCTGTTATTTTTCTGAGAATTTCATCTACATCAAATGTTGGTATATCACCAAACAATTCCCGAATCTTATCAATCTGTTTCTGTATTTCTAATGCTTTAAATGGATCAGCCATTAAATTGAGTAACTCATTAATCTCTTTTTGAAGATTAGGAAACTCTGCTTTAATTTCTGGGATTAAATTTTCTAAGTCGGCAAGAGCATCATCAAGAGCACCTCCAAGTTCATTTTGAAGATCACCAATCGCATCAGCAATACCACCTGCTCCTGATGTGAGTTCTGCAAGAGCATCTTCAATTGCTTTTTGTGCGTCGTCTAATGCTTGTAGTTTTAAACTTATACCACAAAGTTCTAATTTAGCCATTATAGATCATCCACTGTTGAATCTGTAGTATCAACTACGCCAGTTCTTGCCGGAGCAACTGTATTTGTGTGATCGACCTTACCACCAACAGTAAAGTTGTATGTGTCAGCGCCGATGTGTTCGTACTTGTCACCATCAAATCGAATGTGAGCGTCACCATTATAATCAATAGAAGACTTCGCATTGTATTTTCTTGTAGCAGCACCAGTAAATGTCATCGATGATGTTGACTTAAACTCTTCGTTAGCAGCGCCAGTTGATGTATGTTTAAATGTGCCACCATTTGCAATACTCATATTACCAGCTGAAGCAAAGTCAATGTTTTTAATTGAAATAATTTGTGTATTGCCAGACACTGTAAGTTTACTATTGACTTGAACTGTTTTTGCTTCACTGTATTTAATCGTTGTTTTCTTTTCTTTACCTACTATTTCAGTGTAATTTCCATCAACAGTGGAACGACGATCACCAGACACTCGTTCTGTTTTGTTTCCATTAATTTGAGTTGATTCATTTGTAAGAATTTCTTTTAAATCATTTCCTTGAATCTTTGTAACACGGTCACCACGAACTGTCACATATTGATTACCATCAACTTCTGTATAATGATCGCCTTGAACGTATAACTTAGCATTACCAACAACAGTGATACTTTGTGTGCCTCTAATATAAATGTTTTCATCACCAACAACAACTTCGTAATTTTTACCAACTACTTTTGTTACACGAGTGCCATCTGGTTGAATTTCCTCAAACGTACCAGCTTTGTGATATCTGTGCAATCTTTCAGCAGTTGGAGAATCATCAACTTCAAATACATGACCAGATTCGGAACGATAAACGTGATTGTATGGATAACCAGAAGCACCGACACCAGCAGGAAAAATATCTTTTATTTCTCCACCATATCTTGGGTTTGGTTCTCTCCAATAAACTACACTATCTTCACCATCTTCATCAGTAGCATAGTTGGCTGAAGAATACTTGTTTGGAAAAAGAACAGTAAGATCAGGAGCAGAAGCGGTAGGAATTGCGCCCAATGCATTTTTAGCATTTCTTTTTGCAATTAGTGTATCATCTTCCTCAGCGTTTGCTTTTGCTAATGTTGGAGTATCGGCTTGTAGAAATGCATCTTTAGTTGGGTATGTTGCAGTTGGATCAGTAAAACCTTTTGGTGAATCTGGTTTTTCTGTTGGAATACCAGCAAGTGTTCCCATAACAATCGGTCTTTGTGCTTCTTTACCATCAGCAAAGAAACCAACAACCCATGTACCTTCTACAATACCAGTTGCACTCTTACCAATACCGCTAATTGCAGCAGATGTGATATCTTGAATTGGTTGTGCCCATGGTAAATCTTTTGTTGGAAGGTCATCAAGATTGTCTGTGTGCCAACCATAGCAACGGACACGCACACGACCAAGTTCAAGAGGGTCAGCACGATCCTCTACAACTCCATACCACCAGATAAATTCTTCACCTAAGTTTTTCATTCTGCACCTTCAAAATCACTTGTAGTTAGTTTAATTTCTTCTTCAATAATATCTTTTGCATAAACATCTTTTATACATTCTAATGTAGTGAAAAAGTTTTGATCGACGGAATTAATATTGTGTCTGAGCGCCGTTACAAAAAATTTATTACCGTATAGTAAATTATCTTTCTTCATATATTCTTTATTCTCAGTATTTTGAGGCATATGAATGTTAATGACATCGCCAATTTTAATATTAGTATTGCCGGGAATTGTCACCTCCAGAACAATATTATTCAATTGTAATCGTGAAGCATATTCATATTTAAACCATTTGTGTAATTTTCTTGGATTTCGAATTTGCGGATCTTTTCCTTTTGCTTTTACAAGAAAACTTTGATTTGAATAATCTTCGCCTATGTTACTAATCATGTATTTTGTAATAGAAGAATTTGAATCTTTTCCAAACAAAGAGTTTTTAGCATAAAGAGATTTGTCTTTTTCCAAATGTGTAATGTATTTACTGTCTCTATCATAACTAAAAATGTCTGTAGTAAATCTTTTAGTAATTGGATCAATCGTCTCAACTTTATGTGAGTATATACCAGTATTAATATTCTCCAGAGTATCAACTTGTTTTACTTGTTTAATATTAATAATAATTTGATATGGTTTAATTTGTTGATCAATAGTTTTTTTATTTTCAACGTCAGACTTCATTAAATAGAAATCATTTACAGGTTCCTGTGACATTAGATAATCAAAAGTATTTAAATACCAACCATCATAACTTTCGTAGAACACGAAGTTAGAAGAAAGATTTTGATCTTCAAATTCAACTTGATTGCTTGGTGTTTTGTATTTTTGATAATCATATTGATTAATAAAACCTTTGATTTTTGCTTGGCTTTCCTTACAAATATAATTAATACAATCCAAAGGTTTTTCGCCTGTAAAAACAAAACTATGATTACCATCAGTCTGTTGGAGATACAGATTCTTTTTACGAATAAATACAAAATCATTTTGTTGAGGTTCGAGAAAGGAAGCGTATATTCCTTTGATAATATTATCACCAGATTGATCGATGTAGGAGCGATTTATAGATTTTCTGTTATTGTTAATAATCTCATGCGAACAACACTGTAAAACGAAACTTTCCGAACGTTCGTTTGTTTTTTTTCTTTTTCCAACTTTATAAACACGAAAACTATATTCTCTTAATTTTTCTGTGTTTGGCGACTTAAAACGAAGAAGTATATTCTCATCACCAACGATTGGAGCCATTTCAATTAAACCTTTGGCATCATCAATCATTATATCGCAACGAATGCCTTGGATCATTAGATCATGGTATACAACGAATTCTTTTGTGATATCATTTAAAGACACCGGTGTGCCTCTATAGTTATAGAGAATAATATCTTCTACTATAACACCATTTGTTTCAAAAACGGGCATTATGCAAATATACCTTCAAATTCAGATAAAAATTGTGGTAGATAATCTTTTTTCATAATTTTAATTTCACGTTTGTCTTCGTTCTTCTCAACCTCATATGTATAACTATCTACTTCACGTTTCTCATCAACTGGTAATCCAGCATATGTGGTTGCATCAACATTTAATCGTTTTTCTGGTACAATGGTGCCATCAAAAAGTTTTTGGAATGGTTGATAGATCCACTCATAATGGTGTGTTTGTTGCTGGGCTGCTTCAATAGAACCATACTTTCCTCTAACATAGTTTACAAAATCTTGATAACCAAGAGGTAGATCATATTGTGGATCGATAATATCATTTGTAATCATAATAATCCAATCCAGTGTAGAATCCTCATAATACTTATCGGCAACAAACTGTAATGTTTGACCTTCTTCTAAATTATGTGTGTAATAAAGAGCAATTCTATTTTTTAAAACATTTTTTAATTTAAATCTAACAAGCGGATTTTGAATGACTCGATTTGTACCATCTTTTAAAAGATCGTATTTAATACTTGGATGATTTTTAAAAAAGAATGCCATTGTCTTTTACCTATTCTGTTCCATAATTTCTTTTTTCGTAATAATGGAGATTTCTTGAAACGATAAAGAAATGGTGATTGACACAGGAACTTTTACAGTTTTTGAGGCTTGTCCTTCTTCTTCGCCAATTTCATCTATAACAACTTCTTTTGTGAAGTATAGTGGTTGACCTTCTGAGTGATAGTTCACTGAAACATTTTTCAGAACAGAAGGTCCAATATTGTAAAGAAATTCATCATGATGGAAATCAATATCAAATTGTTCTGGGTAATCAAAAAAATGTTTAAACACTCCACCAGCAGGTATACTTGGTGCAGAATAATATTTTAATAATTTAATAATGTTTAAAATTGATTGAGATTCTTCAAAGTTCTTAGCGACAGTTTTCCAAGTGAACTCATGCGTTCTGAATTCTGGTTCTTTATACAATACTGCCATATAAGGATTCTTTGCAAGACCAGCACCACCCATAATACCTTTACCAACGCCTGCAGCAGGTATTACACCACCAAAAGCATCACCAATACCTTCTGCTGCTGTGGCTCCCACATAAGCGGCTAATGCAGATCCTTCTTTTAAAGCGCCGTTTACGGTAATACCACCAGCCGCATTTACAGCAGAATCAATACCTTTCTTTAAAGCTTTTGAAAAATTTCCTTTTGCTGCATCTTCAATAATTGATCTTGCAGTGCCACCAGCACCAGCAGCTGCTGCGCCTAAAGGACCGATAGAATCTGCGTTGTATGATTGAGCATAAGATGTTGCTAAGTTTAATGGTAATGGAAGAAAGATTCTTGCCAAATCTTTTTTTACTTCATAATCCCCAGACGCTCTTAAAGATGATATGTCTCTTTTAATCACACGAATAGCCATCCAATGATCGATCTCTTGAATGTTTTGTGGAAAATAAAAATTTTCTACGCTTGTTTTAGAAGCAAGAGCGTTTTGAAGTTCATCTTTTGATTTGCCTTTAAAACTTTCTGACTCATTGATGATCTCATTGGGGGCTTTTGCCATCGAATAAATATCCTTATACAACAGGTTTTGATTATTTATAATGACTCCACTCAAAGGTAGATATCGACCAACTCATCCACAGAAATACAAAGGCGATCCAACGAACATTATCTACCGTAGTTCGTGGGAACTAAAGTATATGAAGTGGTGTGATCATAATCAGGCTGTGATTTCCTGGCAGTCGGAAGAGTTTTTTATACCGTATCTTCATCCAATAGATGGTAAGATTCGTAGATATTTCCCAGATTTTCTTGTTAAAATAAAAACATCTAAGAATATCGTTGAAACATGGGTGGTAGAAATCAAACCTATGTATCAAGTCAAAGAACCAAAGCCACAGAATCGTAAAACAAAGAAGTATCTAACAGAAGTCAAGACATATGCAATCAATCGTTACAAATGGGACTATGCTATCGAATGGTGTAAGGATCGTGGATACAAGTTCATTATACTTACAGAAAAAGAATTGAATATTTAATATAAATAATAAGAAGGAGTTTTGAATGGTCGCTTACATATTCGATAAGATGTTAGTACAGGGTGTTCGTTCTGGTCAAATCCCTGCTCGAACACAAAAGTCTCGTGATTGGTTTCGTGATAAGGCTAAGAATACAAGAAGTGTGACTCCAACAAAGTTAATGAAAGAAGACGTTTCTCGGTTTGTGAATCGAGCAATGATTGGTAAGATGTATCACTTTTACTATGATCCAAAACACAAGAAGACATTACCTTACTATGATACATTTCCGTTAATTTTTAAAGTGAAAAATGTTCCTAATGGATTTCTTGGTATTAACTTACATTATCTTCCATTAAGACAACGTGCAGTTCTAATGGATGCATTATATGATTTGACAACAAATACGAAATATGATGAAACAACGAAGTTAAGAATCAGTTATGATATTTTGAATGGAGCGGCAAAGTATAAGTGGTTTAAACCAACACTGAAGATGTATCTAAACAAACATGTACGGTCAAGGTTTTTAGAGATTAATTCTGTCGAATGGGATATGGCACTGTTCCTTCCAACAGAAAGATTTAAGAAATCAAATAAACAATCTGTCTGGAAAGACAGCAGACAAATGGTATAACAAATGGCATTTAACGTCAATCAATTCCAAGCGGAGATGACAAGAAACGGAATCGCTAAGACAAGTGATTTCGAAGTTGAGATTACAGGAGCACCAGTATCTGGCAATGTTCTTGAATCAAGTCAGTTATCTCTCGGTTCGATTCTTTCGAATCCAGTTGGTACTGTTACCGATGCTGTTGGTGATTTTCTTGGTGGTATCTTTGGTACAGGAACTGGTGGTGCAAGATCGATGTCGTTTAGAATTGATTCTGTGACTTTTCCACAACGGTCTCTTGCTCGTATCGATTACAAAGATTATGGTGCACCATATAATATCGGCGGTCTTGCAAACTATGTTAATATCGATTTCTCTGTTATTCTCAGCCCAGATTTAAGAGAGCGTGAGTTCTTCATGCAATGGCAAGATCGTGTTACAGGTAATCATAGAACAGGTGGTTCGAACTTTGATATTGGTTACTATGATCAGTATGTACTCAAACAAGGATTTACGATTTATCAGTTGAATCCAAACGGGCAAAGAACATACGCTATTCGTCTTGTTGATTGTTATCCAGAACAGATTTCATCATTATCTGGAAACTGGAGTACGACCGACGTACAAAAACAAAATGTCACAATGGCATATAGATACTTCACTGAAGAAAGGCTTGAAACATCATTCACCTTTGATGTTGACAATGTTGCTTCTGCTTTCAATGCTGTGAAGAATCTACCAAACCAAATAAAAGGAAGATCAAAAAACGCTCTGAACAGAGCTGGATTCCCATTGAATTTATAATATTGACCTGGAGTAAAATATGGCTTTACCTAAATTAGCAACACCTGAGTTTGAGACTGTTATTCCTTCGACAAAAGAACCGATTAAATTTCGCCCGTTCTTAGTGAAAGAAGAGAAGATTTTGTATATGGCTCTTGAGAGCGGAGATACAAATGATATTAAGAATGGAATTCTTAGTATTTTAGATAATTGTATTTTGACGCCAGGAGTAAATGTAAATGAATTTGCAACTTATGATGTTGAATATTTGTTTTTAAAATTAAGAAGTAAATCTGTTGGAGAAATTATTTCTTTAAACATTAAACATCAATACAGTGAATGTGAAGGAATAAAATCTTATGAATTAAATCTAGATGATGTTGAAATTCATTATAACGAAGATCATAAAGATACAATTATGATTACCGATAAAGTTGGTATTAAAATGAAGATGCCAAATTTGACTGATGTATTAAATAACACAAGTAATGATATTGATGTAGATTCTATTTTCAAATTGTTATTAAAATCGGTTGAATGTATTTTTGATGAAGAAAATGTTTATGATGAATTTAGTGAAGATGAATTAAAAGAGTTTATGGACAATTTAACACAAGATCAATTCTTAGAAGTACAAAAGTTTTTTGATACTATTCCAAAGTTATATCATAGTATTGAATGGACGTGTGATAAATGTGGTGAGACAGAAACAATTGAATTACAGGGTCTTCAAAGTTTTTTTATATAGCTCTCAGTCATGATACGCTTGGTAACATATACCAAACAAATTTTGGATTGATGCAACACCACAAGTATTCATTGACTGAGTTAGAAAATATGATACCGTTTGAGAGGCAAATATATGTTGCTTTGTTATTAAATTACTTAGAAGAAGAAAAAGAACGTCTAGAAAGAAATTAAGATGGCAGATTTAGAAGAGGTTATCAAAGCAGTAAAGAAACAGCATCAAGGTACTCGTAATGATGCTAAACACTCTATCAAGAGCATCAAAGACACTTTGGGTCCTTCTTTGAAAAACATTGATGGTCATACTGCTCGTCTTGTTGAAATATTTCAAGATCAATTCAATTTACAAAAACAACAAATAGCAGAACAAAAAGACTTACTTTCTCAAGATAGAAGTGGTGGTGCCGCCGTCGGCGGTGGTGTCGCGGCACCACCTGGTATAAAACAAGGAGCAAGCCAAGCCTTCGGTGGTTTGCTTGGAGGAATTGGTGGTATATTAGGTGGATTAGGCGGTGCAGCTTTGGGTGGCGGATTAATGTTACTTGGTCCAGGATTAGGAGCACTGTCTGCTGGTATAGCATCGTTTGCAAATCCTGTAACCGTTGCCGGTGGAGCTGCAATCCTAGCTTTTTTGGGTGGTCTGGGCGGCGTTGCATGGTTGGCTGGTAAAGGCGCACAAGAAATTGGTCAAGGATTTGAAGATATTGGTGATGGTATTGACCGACTAGATGATGTTGGCAAAAAGATTGATAGTGATAATCTGATTGCTGTTGGTGATGGTCTAAAGAAATTTTTAGAAAATGTTGGAAGCGTAAAATCAGCATTTGGTGCTATAGTCACATTCTTAACTGGCGATCTTCCAGCAATCGCCGATGGAATGGATAAACTCAACACCATAAATGTTGATAATGAGAAAATGAAAAAGGCGGGTGAAGGTCTTAATGTTTTCATGTCTGCTATGGGTGAAGGCTCTTTCTTTGGAAAATTGATGGGAGCAATCTCTACAAAGATTGCTCCAGATATGACTACTCTTGCAGAAGGGTTTACTAAACTCTCTGATGCTTCAAAAACGTTTGAACTCGCTAAGTTTCTCGACATGGCTAAAGGCATGGAAGAGATACATGAACCTCTTTATGAGTTTAGCAAGTCATTGTTACCAGCTAATGCTATTCTAGAAAAAACACTTCCTGATTTAGCAAAAGGTATCACTGCGCTTAATAAAGCTGAAGTCAATAGAATGGTTGAGGTGAGCGATGGCATTAAAGCAATTGATGCTAGTGCTTGGGAGATCGTAAAAACTGGTTTCGCAGCCAACTTTGTTGGAGCAAACGCACTTAAAGATATTTCTGATGGTGTTTCTTATTTAAATAAAACAGATGTAAGTAACACCCAAAGAGTAGCTGATGCTTTTACGACCTTAGATGGTCCCGTCTTCAGTATGATCAAGTCTGGTTTTGTTGCAAACTTTGTTGGTAAAAACGCATTGACTGATCTCGCTGATGGTGCCAAATATATTATGGAAAATCTAGGAACTGAAGAAAAATCTAAGCAAGCTAATTTGGCAGCTACTTCTATGAACAATATAAAAAGTTCTCTAATGGGGTTTGCTGGATCTAGTTTTGTCAGTGGGTTGGCAAATGCAGCGACAGGCTTATTGAGTTTCTTAACAGGAGAAAAAAGTCCAATAGAACAAATTTTATCTTTAGCTAAAGAGGTTGGTAATCTAGAGCGCGTGGGCACTGCTTTAGATAAGATTGCATCTGCGTTATCAAATTTTGCTAATATTAAAATTGATACTGATAATATAGATTTTAAAAAATTAGCAGAAAGACTTGGCGCTGCAATTCCAATGATGGAAGTTTTAGCTAATGGAGGTAAAACTGGTGGATTTTTAGGTATTGGGGAATTTGAAGTTAAAAAAGGGTTATTATCTCCTGATCTGAAACTCGATGAGATGGTCGATGCGATTGGCAAAGTTAATCGGGTATTGGGATTCCAACCAGCGTATGCTGGAGCTGAAATCAATACAGCTTCACCACAAGTAGCTGCAGAACAAAGAGGTGGTAGTAATATAGTTTTACCCTCTGACAATAGAGATCAAAGGCAAGTTACAACAATTAATAATATGGGCGGCGGCGCGTCATCAGCCGAAGAACCTGGTCCTAGACCAAATAACTTAGGACCAGGTTGGAAATAAAAAAAGAGGGGACCTAATGGATCCCCTCTCCAAAATGCATTGCGCTATTTTGTATTAGTCTTCTTCTGCTAGCTGTTTGAAGAAGTCTAAGCTATCATCAGATAACTCTTCGCTCAAAGGTTGATCCTCTTCTTGAACCTTCGCGGATTGTTGAACTTGACGA
>Ga0208644_1004258_pt1 | contig 10833 bp, 16 predicted proteins | sample VirMetDEL_Nov_18_FD_184517 | JGI IMG/M metagenome (GOLD analysis project Ga0208644, IMG submission 184517) | Aqueous microbial communities from the Delaware River and Bay under freshwater to marine salinity gradient to study organic matter... | ecosystem: Environmental > Aquatic > Marine >... | reverse complement strand
TATTTTACAACGTTAGGAGTTTGATTTGGACTCAACATCAGAAAAGAAGAAATCTATAACCCCGGTCTGTTTTCCAAGTCCAATATATGAAGAACAGACAATACAAGAGATTCCAAATCCTGGAACTGAGCAAGCGGTCAAGCTTGGTTGCAGATGTCCAGTTTTTGATAAAGCATCAAATGGGATGTTCTGGATTAATGCCGATTGCATGATTCACGGAACGCGGACATTTGGGCATTGATCAAAAAGATGATTTGCATATAGCTTTTATTATTTAATGAGGAATCATTGTGCCGTTTAAGAGCAAAAAACAAAGAGCATATCTAGCTATCAACAAACCAGAGGTAGCTAAAAAGCTTTCTAAGCACTCTAAGTCAAAGAGTGCTAAAAAGGTTAAGAAGAAGTGACTTCAACAAGCTCTATTGATAGAGAGATTAGCATTAATACGGGGCTTAAGCTGAAAGTACCTGGGCTTGGCACAAGTAGCTGCACATCTTCTTGCAGAAGTCATAAGAAGCCGGTTCATCTTTATGATGGAAATAAATCCTGTAATGAAAAGATTTCTAGGTTTAAAATACTAACAATTGTTAGGTCTTTTTGCTCTGATGATAGGCAGTACGAAGCAATTTTAAAAGAAGCCGAGATAATTTCTGGAAAAAAAGAACACCTAACATTCAAGCAGATGAAGTCAGTTGTTAACATCTTCCACAACATACTTCAGAAACCAAGTTTCCCCAACTTCGATACTGATAATTAAATTGTTTAATAAATGTATGCGTTGCCCTCACCCATCGTCGCATTTGGGGTCGACTCCATCCGACAGAGGGCAACGACTTTTCTCATTCTAAAAGCAAGTCAATCGCAAGACAGATGATTATTATTTTTGTAAAAGATATCATTGTTTCTCTCTATCGGAAGCCTTATCCAACAAAGCTCGTTGGTATCCTAGCTGGTATTCTAACCCGCGAACAGTGCTCCCCTGAATAAGGACTTTTCCTGGCTTGTAGCGAATCCCCAAATGAGCGCAGAGCTCTTCTAATGAGTTCTCAAAAGAGCTGATATTGCCAGTAACGTAGACGGCATCAAGAACGCCCTCCATGTGATCAAGAACAGCGTCCAGATTGAGGCCATCACGTAAGCTTGGAAGGTGGTAGTCGTTTTCGTATAAGTAGTTATTCATTTTCTAGTCCTCTTTAAATCTTCTAGTTGGTTTGTGATGTATGATAAAACTTTGTCAATTGGTGCTTTTCTCTTATTGCATTGATCAATTAGCGCACTCATGTATGCAGTTACAATTTCCTCTATCTCTTCATCTTCAATCATTCCGATTCTCCATCAATTTTATTTGTTTGCTATGAGTCGCTTGGTTTTAATATTTGCGTCATTAGCTCGCGCTCAACCCATTCAGGCAATCTGGTTATAGGAAACCAATACCAACCCCTAGAGCTATCAATAGCCCACTCCCATTCACAATCACGCTTACGAATAGCCTCACATGTTGGCCACAGGTTGTGGCAAAAGTCGGAAAGACCTTGGTCAATAGGTATTTCAATTTCGTTAATGCGTTGTTGTTCAAGAATGCTTTCGCGCCTTTCACGTATTGCAACAGAAAAACTATTCAGTTTCTCGCCTTCAATCATGCTTCCCACCTCAATATCGTTTCTGGACATTCGCCACTTTCTTCTAATCTCTCTTCAGCCTCTTTTTCCATTTGAGCGCAAAACGCGCGAAACTCGTTTGTTTCAATGCGAGGAGGAGGGTTAACCTCCTCATACTCGCTCTTACAGTCCCAGCAAATGTTGCTGCAATCATCGAGAGGGTTTTCCTCACACTCTGATTTGTCTTTTATATCTTCACACCAGGCACATCTAAACATTACACCACCGCCTCATACTTTCCGCTCTCAACCATGTAGTCGATACAGGTGGTTAATTCATCACAGTAAACGTTACTCACCGTGTCAACCATCTCATGGTTGCTATTGTAAACGTCTATCGTGTAGCAATCGTTAATGTCGTCATAAGAAACTGATACATAACCTTTTACGCGCTTGCCATCAACATTAAACACAAGGCGATCCGAGTAGTATCTACAGCCATGGAATCCCCAACACATCATTAAATGAGACCCTGAATTTCCGTTGTGGTCACTTCCGCTTCTTATCTGCTGTCTTATTGTGTGGGCAACTTGATTTGCATTCTCTGTCATAACCTTATCTCCATCGTTTTGGTTATGTGACAATGATAACACAAGCTTGTAATTACAGCAACACATAACGGAGAAATAGCAAATAAAAAAGGGTTGTGATAAATATTAGGAGAACAAAAGGTGAACATGGACTGGATAGAAACTGTTGAACGAATGCCTGAAGGCAAGAAAGATGATAAGTTTCTAGCGGTAATCGTTCAATATAGCACTCTAAGAAGGGCTAAATTTGATTTCACAATCTTAAAAATAGAAACTCGAAGGCTTGAGTATATTGAAAAATACAAGCCTGGTAATGATAAATGGACAGAGGTGGTTTTTTGGATGCCTATACCGCCACTGCCAAGAAAGTTGAAAGAGGAAATGCCGAAGTAATCATGTCACCTAGAAAAGACCCAAAAGATTTTTTACCAATTGGCAGGCCACCTACTTGGACAGATGATGACATGGAAACCCTGGTTGATAGCTTGCGTGCGTTCCAAGTTAAATCTGATTCTTTAGACATTATTTCGTGGCGTGCGGTTAACAATTTAACCCGTAGACAGGTTCAGCATTTTTGCGATAGATTTCCATTCTTCGCGTGCGCGTATGAAATTTGTAAAGCACATATACAGGCAAGAAGGCTCAAATTGACCTACACAGGGGAGTTTTCTGAGAAGCTTTTAACCAAGCAAGAATGGATTTTTGATGATGAGGTTAAGGCTCGCATTGATGAGCTCCGATTCGATCCAAAAGATCAAGCTGGGAACCCGTATCAAAAAATGATGCAGAACTCGCCAGACTCCTTTTCTGATGATTAATGATTGATCTCAAAAGATTACGCGACAAAGAATATCGGATGAATCACCTCTATAGAATCATAGGGAAAGATTCGCTTTCGATTCTTTTTAAAATGAATCAATCACAGAGAGAAGTTTTCCACGGTTTGACAAATCGTAATTTAATCTTGAAAGCAAGACAATTAGGTATGTCAACTTTCTGTATTCTCTATCTACTGGATGAGGTCATATTCAACCCAAATACATCAGCCGGAATTGTCTCCTACTCTCTCCCACACGCGCAGCACATTTTTAAAAACATCGTTGGGCATGCTATAAATAATTTCCCTCCAGAGCTCATGCCTCTTGGAATCACAGCCAAATCAACGAAAGAGATCAATTTCAACAACGGATCTAATTTTAGGGTTGACACCTCTCTCCGCGGGGGAACGGCTCAGCTAGTATTAATTACAGAGTACGGCAAGGTTTGCGCAAGATCGCCATCGAGAGCGGATGAAATCATAGCTGGTACTCTCGAATCGGTGCCTAAAAATGGAACCGTATTGATTGAGTCCACGGGCGAGGGAACAACAGGGCCCTTTACTGAAATGTGCCTAGCATCGGCAGCTAGAGGGAATGAAAACTTAGAGTCGTTTGACTATAAGCTCCACTTTTTTCCATGGTTCCTAGAGCCAGAGTATACACTCGACAGCCAGATTCTAGAGGACGTGCGCACAGTAGACTATTTCAAATCCTTGGATAAGAAGTTAAACATTGAGTTCACAAGGGGACAAAGAGCCTGGTATCAGAAAAAGTGGGAGATACTCGGTGATAAAATGCAGCAGGAGTACCCGTCAACGGTAGAAGAATCTTTTGTTTCAAACTCAGATGCGTTCTATTATGCGAGGGCCCTTCAGGATGCGAGGACAGATGATAGAATTATTCTACATGATATTTACGATCCTCTTTTGCCTGTATACGCTGCACTTGATATCGCAGTAACAGACCTCACTGTTATTACATTCTTTCAGCTCCACCATGGGGAGAGGCGTATCATTGATTATTACGCAGACACCAACAAGGGCGTTGATTTTTACACTAATTTAATGTTGAGAGACAAGCCTTATATTTACGACACAATTGCCCTTCCTCATGATTCTGTAAAAAAAGATGGCATCATTGTGGAAAACTCTTACAAGTCGGAGTTTACCAGGCTATTTGCCCATACAGGAACAAGGATTGTTGTCTTACCGAGAACATCAAAGAATGTAGGCATTGGCAACGCCATCAACAAGACACGCCATACAGTTTTTTTTGAAAGAAAGACTAAAGATTACATAACCGCTCTTTCTAAGTACCGCAAGAAGTGGTCGGAGCAGCTTGGAAGATATATTGACGAGCCTTATCACGATGTGAACTGCTTTGTTGGAGATACGAAGATACAGGCTCCAGGTGGCGAGAAAGAGATTCGGGATATTAAGGTTGGGGACTTTGTTGTCACTCCTAACGGAAGTAGACGAGTACTAAAGACTTATAAGTACAGCACTAGAGACTTGGTTACCATTGGAGACGGGTCGAACACAATCACTTGCACTCCACACCATAAAGTGTTCACAACAAGGGGATTGATCCTAGCAGACTCTTTGCGTTATGATGATCAAATCATAACTAAAGAGGATAAAGAATTATGTCAGGCAATTACATACCGTGGAAAGGAGATAGGTTTAGGATTCAGGGACTGTTTTTCATTAATGAGTCCGGAAATTCCATCTATTTTAATGGATATAGATACAAGAAAAACAAGTTTGGGTACTGGATGGGCGGAAGCTATTGGTCTACAGGAACTTCTTGTTTGCACAGAGCCGTTTGGATCTATCACAATGGTGAAATCCCTAAAAAGATGCACGTCCATCATAGGGATGAAGATAAATCAAATAATGAAATATCCAATCTTGAGCTCATTGACCCTTCCGACCACTCGATCCATCATTTCACGGGTGAAAAGAGGGCAATGCTCGCAAGGATTCATCCTGAAGCAATTAAAAAAGCTCAAATCTGGCATGGATCAGATATTGGAAGAGCTTGGCATGTTGAACATGGTAGAAATGTATTCGAAGCAAAGCCTCTCATCGACAAGATATGCACTTGTTGCGGAAAGCAATACACTTCTAAATGGCCAGCATCTAAAAGATGTTCAAACGCTTGCCGATCAAAATCTAGGAGAGATTCAGGCGTTGACAATGAATCTAGAGAGTGTGAGATATGTAAAGAGTCATTCACGTGCAACAAGTACGCAAAGAAAAGGGCTTGTTCAGTCGGTTGTAAATATGAGCTTGGACGCAGAAGTAGATGTTTATGATTTCGAGGTTGAGTTAGATAATTGTTACTACGCTAATAACCTTTTAGTAAGTAATTCTGATTATGCCGACAGCTACCGCTACGCCCAACAATTAGCTGATCAAATTGAGAAAAGGGGCAACGCAAGTGGTGCATTAGAGCGACACAGGGAAACAGTTGCTTCTAGAAGTCAAAGAATGTAGTATAAGGCGAACATAAGGCAAATACGTGCACGACTCTGATATCAAACATGAGTTTAATGAGAATTACCAGTACGCCAATCAATATTGGGCTCCATTTGTTAAAGATGCACAGGCTTATACTCTGGCTGCGTCAGGTTTGACATGGGATGATAACGAAAGAAAGATGCTTCAAAAAGAAGGTAGAGAGCCTTTAGAGCTCAATATCATGAGGCGACCGCTTTCTTTCTTCTCTGGATGGCTTAGAGATAATGTAAACTCAATTGTATATTCTCCTGTAGAGGGATCAGATCAAAAGACATCTGACCAATTCACAGAGCTTAGCTATTACATATGGGATAAGGGGAACGGGTATCCTAAGTTTCTAGATGCTTATGATGAAGCTTTCAAGTCTGGCATTTCTCTTTGCGGAATCGCCATGGATTATTCCAAAGACTTCATCAACGGCGATATCAAATTCTTTAACAGAACTTATAATAGCTTTTATTTAGATCCTACTTTTGCCTCTATTGATCTGGAAGATTGCGGTTATGCGATCATGAGGGATCTTGTAACTGTTCAGTGTGCAAAGCAGCTATTGCCGTTTGTTGATTCTAATATCATTGAAGGTATGGCAAGAAGTTTTCGCGATGATAAGTTTATGAGCTATCGCCCAAACAATACGGCTTCTGCCAGATCAAACAACCTTCTTTCTTACGATCAGTACTACCGCAGGACGAACAGGCCTAGAAAGTATCTAATTGATATGGAGTCGTCTTTTTATAGAGACATAACCGATCTTCCTAAAGAGGAGGTCAAAAAGCTAGAGATGGGGATAGGAAGGCTTAACTCGATGTCTGAGGAGTTTGAGCTTCTTGGAGATGGTCAAGCTGATATTCCAAATGTAGAGATTAAGACTGTAGACCGCCCGTATATTGAGCTTCATATTATGCTCAATGGAGAGCTTGTTTATTCCGGTGAGGATAAAACAGGAATAGTTGAAAAATATCCTTTTGCTCCTTGTATTTGCTACATGGAGCCATCTATCTGGATTCCATCCCAAAGAATACAGGGAATGGCATCTTGTCAGTGGTCAGCTCAGAGACAGTTTAACAAGCGCCACATGAAAATAATAGACATGATGGATTCTGTTATTTCTACTGGTTATAAATACCTTATTGGCTCAGTTCCTGATCCTTCAGACATGCAGCAATCTGGGCAGAACCGCCTTATTGGTGTTGATGCTGAAAACGCCCCTGAGGGACTTAATTCTGTTCAGCAATTGCAATCTTCTAGCCCTGATGCAGGATTCCTTGCTTATCAAGAGGTTTTGGATAAGCTTACTCTCACCCTTGGTAATGTTACAGAAGCATCTCTCGGAATGGACGAAAAGCGCAACACGCTTGTTTCTGGAAGACTGGCACAGGTTCAGATTGCTCAAAATCTACTTACAAATAGAAAAGTCTTCGACAATGTTGATACAACCCAGCAAGTTCTTGGAGGATTGGTTTTACAAGCAATTCAAAAGAACTATCCTCCAGGAAAGGTACAGCGAATTCTTGCTGAAAATCCAACCGAGCAATTCTATGAAAACAATTTTGAGCAATATGATGCCGTCATTAAAGAGGGTGTTCGTTCTAAGTCTCAAAAGGATGCTTACTATTACGAGCTTGTTAATCTCAAAAGGGATGGAATTGTTGATGTTCCTCAGTCTGAAATCATTCGCGCTCTTGGAATGGCTGGTGTCTCTGATCTTGAAGAGGCGATTAAAGCGCAAGAAGAGCAGCAGGCGCAGCAACAGGCGAAGGTTGAAGAGCAAGAGAGAATGGCGCTAGAGCTTGCTAATGCTCAGAAAGAACAGATGCTTTCTCTTGCTCAAGAGCGTAGAGCTCGTGTTATTAGTGATATCTCACTATCTGAGGAGCGAGCCAGTGAAGCTGAAGAGAACAGGGCGCAGGCAGCTCTTGCAAGAGCGAAGACGATTACTGAGATTGCTGCGATGGAGCAAGATCAAATTTTAAAAGTTCTTGCTTTTGTTGAGCACTTGGAAGATCAAGAGAAGAAAGATAGAGACAATATTTCTAATCAAATCTATTCAACAGCTGATTTGATTAATTCGGAAACTGAGGGATCTAGTGAAAACAAGGTTCTCAGTGAGGCCCAACAAGAGATTAGTCAGTTAACCCAAGAAAACCAAGGAGTTGGTTATGAAAATGAATAGTGCAAAAGGCCTATTTAGCTATGACAAAAACCCAATGCCAAAAGCGAAGCAAGTATCTTCACAATTTGGCCCTGGCGGAAATGCAGACCAGATGAAAGCAAACAAGCTTCTTCAGCAAGCGCATGCAAAGCATGAGTCACTTCGCGGAAAAGCAGGAATGTAATGAATCTAGTTGAATGTCCGGAAACGAAATTGATGCTTCCTAGGGAATTTGTTGATGAAAAGCAGGCGCTCAAGAATGTAATTGAAGAATGGTTGGAGAAAGCCACAAACTCTCTCTCTCATATTCAAGAAAATTACTTTCTTCAGTTCTCAGCAAAGTTTAACAAGTTTAATCCTGGTGAGTTTGAAATTACAGCTCCTATTGCGACATTCAAATTACCACCGTTTAAGAGCAATACTCTTGTCTGGTGGATAAGTCCCAAGAGAGGGATTAGAGAGCTTCTGTGGATGGTTGCCCCTGTAAAGAAAGGGGAGAAACTAAAAGTAGAGTTCAACAAAACGGGTGTCGCCTACCTTCAAGCAAAGGGCGCCATGCCAAAATAGGCAAAGCCATCATAAGAGGTTATCTTATGTTTTTACGGGTGAAATATGACAGTGGACACCGAACCACAAGCAGAAAATGAGGTGATGGACGCAGCTATAGAACAGGCTGAGCAAAACGCTCCAGCTGAAGCTATGGATGATCAACAGCCTCAAGAAACTGAAGAGATTCAGGAAGAGACGCAGGTACCTCTTTCCGCTCTACAAAAAGAGCGCAAGAAGCGTCAAGAGATGGAAATGAAGTACCAGCGTTATGAAATAGAAAATCAGTATCTTAAAGAGCAATATTCAAGGAAGGAAGAGCCTGAAGATGATGATTCTCTATACGAATCGGTTACAAAAGCCGAGTTAAAACAGGCAAAAGCGGAACTCGATAAATCTTCTCAGCAAACGCGTGCTGAAATCATGCGTGATGTCGAGGAAAATATATGGAAGAAAGCCAATGCCGAGAAAGCAGAATATGTTGACACAAATTTAGAACAATTTTTAGCAAAAAGGCCAAACCTGGTTAGCGCTATTAAGGATTCCGGAAACAGGTATGAGGAAGCCTATCTCCTTATGAGTGCTTTGTCACCAAGGCAACGTAAAGAGATGTCGCAGCCTCATAAAAAAGCTTCTCCTGGTTCTCCATCTGCTGTTCCTAAAGCAGCAGCTTTGAGCCAGGCTGTAGACGTAATGTCTATGAGCGATGAGGAGTTTTCTGCCTGGAGGAATTCCAAAAGGCGCAGATAGGTTTGGAAAGGTAAAACATGAGTTCCATTACTACAACGAGCCAATATGGTTCGATGACTGATTCTTGGGCACACAGGGCGCTACTACAGCGCTCAAAGCCAAGAAACGTACACAATCTTTTTGGTCGGTCTTTTAGCCTTCCATCAAAGAGCAGTGACACTGTGGTTTTCCGCAGACAAGAGAACCTAAACTCAGACCCAGTTGTACTTTCAGAAGATGGCGATCCAGCTCCTGAGCAAATCAACAAGTTTGATATTGCTGTACAGGTTCAAGAGTTTGGCAAGGTTGTATTACTTGGTCGTAAGGTTCTTCTCGTTGTTGAAGATGATACGGCATCAGAAACAGCAGATAACCTAAATCAGTGTATGCACACCATGCTTGATAAGGTTACTCGTGATGTTTGGGATTCTAGTGTTTCTCAAATCTCTTGTTTGAACGGTTCAAACGGAAATGCAATTACTGAATTGTCACAAGATGACGTTGACCGCGCGATTGCATATCTTGATCAAAACGATAGTGAAAAATGTACTCCAGTAGTAGATGGATCTTCACGCTTTGGTACAGGCCCTGTTGAGAGCGCCTATTGGATGGTATCTCATGTTAAACTTAAGCCAGATGTCAGAGCTTTGGATGCTTTTGTCCCTACTTCTCAGTACGGTTCACAAGAGTCTGTCCTTCAAGCTGAGTTTGGCGCTGTTGATGAGGCAAGAGTTGTTACATCTTCTCTTGTTAAAGTTTCAACAGGTGATCCGGCAGTTTATAATAACACTTTCGTTGCAGCAAATGCCTACGGGTATGTGACTATTGACGAAGTTTCTACTGAAATGATTCTTAAGCCTCTTGGCCAGAATGATTACTTGAATCGCTTCCAGTCAATGGGATTTGCAGCTTACTTTGCTGCGGAGATCTTGGACGATTCTCACATCGTAAACCTACTTTCAACTAAGGCTTAAGGAGAATTAATTATGTCTGACCTTCATTTTGGGCAATCTATGTCCGAGGCTTTCCGTCTAATTTCTGGCGGTGCTGCATACACACTTGACTTGAGCTTTCAGCCTGATATGCTTGAGGTTCTTAACCTAACGCAATGGACAAATACAGCAGGTGGCCTGCCAAGATCACTATGGTTTAGGCAAGACACTGCTGCTGCCGAGTCCTACCAAGAGCAGGTAATTGACTCTGCTGCTGCCCAGTCGTTTAACTACTTGAATTCGCAAACAAACGGATTCACTGTAGCGGATACATCTGGCGGTGCTGCGTCTTATCAGAGCAGCATCAGTGGCGCAACTGCTGCTGACCCTGTTGTGATTACAACATCAGCAGCTCATGGCTACCAGTCAAACCAGGTAGTTAGAATTACTGATCTTGGTTCTGATATGCCTACTGCGAGAGGTATGGATCAGCTTAACAACAACCGTTATAAGATCACCGTATTGACAACGACAACGTTTTCTTTGCAAGATCCTGTATCAGGTGAAGATATCGATGGATCAGCGTTTACCGCTTATGTATCTGGCGGTTACGTTAATCTAGAATCTCGCGTTTTGCAGTTGAACAATCCACAGGTGTCTCCGTATTCTTCTTCGGCTCCTTATAATCCTAATGCGTTCTCTTATGATCCAGTAGATTATAAGATGACTCTTGGTACTGATTTGATGGGGGCTGATTCAGATGTTATCAGAGTCCACTCCTATAAGTTCGGCCAAGTGACCCAGTTGGGCGATATTGGTTAATTGCATTTGGCCCGGGGCTTGTGTCCCGGGTCGTAATATAGAGGTTCTATGGCTGGTGAAACGTCTTATAAGACTTTAATAAGTGCTATAACGCAGGCAAATCCTTGTGTCATAACAACATCAGC
>Ga0208644_1004256_pt1 | contig 10835 bp, 15 predicted proteins | sample VirMetDEL_Nov_18_FD_184517 | JGI IMG/M metagenome (GOLD analysis project Ga0208644, IMG submission 184517) | Aqueous microbial communities from the Delaware River and Bay under freshwater to marine salinity gradient to study organic matter... | ecosystem: Environmental > Aquatic > Marine >... | reverse complement strand
TCTCTTTACACGTCGCCGCGTAAAAAGAAGTATTCTCTAAGCCTTATGAATAAAGGCTTTTACGGATTTTCGGCGTTTTTCACGGAAGGGTATGAGTGTCCACGAATCCTGCTCCTTCGAGGCGGCTTCTAGTGGGAGGCAAGGGAAGCGGAAGGCGTCCTAAGCCTGTCGAGCAGAAGATACGGCTAGGGAATCTAGGGAAGAGGAAACTTCCTACGGCGGAGGTAATCGCGTTTCCTTCTGCGAACGGCGATATCCCAGAGCCGCATAGGAAACTTTCGCCTTACGGCACTCGTCTATGGAACGCAGTCTGGACGGGAGGAGCACCGTGGCTGAAGCCGTCTATCGACGCTGAACTTGTCCTTATGGCTTGCGAACTTCTCGACGAGAGAGTTCAGTTACGTGCTCGTGTTCTTTCTCAGCCTGACGCTTGGAGAGAGCGTCGAGGTTTAAGAGAGTTAGATAATCAGATAGCCAAACTGCTAGGTCAGATAGGATTCAGTCCGACAGACAGAGCGAATCTCGGAGTAGGAGAAGTAAAGTCGAGTGAGTTCGCAGACCTCCATAAACGTATCGCGGCGAAACGCGCTAGAGCCGTCGAGTAGGTGGAAGCCGACGTTTTATACGCCGCGTCTTTATAAGCCTTCGGACGGCGACGAGATAATTCGTTTCGCTCTCGACCATTTCACGGTTCTAAAAGGGAATAGAGCAGGAGCGCCGCTCGCCTTTACCGCGTGGCAGAAGTGGCTACTTCGTGCTCTTTACGAGCGAACTCCTAACGGACGTCTTCGTTATCGTCGAGCGCTTATCGGACTTCCGCGTAAGCAGGGGAAGAGCCTTCTAGGTTCGGCTATCGCCGTTTATGGACTCGTCGCAGGGGAGGCAGGCGCGGAGATTTACGCCGTCGCAGGAGATAGGCAACAGGCGCGGATTATTTTTAACGAGGCGAAACAGCAGATTCAGTCGAGTCCGATTCTTTCGAAGGAGTGTAAGGTTTATCGAGACGCGCTCGAAATGCCGCGCTTCGGTTCTATCTTTCGTGTTCTTTCGTCGGAGTTCCGTTCTCAGGCTGGACTTAATCCGTCTCTAGTGCTCTTCGACGAGTTATGGAATCAGGGTAGTAGTGACCTATACGACCAAATGACGCTTGGAAGCGGAGCACGTATAGAGCCGCTCGTAGTCTCGATTACGACGGCAGGCTACGACCTTTCCTCGCTCTGTGGCGAACTTTACGACTACGGGAAGAGGTGCGCGGCGAAGGAAATCGTGGACGAGTCCTACGGCTTCTGGTGGTGGGAGGCTCCGCCAGACTGCGAACTGAACGATAAAGCCGCGTGGCGTGTAGCGAATCCGAATATCTCCGAAAAACTTCTTTCTCTCGAAGATTTCGAGACGGCGGTTAAACAGACTTCAGAAAGCGCGTTCCGTCGCTGGCGTCTTAATCAGTGGGTGCGCGCTCAGGAGTCGTGGCTTCCTGCTGGCGCGTGGGAGCGTTGCGTTTCCGAAGAGGCTTTAGACGTCGAACTTCCTGTTTACGTCGGAATAGATATGGCGCTTAAACACGACTCGATAGCGGTAGTTATCGCGCAACAGCAGGAGACGCGAATAGTCGTTACCGCGAAGATTTGGCAACCGCAGGACGAAGGCGTAGATATCGCGGCGGTAGAGCACTACCTACGGGAACTTCACACGACCTACGAAGTTAGGGAATTCGTTTATGACCCTGCGTACTTTCAGCGTTCGGCGGAAGCACTTTCGGACGACGGTTTACCTATGGTCGAGTATCCGCAGACGTCCTCGCGTCTCGTTCCTGCCTGCGGTAACGCTTACGAGTTAATCGTAAACGGGAAGATAGCCCACGACGGCTCTCCGACGTTTACTGACCAAGTTCTATCGGCGGCACAACGTATGACCGATAACGGTTGGCGTCTATCGAAGGGAAAGAGTCGAAGGAAAATCGACGCGGCGATAGCGCTCGTTATGGCTCTCGATAGAGCGACTACTAAGACGCGTATCATAGAAGCGCCTACGATTATGGACATATGGAAATGAGAAACGTACTTACCACGACAGCAGAAGTTTTAGGTGGCATACTTGTAGTGGTTGGCGTAGGAGCCTTTTCGATTCCTGCGGCGGTTATTACTAGCGGCGTACTGCTTATCGTTCTCGGAGGAATTCTGGCGTGAGTCTTTGGAAAAAACGTGAGGAACGTGCTCTTCCGACGAGTATCGACCCGTATCAGATTTCTGCGCGTCCTTACTTCCCGAATTATTCGGGAGAAATCGTTACGGAGACTTCCGCGTTCGCCGTCTCCGCCGTGCTCGCGTCGGTAACGCTTATTGCGGATTCCGTTGCGTCTATGCCGCTCGAACTTACTCGCGATAGAGGTGGACGTATCGAGAAACTTCCTACACCGTCTGTTCTCGCTCGTCCGAATAATCAGCAGACTATGTTTGAGTTCGTTCACCAAATGGTCGTAACGCTCGCGATTCACGGAACGGATTACGTCTACGCTCCGCGTCGCGCTGGAGAATTGCCGCTAGAAATGCGGAATATTCACCCCGATAAAGTCGCGCTAGTGCTCGACGACGAAGGAAACGAGTTCTATAAAATAAATGGGAACGAATATCTCGACGGCGAAATTCGTCCTATCTACTGGCTACGCCTACCAAATCAGCGCCGTTCCATCTCGCCGCTAGAAGCACTTCGAAACACTATCGGTATGAGTATCGCTATGGATAGATTCCTTTCGCAGTTCTATGGAGAAGGCGCTACACCTTCGAGCGTTCTCGAAACGGATACGGCTCTTACTAAGGAGCAAGCGGAACTAATTCGTCAGCAGTGGGAAGATTCGCACTATAAACACCGTCGTCCTGCTGTTCTTACGAGTGGTTTAAAGTGGCGTCCGATTCTTACGAGCGCCGCAGATATGGAAATGCTTGGACACCGCGAAGCGCTCGTTCGCGATATCGCGAGAGCGTATCGAATTCCGCTTCATATGATTAACGGAAGCGGCGGAGATTCGCAGACGTATCAGAACGTAGAAAGCGCAGGTATTAACTTCGTGCGCTACACGTTGCTACCGTGGCTTCGTCGAGTTGAGGACGCATTGAGCGAAATGCTTCCGCTTGGTCAGAAGGTTCGTTTTAATACGGACGAGTTCCAACGCGCTGACCTTCTTACGCGTGTTCGTGCTCAGCAGATTCAGATTAGTTCGGGAACTCTTACACCGAACGAGGCTCGCGCTATTGAGAATAAGGAGCCGTTCGAAGGCGGAGATAAGTTCGTTATGGCGCTTCCTGTTTCGGACGTTGCCGCTACTGCTGATATCGGAACTGACGCGGAGCCGCCACAATGAAGACGACTCAAGTAAACGTTGGAACTACGCCAACTCTTATCGTTCAAGAAGACGACCAGAATAGGTATATCTATCTACAAATTGTAAATACCGCGACTGTCTACGTCGGAGACGAGACGGTTACTACGGATAACGGTATGCCGCTAGAGAAGCACAACGCGCTACACGAGTTCTTCCTTCCATTTAAACAGAAGATGTACGGAATCGTTACAGCCCAAGTAGGAACCGCAGACCTACGCATTATGACGCCTAATACGGACTAACTATGCCGTACGAGATTCTTTCTAACGCTGAAGGGTGTAGCGGTTACGCCGTCGTTAAAGAAGGCGAGACAACGCCTATTGACGGCGGTTGCCACGAAACGCTCGAAGAGGCTCAGGCGCACTATGCGGCACTAGAAGCGGTATACGAGGAGGAGGAGCACGAAAACGAGGAGAACTCGAAGCCGATTCCACTCGAATTAGAGCCAGAAGAGGAGGCTATGGAGTACGAATCACGAGCCGTCGATATCTCCGCTCCTGAATTTATGCGTGCTTCTGCTCGTCGAGGAATTCGTTTACACGAAGAAGGATATTCGGGAGACGGATTAAAGCCGCAGACGGTAGAGGACGCTCGCGCTATGGCGTCTGGAACGATTACCGAACGTAAGTGGCGAAAAATAGCGCCTTGGATAGCGCGACATATCGTAGACCTCGACGCCGTAGGCGAAGGAGAGATTACGGCTGGACTTGTCGCTATGTTGCTCTGGGGAGGCGGTTCTTCGAAGGAGAGCGCTCGACGTGCTCAGTCGTATGCGGAGAGAGTAGTAGCGAAACTCGACGAAAGAAATCTAAAGTGGATAGACGAGGCAATTAAAGAAAGAGACAATTCTATGACGACGAACGAAATCGAAGTACGTTGGGTAACTAAATCCGACAACGAGAACCGCTCCGTCGCGTACACGAATCTCGAACTACGAGCAGAAGGCGAAGGTTCCACCCTCGTCGGCTACGCGTCTATCTTTGACTCTCCTTCGGAGCCAATGCCGTTCGTCGAATACGTTAAGCGCGGCGCGTTTACGAAGACGATTAAGGACGGCGCTGACGTTCGCCTTCTTATCGACCACGAAGGAGTTCCGCTCGCACGTACGAAGTCAGGCACTCTTAGCCTTCAGGAAGACGAGCGTGGTTTACGCGTCGAAGCCAACCTAGACCCGTCCAACCCTGACGCCGCTCGCGTTATGAGTGCTCTAAAGCGCGGCGACCTTTCCCAGATGAGTTTCGCATTTAGGACTATTAAGGATTCGTGGAACTCCGATAGGACGGTTCGCGAACTCCGCGAGGTTCAGTTATACGACGTTTCCGTAGTGACCTACCCTGCCTACGAAAGCACGGTAGCAGAGTTGCGAACCGCTAACGAAACGACTAACATTGAGCCAAGTTCGTTCACTCGTCTACGTTCGAAAGAAGTAGCGAGAGCACGAATCAGTCAGCCGAAGTAGAGCCGCGATACTCGCACTCGAATACTTCACTGAAGAAAATTCCCTACAACTACGGAGGATTCCTCACTATGAAGTATTCAGAGACACTCACCGAAAAGCGTTCCGCCGCTCTCGCAAAGGCTGACGCACTTATCGAAGGCGCGAAGAACGACGCTCGCGACCTGAGCACCGAAGAGGACGCGGAAGTTACTGCGATTCTCGACGAGGTTCGCGCACTCGACGAGCAGATTTCGAAGCACGTCGAATTGGAGAAGCGCTCGGCAGAAGCCGCAGAACTTCGTAAGGTAAACGGAATCGCAGAGGCTACGGCTCCTGCTCGCGTTAAGAACGAAGAGCGCACCTACTCGAAGAACTCGAAGAACTCGTTCGTCGCTGACGCTTTCGCCGCGCAGTTCTCGAACGACTTCGCCGCTAAGGAGCGTCTCGCTCGCCATATGAACGAAGAGCGCGTAGAGCGTCGCGACGTTACCTCTGCGAACTTCGCAGGCTTGGTCGTGCCGCAATTCCTCACCGAATTGGCGGCTCCGTTCGCACGTGCTGGTCGTCCGTTCGCGGATATCGCTCGTAAGCACGAACTCCCAGCCGCAGGTTTGACCATTTCGATTTCGAAGGTCACGACTGGAAGCGCCGTCGCAAGCCAGACCGAAGGCGCCGCCGTCCAAGAGACGAATATGGACGACACGAAGTTGGACGTCTCGGTGGTGACCCTTGCTGGTCAGCAGAACGTCAGCCGTCAGGCGTTGGAGCGCGGTACCAATATCGACTCGCTCGTTATGGCTGACCTCGTTTCCGCCTACCACACGACTCTCGACAGCACCATTGTCGCAACACTCGTTTCGGAGGCTGGTCAGAGCGTCACCTACACCGACGCTTCACCAACCGTCGCGGAACTCTATCCAAAACTTCTCGACGCGGTTCAGAAGGTTCAGACCACGTTCTTCGGAGGTCCAAACTTTATCCTTATGCACCCTCGTCGTTTGGCGTTTATTCTCGCCGCGCTCGACTCGACCAACCGCCCGTTGGCTGTTCCGACGCCTGTGGCTATGAACTCCGTCGCGAACGGAAACGGTGGAGTCGTCTACGGAAATAGCGGTTACCAAATCGCAGGCTTCCCCGTCCTGACCGACGCCAACGTGACGACAACCGCAGGAGCAGGAACGAACGAGGACGTCATCATTAGCGGTAACTCGCAAGAGGCGCACCTGTGGGAGCAGGGAGACGGCTCGCCAATGATGTTGCGCTTCGAACAGCCGAAGGCGGCTGAACTCGACGTAACTATGGTGGTGTATGGCTACTCAGCCTTCACCGCTAACCGCTACCCGAACGCATTCGCAAAAATTTCGGGTACTGGCTTGGTCACACCGACGTTCTAACGTCGTAAAGTTGTAGCGTCTGGCGGCGACTACCAGCCGTCAGACGCTACGACTATCGAAAGGAACGTATGAGTAATCAGAGAGCAGTAGAAGCGCTTCTAATCGAGCGAGAAGGCTACGTTCGTCGTGGACTTTCGGCGCGAGTCGCGCAAGTAGACGCGGCTCTTCGTGCCTATGGAATCGAAGTCGAAGAAACGGCTACGAATACTCCTGTCGTTGAGAGAGCAGTAAGGAAGCGCGTTAAGAAACGAGGCGAGTAGTGGCTATCACGAACGGCTACTGTACGCTTGCGGAAGTTAAAGCGGTTCTTCGCCTTACCGATAATACGGACGACACGCTTCTAGAGAAATCTATAGAAGGTGCTTCTCGTCGTATCGACGGATATTGCGGACGTTTCTTCTATCAGACAACGAAGACGATTAAATTATTTCCCGTAGATGAATTCTCTGTTGGGATTCCTGACCTCGCTACGTCCGACGGACTCGTTTTAAAAACGGATACCGCAGGAGACGGCACGTTTTCGACAACGTGGAGTGCTTCCGATTACTACCTAGAGCCAACGGACGTTTCTCTTCAGGGCAGACCATATACGCGTATCACGGCACAAGGCGCGAAATCGTTTCCGTTCCTCTACCAACCGCCACGTCCTACTATCGAACTAACAGGAACTTTCGGTTTTCCTTCGATACCTAACGACGTTCGTGAGGCTTCCGTACTGCTCTCTATTCGTGGCTTTAGTCGCTATAACGCGGCTTTAGGAGTCGTCGGTTTCGGAGATATGGCTATTCAGGTACGCGCCGTAGACCCCGACGTTAGAGACTTACTCGCTCCTTATCGCGTCTTCGGTGCTATCTAATGCCTGCGACGGTATCGCAAGTAGCGGACGGAATTAAGACGCGACTAGCAACGATTAGCGGACTTCGTACGTTCTCGTATCAGCCTGAACAGTTAAATCCTCCTATCGCCTATCCTTCGCTGTCGAGCGTTATCTACCACCGTGCGTTCGGCGGCGGTAATGTCCAAATGGTATGGATTATCCACGTCGTCGTCGGAAGATATCTCGATAGAACGGCTCACGCTCTTCTCGACGACTACCTTTCGTACTCTGGCGCGAAGAGCATTAGAGCGGCACTAGAAGCAGATACGACACTTGGAGGCGTAGCCGCTTCTCTAGTGGTATCATCTAGTGCGGACGTTTCGAGCCTTCAGCAGGACGGCGCGGAGTTTCTAGAAATCCAAACGACGATAACGGTTCACGCTTAGGAGTCGAATTTATGAAGAAGTTTAAGGTTCTTTCGAATCGCCTCGCAGGTAAAAAGGCTGGTGAAGTAATTGACGCGAACGACCTCGGTGGTGCTAACATTGAGGCACTTCTTCAGAGCGGACATATCGAAGTTCTGAAGGAATCCAAGAAATCAGACGAAGCAGTAAAGGAAAAGTGACCTACTATGGCGCAACTCGTTCTTACTAACGCAAGCATTACCGTCAATTCGGTAGACCTTTCAGACCGCGCCAATAGCGTCACTCTGACGTACGAAGTCGATTCCGTTGAGGTCACAGCGTTCGGTGATTCAGGACATAAGTTCTCTGGCGGACTCCAGAACATCTCTTGCGAAATTTCGTTCCAGCAGGACTTCGCCGCGAGCGAAGTCGAAGCCACGATTTACTCGCTCGTCGGCACGACTACGACTGTCGTTATTAAGCCCGATAGCGGCGCGGTATCCGCGACCAACCCGTCATACACGATTTCGGACGCATTCCTTGGAGCACACACGCCTGTTATGGGAGCCGTTGGTGAGTTGGCTATGACCGAACTAACATTCACGGGTGGAACTCTCGCTAAGGCGACTTCCTGAAATTAACTTCTAAGAAGAAGGAGCAGTAATGAAAATTCCGCTACGCGTTAAGTATCTCGACGGGAAAACGGAAGACGTAGAAGCCGCGTTTGGTGACTTCGTTTCGTTCGAACGTACGTGGAATAAGAGCGTTACTAAGTTCGATAGCGAACTTCGTCTTACTGACCTCGCGTGGCTTGCGTGGCATAGCCTGAAGCGTCAGAAGAAGACGAGCGTAGCGTTCGACCCTGACTGGATTAACTCCGTCGAATCGGTAGAGCCTGCGGAGCAGACTTCAGACCCTTTGGACGGAACTCAGCCCACTACGAAATAGCGGTTCTCGCCGTTGAGACGGGAATAGCGCCGTCCGTACTGCTCGCTGAGTCTCCTGAAATGCTTTCCGCTATTGCGGATTATCTAAGAGAGAAAGCACAGGCGGAGAAGAAAGCACGTCGGAAAGGTTTCGGTTAATGCCGTACGTACTTTCGATTATCGGCGTTACTGCTCTCTTCGTTATCGGAAAACGGAAATGGTACGGCTGGCTTCTCGCGTTTTTTAACGAGTGCCTCTGGGTAGTCTTCGCGATTACTACGCGTCAATACGGCTTTCTTCTCGGAGCAGGAATCTACGGAAGCGTAAACGCGTACCACGCTTTTAAATGGAGAACTCGCGTAGTCGAGTAACATACTCGTATGGCTGGCGCGAAAGTAAACGTTTACGGACTAGGCGAAACGCTTAAGGAACTCTATTACCTAGACCGAACGCTTTATAACTCGATTCGTAAGGGAATTAAAGCGCCTGCGGACGAACTCGTTCGCCGTGCTCGCGTCCAATTTCCGTCTAAGCCTCCTATCGGCTATTGGCATACGACGCCTGAGCGTAGAGGCGCTTCTAGGTTCCCGTACTGGGACGGTTCGAAGGTTAGGAGCCGCGTTACGAGCGTTTTCGGAGGACGAGCGAACCGTATGACTGGTCAGGTTCCGATTCTTCGGCTTAGGCAGAAGGACGCAGGCGGCGTAATTCTCGATATCGCAGGAGCACGAAAGGCGAACCTTCCTATCGTTAAATCGTTTACGACGGCAGGCTTCGAACCGAAGGCTTCTCGTATTATGTGGAAGACGGTAAACGATAACTTCGCTCAGGTACTTGGAGCGATTACTACAAGTCTCGCGTCTACCGAAAAAATGGTATCTGCGAAGTTGGCTGGTGGAACTATTTCGCAGAGGCAATTACAGTCTGACCGTGCTTCCGCGCAAATTCGGCGTAGTAGCGGTCAGTTCGGTAGCGAAAGAGAAACGGAATCGTAAATGGCTGTCGTAGTTCCAATTATTTCACAGTTCGATAGTCGCGGCATAAATAAGGCGATTAACGACTTTAAGAAGTTAGAAGGTACAGGCAATAAAGCCACGTACGCGTTCCGCACCCTCGATAAAGGCGTTACTACTGCTCTAAAGAACATAGCGAAAATTGGCGGAGTCGCCGCTATCGCCGCAGGTGTTATCGGTAAACAGTTAGTAGACGCTGGTTCCGCTCTCGAAGAATCTATGTCGAAGGTAAACGTCGTCTTCGGTCAGTCCTCCGAAGCCGTTATTAAATTCGCGGACGACGCCGCCGCGAACCTCGGTATCTCTAAACAGGCGGCACTAGAAGCCACAGGAACGTACGGAAATCTCTTCCAAGCGTTCGGTATCGGGCAGAAGCCAGCACAAGAGATGAGTACGAGCCTCGTCCAACTTGCCGCAGACCTCGCCTCGTTTAATAACGCAAGTATCGACGACGTTCTTCTAGCGCTTCGTTCTGGACTTTCAGGAGAAACGGAACCTCTTAAGCGTTTCGGTATCGCGCTAAATGACGTACGCCTTAAAGAAGAGGCTATGAGCCAAGGACTTATTAAGAGCGCTAAGGGAACTCTTCCTATCGCCGCTAAAGCGCAAGCCGCGTACGCGCTTATTATGAAGGACTCCGCTCTAGCGCAGGGTGACTTCGCTCGAACGAGCGACGGCGTAGCGAATATGACGCGAATCCTTCAGGCGACGTTCTCAGACGTTAAAGCCGAACTAGGTACGGCACTTCTTCCCGTTTTTAAAAGCCTTCTCGGATTTCTTCAGGACCAAGTTATGCCGCGTCTTAAAGAGTTCGCAGAAATCGTCGGAGAGAAAGGTTTAGGAGCAGGCTTAAAGTATCTCGGAGGAGAACTACTCGACGTAATCGAAGGCGGAAATAAGTTCGTCGATATCCTGCTGGCTCTAGGAACTGCGTTCGCAATTCTTCGCGGAATTACTATCGCCGCAACGATTAGTCAGAATCTTTTTAACGTCGCGCTGTTCTCGAATCCAATAGGAATCGTCGTCGCCGCAATTATCGCGTTTGGAGTCGCAGTTGTCGCCGCATACGTTCGGTTCGAAGGCTTCCGAAAGGTAGTTAATAACGTCATTAACTTTATTATCGGCTATTTCGAGACAATGGTAAATATGTGGATTCGTGCCATAAATATCGTCATTAAAGGCGTAAATCTTTTCGGCGGAATTCTTCGCGCCGTAGGTATCGACGTTCCGAAACTCGGAGAAATCGGAGAAGTAACGTTTGGACGAATCGGAAATGCGGCAGAACAGGCAGGAAGAAAAGTCGTAGACGCGTTCGCTCTTATCGAAGCGGCAGAGAAAAAGAACTTAGGACAGAAAGTTAAAGCCACAGGCGTTACGCCTACACCAACTCCGACAGGCGGAACAGGTGGCGGTAAGTCTCCGCTCGAAATCGCTCGCGAACAGTTAAAGAAATATACGGACACG
>Ga0208644_1004255_pt1 | contig 10837 bp, 11 predicted proteins | sample VirMetDEL_Nov_18_FD_184517 | JGI IMG/M metagenome (GOLD analysis project Ga0208644, IMG submission 184517) | Aqueous microbial communities from the Delaware River and Bay under freshwater to marine salinity gradient to study organic matter... | ecosystem: Environmental > Aquatic > Marine >... | reverse complement strand
TTCGCCAATGTAGGAGCCGATCAGTAGTTGCCCGGCTTGCGGCGCAGACTGAGACAATCGCGTATCAAACTCGTACATCTTGATTTCGCACAGGTAGTTCTCGCTGATCGCGGTGTGAAAAACCGTGACCGCAAGTGATGTCGCTGGCACTGTCACGCTGATGCCTGCCTCTGCCTGTGTTGCAGTGCCAATCAGGGCATTAACGCTAAACGGGTGGTAATCCCAGGTTTGGCTGTCCCAAGTTACGGACTGGTTGAAGTAGAACTGCTGCCAGCGGTAGTACGTTCCAGCCTCGTCAAAGATGCGGATGTATTGGGATTGGGCGCGGTTAGCCATTAGTTGACCCCCTGGAAGCGGCGACCACCAGCGCTGCGGGCGTTGTTAAACACTACCGTGGCGAAGTCCTGCAGGATCTTTTCTAGGTCGCCGAGGCTGACGTACTTGCTGCCGTCCTCCTGCTGGAGAACTGGTCCGGTTTGAAGGTTGATCGTCGGCATACGATCCACGATGGCTGTTCCAGCTCCACCGCCGGGTTGCATCGACAAGCCCGCGGCAAGAGGTTGTGTTGTTGGGATGGGGGTCGTTGACGGTGCAGTTGCAGTAGATGTAATTGTTGCCGGCGCACTCACTGTGCTTGTTGCGGCCTTGGTACGAAGCGTGTAATCGCGGAAAGCGATCCTGGCGATGGCATCGCGGGCACGCTGCAAAATGTCCGCCTGAATACTGGCGATACCTTTGGTTGCAGCAAACGCTTCCGCTTCCTGCCAGATCTTTTGTGCTTGAGCTTTGAGCGCCGGATCTTGGATTTCTTCCGCACCTCCTTTTACTGCAAACGGTGTCCCAACCATGGTGCCAGCGGCACTAGCGGCGCGCTCCATGTTGCCGGCAAACTGCCCTGCAGCATCCGCAACACCACCCATTTCTTTTTTGAGTTTGGCGGCGTCCACGGCGGCTTTGAATACCGCGTCGGCCGCTTTCCACTGCACATCCGCGATTTGCACCGCAGTGTCTACATTATGTTTTGCAATCGCTAGTGCATCTTCTTGTATTTTTAGTGCTTCGTAATGCTCGCGCGTTACTATGCCTTGCGCCTTAGCTATGGCAACAACCGCTTCGAGCATCTTTTGCTCAAGCAGCACTTTTCTGTATGCAACTTCTGCACGTTGTAATTCAGCTTGAATCTGTGCTCTTGTAGCTTGAAGAACGGCTTTTGCGTTTTCTACTTCTAGGTGATATATCTTTTCAAGGATCTTTTCGCGCTCTCGCACACTGCTGGTACGTTCCAGCTCTCGTGTAAGAGACTCAATTTCGATATTGTTGATTGTTTGTGTGGCTTGGCTGATGGCAGACAAAAGCGAGGCTCTGTTACTCAGAGCATTACTTTGTGCGTCTAGTTCGCGGCTTATACTTTCGTTGGTACGCTTGTAGTCTTCCGCATAAGCGTTTAGTTGTTGCTGGCGGCCCTGAATTTCGGCGGTCTCCAGTCCCTGTTCGCGCTTCAGGCCGGCAATTTGAGTCTCCACATCGCGGCTAAGCACCGCGGTGTTTAGGTTACGGATAGCTGTGTTTAATGCTTCATCATCAACTTGTTTTGCCGCGTGTTTTGTTTTGACGATATCGTACTGTCTGGCGGCGTCTTCTACTGCCGCTTGGGCTGACCTGACTTGCGCTTGATACTCCACTTCGGCTTGTTGTTTACGATTAGCTGTTATCCTGTCGATTAGGGCTGACTCTTGATTTAGAGACGTAGCAAACTGAAGGCGTTGCTGCAGTCTTTGCTCTTCAATTTGAAGTATTTTTGTTGCCGAAGAATTTACCAGGGCGTAGTTTTCAGCTTGGTTCTTAGCCGCGTCTGCCTGATCTTGCAGACCAGCAATCAGAGCATCATTTAGGAGTTTCTGTTGGCCTTTTTCTTTAGTGATTGCTGCACCTTCTATACGCTGTTTTGTGTTTGCCTCGGCTATGTCAAGCTCCATCTGTAATTGTCGTGCAGTTATGAGGCTACTCCTGCTGTATATCTCGCGCTTTTTCTCAGCCTCATCACTTAAAGCTTTAGCGCGCTCGGTAGCATAATCTGCTTCTATCTGGCTCTGTCTAGCGAGCCTGTTAGTTCCTTCTAAGCGTGAGCGTTCGATGTCCAGAAGTTGATTTTTGAGTTGTATCTCTCGTACACCTGCGTCGATATTTGCTTCAGATGCTGCTCGCATCTTTTCACCTTCTTGAGTAACAAGAGCTGCGGCTTTTTGTGCTCTATTGTACGCTTTTTCTCCTGTAAATAAGGTAATAATCCACTTAGCTGTTTTGTCTATAAGATTACGGCTACCAGTTACAACAACATTTACACCCCTGGCTACCATATTTACCAAACGCAAGATACCTGTAAGAGCCTGTACAGCATCTACAGTTAAAGCTGCGAGTAGTGTGTTGACTGTGTTACTGACCAGTTGCCAAGCTACCTGTAGTTCTGTCGTTGCTCTGCTGGATCTTTCAATTGTTTTACCTACTGAACCTGTCTGATCAGCGATTTGCTTACCTACAACAGCTCTAGCCTGCTCATATTTACCTGCTTCAAGTAGAAGCCGTATTTGATTTTCTAGGTTAGAAGTTACATACACACTGCTTTCGCGTAACTTTTCAACGTCTAGGCGGCTGAGGGCTTGGCCCAGTTCTTGGGTGGCGCGGATAGCCTTTCCAAAAACCTCATCAAACTTTTGCCCTACGGCTGATGCCGCCAAGCTGAGCGCCATTCCCATTGGGCCACCGCCCATTCCTCCGCCGGCAAGACCGCCTATAACACCTCCAGCAATGGCTCCAGGGCCACCACCAAATAGCGCGGGGAAAGAACCACCAATCAACGCATCTGCAACGCCGGGTTTTTTTAAGAACTCCGTTGCACGTTGGCCAAACGGTGCTTTGAATTTTGGTGGTTGAACTCCCCCAAGCATTTCAAGACCTGGAATCGGTACACCACTTTCAGCGGCGTACTCTTGAAGCTGACGTACTTTCTGAGCACGCCGCTCTGCAGTTGATAGGCGTCTAGCTTCAATAGCCTCGATTGTCTGCAGACCGCGTGCAGCGGCATTAAGCATTTCGGTGCTGGGCAGCGCTTTGACGCTGGCTAGCTTTATCGCCTCTCCGTAGATACCCGCATACAGAGAATTGATCTGACTTAATGGGCGAACTTGCTCTTTAAGGGCTTCTGCAAAACGCAGCGCTACATCGGCTTGGTCCTGTGTTCTAGCTCCACCGAGGCGCTCAACTGGACCTGTAATCGGGCGCCGAGCGCCTCCCGACATTGCAGGTGCCCCAGGTGCGGCCGGAGGCAATAACAGTTGCGGCGGAGGAGCTGCTGCGTTAATTTTTGCAACTTCTTTGGCAATTCTTTGTTGGCGATAGAACTCAGCCGTTTGACGAGAGGCGGCTTGCGCAGCCTCGTCGGTACGGGCTATGAACTCCGATTGGCGTTGATTTAGTTTGTCGATTTGGGCAGCTGTTTCCGCTGCTGCAGCAGCTTGCTTATCTAGTGCTACCTGGATTTGCCGTGCTTTTTCGTCTAGTTTGCTGTTTTCTAGGTTGCGTTGCTCTTCCTCTAGACGGTTAAGTCCTTGCTTAAGTTGAGCTGTCTCTGCGTTTAGCAGTTTTTGTGTTGTGACTTGCTCTTTTAAGAGGCTTAATTGACGCTCAACCGCCTCAGAGTATTTTTTAGCATCGTTTAGCTGGTTTGAATTAGCGACTTTTGTAAATTCAGCCATTTTTAGGCGCGCCTCCGACACATCAAGGCCTTGTTCTTCATAAGCGTTTATTGCTTTTACATACTTAAATACTTTTGATTGGTTGTCTGCCCGAGCGCGCTCGTTGCGGCTTACGCTATTCGAGTATTCGACCATGCGACCCAGTTCGGTCGCAAGAGCCCGGATAGCTTGTACATTCTCGCGTTTTTTGAAAAACTTAAATGCGTTTTCGATCTGAGCTATTTGCTCCCGGAACTTTTTAACTCCGGTCGCTCCACTGTTTACAGTCTGCTGGAGGCGTCTTTGGTAGAGATCGACGGCAGCATTTAGCTTGCTTTGCTGAACAATTCTGCGCTCGTCTTCTTTTATTATTTTTTTGGAGATAGCTACAACGCGCTCTAGTTCGTCCGCTTGCTCACGGACAAATTCTGCAGCAGCTTGGCTTCCAGCGTATTTCTTTTTCCGTTCGAGGTCGTCAATCGTTTTGTACAGCTTGTCAACACGCTCTTGGATGCGCTTGAGAGCATCCTCGCCTTGGACGACCAGTTTGATTACGGCGTCGTAACTGGCCACAGACACTACCTGTTCGTGTTACCAGTCTACGCAAAAGAAAAGCCGCCGGGTTAGCGGCGGCGTTTGGCGGCTTCGTAGGCTTTTTTCTCCTCGTCCGCGCGGATGCTGAAGTAAGCGTTCCAGGCGAGCATTTCCATGTCGGTCATGCGGGTCCGTAGCTCGTTCAGCGTCATACCCAGTTCCTTGGCGACGTAGAACTGGAGCATGAGGTAGGTGTCCTTGCGGAGCTGGTCCTCAAGCGCTTTTGGTGTCGAGTTCTTCGCTGCCGTCCGTCAGGATTGCCAGCATCAGAGATTGAAGATCCTTGTCCCGCACATCGTTCTTGAGGACATCGATCTCGCCTGGCTTGAACAGCTTGTTGCCGTTCTCGTCGCAAGCCTTGGCAATCAGCAGCTGCAGTGCAAAAGCGGTCGCATCGTCAGATTTGGCTTGGCGCTGGGCGCGTTCGCGCTCAGCCATCGTCATTGGTGTGACCCACATCTCAAAAACGCTGCCGTCACTAAGCTCCACTTCCTTTTTGGTGGGCTCCAAATTCGCTGCTTTACGCAGACGTTCCAGAGCGCTGAGGTTTGTCGGCGCAGGCATAAAACTGCTTGGCTAATACTTTTGTAGTGTAGCGGATTAGAGATGAAAAACCCCAGCCCGGTTGGGGACTGGGGTCGCTGAAACTGACTGCTGTAGGAGCTTATCAGGACTTGGCGAGGTCGAAGGTGGGGGTGTCGCTGGGGCGGAAGGCGATTTCCACGCTCTGACCGTCGTCGGGGTTCACGGTGAGGCTGGCCGAAGTCAGAATCACGGGAACGGTGATGGAACGGCTCAGGGTGTCATCCACAGAACCGCCGCTCACGATGCGGTCGATGTACAGCTTCATCGTGGCGCCCACTTGCTGACGCTGCAGCACGTCTTCCACCATGCGGTTCGACAGGTTGGCGTCGTCGTCTGTGGTGTACACAGTCGCAGAACCAGAGCCGTCCGCGAAGCCGGTGATATAGCTGCGGAAGGGGGCGTATTGGCCAAGGGTTTGACCGATGGTGGTTACGTCGATCTCGCTTCGAGTGATCTCAAAGCTCCATTCCCGCACAGATCCCACTGCGGCAGGAGCGGCATAAGCAACCTTGAAGGCGTTGGGTGCAACTGCGGTGCCATCATCCGTGATGGTGATGGCGGCGCCACCCGAGGTAGCCGACACCTGCAGCACACCAGTGCTAGCGGTGTAGCTGATCACGTAATAGGTGGTGCCGGAAGAAATGCCGGCGGGCAGAGTGCCGCTGCCAGCAGCGCCGGTTTCGGTGTTGACGACGCTGAAAGCAACAGGATCGCCGACTTTCAGGTTCAGGTAGGTGGCAAGGTCGAGTTCGTCGTTGGCGACATCGACAGCAGACTCACCAAAGGTTGCGGTGGTGCCAGCAGGGGAGTAGTACAGGGCGCCGGAGGTGCCCGAGAGGACGGTGGCCATCGGTTTTACCTAATGGATGGGACAGTGACGCGGGCACAGCCCGGCTTAATACAGGTTAGCGCCAGTGCTGTTGGGTATTAAGAAATAATCTGCGCTTGGAATCCTGCCTCGATTCGTGAAATAAAGAAGGGCGTAAATGCCCGGCGGGATTGTTGGTCTGGTGTAGTGCCGCCGAAGTCGGGGCTGAAGCTGGGGCCGTCGATAGAACCAGTGCGGACGTAGACGCCGGTTGCGGGTTTTGCTGTGTTGTTGATTGTTTGGAGCGCGGTTGTGGCGACATTCACCAGGGTTTGGTTGCGGGCGGGACCGCGACCTTTGGGTGTGTACGTGCGGATGACGATTACCCCTCGTACCCGGTCGGGATTGTCGCTAAGCGTCAGTTCGGTTGTTAGGCCGAATTGGATGTTGATGTGGACGAATTCTTCGGCGCTATCCGCGCCGTCGTTCATGACGTTGTCAAAATAGACCGGGACAGCCGGAGACAGATCGTTGTAAGCAGTCAAAAGCGGGGCTTCAAATACAGCGCGAATGGCTTGGTAGTTCATTCCGGTTTAGCGAGGCGTACACCGCGTTCCAGTGCTTTTTGCATTTTGCCGCCTTTCGCAAATGTTTGATACCAGAAGAGGGGTGCGGTACTGCGCCGATTTCCGCCACCAGGATCAACTTCGCCGCGCTTACCATTGTCCGGTCGAGTGCCCCTAGCGACAACTTCACCCTGCGGTCCTTGACCTGGAAACTTAAACTCCTCTACGGGCACATCGACAAGGTCTAGTGCGATCCTTGCATGATCGGCAACATTTTCGATAATAAATTTTGTTTTGCGCTGCACTTCTTTTTTAGTGGCCGGAAGTTTGGGTATGTCTTGTAGACCATACGGGTAAGCGCCACCACCGGAGCCACCACTTGGTGCATGAGCAACCCAACTGTCTTTGAACTCGCCGCTCCATTCAGGGCCGGCTTCAGCTAGCCCATTCATTATCTCCTTTGCTGCTTGTCGGGCGGCATTATTTTTCCACGAGTACGCATCCCTCATCAGATCTCGTAGGTCAGCCATTACTGGGGCCTCAGGAGGATGGTGTGGACAATCGGGTTTTCACCGCGGGAGGTTTTGCACAGAATGACGCGGCCGGTTTTGGTGGCGCTGTTTTGGGTGTACTGGATGCGGTCGCGGATACTAGGCACGTATGCTCCAAGCTCGGCGTTGCCGATGATGACTTTTAGGTCGCTTGTTTGATACGTTGACTCGAACTCTTCGGGCTTGGCTTCAAAAATTAGAGCGCGGACTGTGATACTGGTGTCCGCTCCAGAGACTTCGCCGGTAGTGGTGTTGTACGTGGGGGATGTTGCAGCCTTTAGGTAGGTCACGTTTTGGCCCCAGTCAGCTAAAAGCTGGGCGGGGATGCTGGCAAAAGTCGTATCGACGAGGCTCATTTCATCCCCTCACAACGCGGATTTGATAGCCGCCGGAACCGCCCAACGTATAAGCACCGAGGTAGGACTGGAGCCAGGGGTAAACGTCGAAGATGTTGTTGATCGTGCCAACCGCTTGGGAGGTCTGGTTGTATTTGACCTTGAGGTCGCCGAGTTCTACTTGGTCGTAGAGGCCGGTGGTGCCTGTGTTGCCGGTTACGGCGTCAGTGTCGTTGGCTAGAGCACGCGCCAGTTCGTAGGTGGCGTATTTGATGTCTGCGGGGATGACGTTGCAGACCAGTTCCACGCGGTCGACGTGGTAATTGTTGCGGGGCCACTTAAGCGCTTGGTCGTTGTCGCAGCGGTCGCCGTAGAAGTTGAGGCTGTCGATCCAGCGGGTGGCAGAAATTAGAGAGCGGTTCTTTTGGTCTTCGGTTTTGTCGTCCCAGGTTGCAGAGTCGGGGACGGTTTCGAAATAGGTGTTGGCTTCGGCCAGCGTCACGTAGCTGTTGGCCGACGCGCTGCTCAAAGTAGCGTTAATCGTCGCAGCCACAGGTACTTACGGAGCTTTTGTTTCAGTGTAGCGCCAATAAAAAAGCCCCACCGAAGTGGGGCCTTGATTGGCTGGGTCCGCGATCAGGGGATAGCGGTGGTGTCCAGCGGGGTGTTCACGATCACTTCGACCAGGGGGATCAGGTCGATGTCGTAGGTGGCGGTCCAGTTGCCGGCTGTTGCCAGGGCGGCGTTGGTCGGGTTGTCCGACGCAGAACCCCACTTGGTGCCCATCACGTGGTAGGCGCCGTGGTAGTCGACCGAAAGCACGTCCTGCTTGGACAGGATGTTGCGGTCGGCTTCGATGCGCAGGTCTTGCTGCACGCCTTCCAGGATGGTGCCGCTCTTCGCGAGGAAGCAGCGGAACTCACTGACGTGGGTGCTGGTGCCGGGGCGCACGGTGTTCACGGAGGGATCCATGATCACGCGGCAACCAGCAAATTCGCCGATTGCACGGGCGCCGACGCCCACACCGCCACCGCCCCAGGTCACGGCGCCGGAGGCAGCCAGTGCGCTGGTGCTGAAGGTCAGCAGGCCGACTTGATACAGGTAGAAGCCCACAGAGGGGTGGACCACCAGGATGTCCAGCTCGTCGCCGCGCTCACCCAGGACCGCACGGGCCTCGGCGACGGTGGCGGCAGTCAGGTAGTTGGCTTCGGTTTGACCCGAGGCGGCGGCAACGGCCTTGTCCAGCGAGTGGGAAGACAGGGCGGTGCCAAACAGACCGGCAAGCTGGGAGAACAGACGGGCGCTGTTCAGCTTGTTGATGGCGTCTGCGAGCTGGTTGCGGATGTGAAGCATCGGGTCTTCACCAGCTGCGAGCATCGCAACGTCGTCCACGGCATAGGCGAAGCCGCGGTGGATGATCGAAGCGATCTGGGTGGCGGTCCCGATCTTTTGAGGGGTCAGGTAGCCAGCGGTGCTGGTGCCCCAGGTAGCCGTGCCATCCATGATCTCCTCAGTGGGAGCCACGGGGTTGAACTCGGGAACTTGGATGCGGGTGCCGCCTTCGCGGGCGTCCAGCAGGCTGTTACGAACAACGGCGCCGCTCTTGACGAACAGGCTGCGCTCTTTGATCGCCTCAGACACGTAGGTGCTGAGATTATTCCTTTTTACGATGTCCGCCAGAAGGACACCGCCGGAATAATTCTGAAATGGTGCGGCCACTTCAAACTCCAGGGGGTTGGTTTGCGGGGTTCAAGTCACAGACTTGAGTGGTGTCCCACGGGGACTTACCGACCGGCCTCTCTCCTCAGCACAGCTGCGAGATCAGGGTCGGAGGCTTCCAAGGCCATTTGCCTCGTTAAGTTAATACTACCTTCCTTGTACGGATTAGCCATTCCAGGGGCAATCGCTGAGGTTGGTGTGGGCTTGGCGCCCATTCCAGCGGCACTGCTTGGTTTGAAATGGTGCTCGTAACCCGAACCAGGGTTCTTTAGGTTGGAAAGGTAGGTGTTGATGTCCTGCTCAACGCCGCCGTTCAAAACAACGACTTTGCCGCTGTCATTTTCGTGCAGGTTGTTTTGAAGTAATTGCAGCATTTGGTCTGCATTTATTGCTCCAGCCTGGCTGATTGCAGATAAGGCGCTGGTGCGGACTGCAGCTTTTTTGTTGGATACCTTTAGGTCGTCCAGTTGGCGCTGTAATTCAGCGATCTGGATGTCCTTGTCCTGGGCGGTTTTGTTGGCTTCCTCCCAGAGGTCTTTCCATTGGCCTTGGTCTTCCAGCGTTTTCTTGCGCTGGTCGTCCTGCTTTTTGTAGACCTCGTCGAGTTTGGTCTTTATGCCTTGGAATCTTTCCTCGGCTTCCGCTGCTTGTGCCTTAAAAGCTGCAATCTGACTTTCGTATTCGGCGCGGAGTGCACCAAGGTCAGGTTGAGGAGCGGTGTCGACTCCAGCCACGGGCTGGTCAGGAGTCACCACGGGTGTCTCCTGGATGACTTGCTCTTCCATACTCAGAATTCGTACTCAGGGGTTTGGGAGATCGTTTCTTCGACCTTGGAACGGCGCTTAGGTTTGGGCTGTTCTGCAGGTTTGGCGGGCTCGGCAGGTGCTCGTCCCACGTAGGCGTCCGTCAGGTCTACAAGTTGCCACTTGTAGCTGCCGTCCGGTTGCAGAACTTTGTCAAGCGATTGGGCCATGACAAAGATGTAAATGCAGTATTACTTTACTGCATTAGAGCGTTTCGGCTTCTTCGCGTTCTTGTGCGGCGGTCTCCAGGAGTTCTTCCTCGGCGGTGGATTCGGTTGCAACAGGCAGAATCTCGCCCTGTACAAGGATTTGGCGGAATTCGTCGCGATCCAGTACGCCTTGGCCGAAGAGTGCGGTAAGTGCGGTGATGTCTTGGCCGATCAGGCGGTCGATGTCGAAGTCGCGGCTGATGTGGACTTCCGGTGGTTCCAGTTGCAGATACCTTGCGGCCAGGTTGAAGCTGCGCTGCAGTGTTTGCTCTAGGTCCATTGAGACCATCGACAGCATGGAGTTGGTGTCTACGCGGTCTAGGCGGCGGGCGTCGGCAGATTCGGCGACGAATTTCTGCTGGCTCAGCGTGCTAATGCCAAGCGTCGCCATCTGCTGCTGCAGTTCGCGGATTTCGTTGGTCTGGGCCTCAAATGCGTTGGCTGCAGGCTCCACGTAGTAGATCTTGTTGCCCGGTTGGGTGGCGATGCCGTAATTCACGCTCACCGCCATGTCCTTGGTCTGGTCGTCCCAGCCCTCTAAAACCAGCATCGGCTGGGAGGCGATGTGGAGGCTGTGGATTAGGTCGGCTTGGCGTTGGAAATGCGCCAGGTTCAGGTAGGCGATGTCGAGCAGCGGGGGCTTGCTCACCATCGTGTCCATCTTGTTGGAATACAGCGTGACGAGGGGGATCTCGCCCAGGCTGTAGTCGCCCGACTCGACTAGGTCGTAGTCGGAGGTGCTTGTGGTCGCGTCGAAGGCGTTTGGATAGGGGAAGCCGCCGACTTGCTCTTTCTTGGTCTCGGTCTGGCGGTAGATGCGGTAACGGCCGGGTTCGATGACCCGGACTTGGTCGAATACCTTTTCGCCGAACTCGCCGTCGGGTAGCACCGCCTTTTCGGCAATGCGGACCTGGATCAAGTTGCCGTAGTTGATCC
>Ga0208644_1004251_pt1 | contig 10841 bp, 19 predicted proteins | sample VirMetDEL_Nov_18_FD_184517 | JGI IMG/M metagenome (GOLD analysis project Ga0208644, IMG submission 184517) | Aqueous microbial communities from the Delaware River and Bay under freshwater to marine salinity gradient to study organic matter... | ecosystem: Environmental > Aquatic > Marine >... | reverse complement strand
GGAACATGACCGCGTTTGACAGCGGCTCCATAGCACCGTCGCCGTGCACAGCGTCGATGTCCGTGACTAAACGTGCTCGCCCTTTGAGGTACTGATCGATCAACGCCCCTGTAGGGGAGCTGCGACACGGAAACGCGAACGTGCGAAACCCGAGCACTTCCGCCGCACGCTTCGCCACCGTCGTCTTACCGCTACCGTCGAACCCTTCAATTGTTACTAGCATTACAAAATCCCCTTTTGCTCAGCGATCCATTCTGTGACCACGAGCTTTCCGGCTTGACCTTTCTTCCAAACCTCGGAGTTGTCGTGTATCTGGGACTTAGGGATCCAAATGTTCTCCCCGAGCCCCACATCGACCAAGATTGCCTTGCCGGTTTCGGCGGTGCAAACCGCGTCCTCATACTCGCACAGACTTTCCATTCCGGTACCCTCTCTTTTGTTTGTACAACCGTTTGCGTGCATAATGCGCACACTCCGCACTGCAGTAGGCGCCCCAGTTGCTATCCTGGGCGCGCCGAATGTACTCCAGCCGCTTGATCTGTTTGGGGGTTAGCGCGAACCCGCACCCCGGGGCTTCACACATCATTCGTCACGCCTCCAGGGTGTTATCGTTAAGTGCCGGTCTCTCCCGGCTGTCACACCTAACGAACGCCGCAGTTTCGTACCTCGCCGCCGCGCCGTCTTGTCGTTGTGAGCCTCTGTTGGTGTCCCTTAACTCGGGTCCTGACGACATCAGGGGCTTTCGCGGAGCCAGGTCGCGTTGCCGTGCAAATTTTAATGTCTGTCGACACCCTGGTTGCAAACTCTCGCTCATTCGTCCCGCCTCCACATTTGCAGGTCGGGCGGTCCGCCACACCCCCAGTCAAACCGCGCCACCATAACCCCACCGCCCGGACTCGACGCTTTGATGCCGGGGGGTGGATCGTGCGCGATCCGACGATCGAACGTGATCAGCTCGGTTGCAGTTTCAAAAACATCGACCCACCACGCGCCGAACGGATTAGCGGGCAACCACAGTGCTACCATTTCGGGGCCTTTTGCGTCGTTAACCATCTCAACGGTGCGCCGCACAACCTTTGCAGTAATCGCAAACGGCGGGTTGACGAAAACTCGCTCGCCACTGAATCGCTGTTTAAAAAAGTCTTGCTTCGAGTTTACGTAGCGCGGCAGCTTCGCGTTGCGCGCGTTTGCCATCCCGTCAATCGTAAAATTCCACGCGGCATGTAGGCGATTAAAGATCCGCTGCGGCGTTGCCCATTCTTGCCGCGCTTTGGTTTGGGCGGTTTGTGTTGATCGGGTCACTCGACACCCCCCGTCCAAATTGCCTCCTTGGATATCTTACCGCCGTGTTTGGATTGGTTTGCTGCGATGTCGCGCCAATGTCTAAACGGGAGCCACGAAGCGCCTACGTTTTCGCAGACTATAATCTGCCCCGGCCGGGTGCGGCACCACCGCGCGAGTTGGTTATAGTCAATCTGTTTGCAGCCGAATCGATAGTGTTTCCCGGCTTGCTGATAAGGTGGATCTATAAACCAAGTTGCTTTGATGTTAGGGGCTTGTGTGTGGTCGCCCTCTATTAACTTCCAATGTCGGATAACATCGACCTGGTGCGCGATGCGTTCGCGTATCGCGTGGCCCCAAAATGATTTTGGGAGAATACCAGACCGCATCCACGAGGAGGGGCGCTTACACGGCGCCGACGATCCTTTATTGCACCACCACCCGATAAGTAGTCTCGCTTCTTCGCATACATCTAGATCGTCTACCGTTTGGTCGTTTCGGATATCGGGCAATGATAACACCTCTTTTGGGGTAACCCGCAGCAGATAACGCCATGTTGCAGCGATCAATGGGTCCTTCTCAACCAACACCACGTTTCGGTCCGAGTAGCGCATTGAGTAGCCCGCGCTCCCAGCAAAAGGTTCTATAATAGTGGCATGCTGTGGTGGTGGATAATGCGGGGCGGCACGCCATTTGCCCCCGTAGAATGTAAAAAATGGTTTAAGGCGCTGTGTTGATCGGGTCATTCGACACCCCCTCCGACCGCAACCGCAGGCCGCAGACAAAATTGTGCGCCATCGGACACAAGCCACAACGGATCAAATGGTTCTAGAAGATAATCCCTGGGCGTGACCTCGCACGTACCGACCTCCGGATCACACTGCCGCGCAAACCAGCGCTGCGACGCAACAACCTTGACAACCGGGACACTGCTCATGGTCCCTAAAGGGCGGTGCGCGAAGGTACGCGCGACCTTGCTGCCTTGATAATGCCCTATAGCGTACGTTGGTACCACCACAACCGCCACCACAGTTAACGCGGCGATGACATCCCATACTCGTGTCATGGCTTCACACCTCTACACAGCGGGCACACCTGGCGGGTCTGGTTAAACCCGCGCCCTACCCGCACCGACCCGAGGCCTTCGCACTCTTCACAAGGTCGTGCCTCGATGCGCGCCTGTAGACGCTCGTAGGCCTGACGGAGACGATCGAAGAACACAGGGTCTCCGCCGTGGTCGGGGTGGTGGATCCGGGCAAGGTGGCGAAACCGTGCCTTGAGGTGCATCGGCGAAACGTCGAGCGACACGCCTAATAGGTCTGCGTCATTACTCATCATCGCACCAAATCCAAAAAGCCGCGGCATCGCTTGCGCAGTTCGCGGCAACGTTTGTGGTTGCAACCTTCGGGGTGACCTTCGAGACTGCGCCAGCCCCAAAGCTCCCACAGATCCCAATGCTGCTCTTCGGTCAGCTCTACGATTTCAAATTCCATGCTATCCCTCCAACATGGGGCGGGGGTGCGATCGAACGGTTTTCAGATCACATTGAGCCAAGCACCGTCAAACCCCTGAAGTCCAACCGCACCCCCACGGCAGAATTACCGCGTCCCCAATTTTCGAAAAATCACCTTCGACCCACGGGCCTTCGCGCGCTCAATCCCCGACGCCATGCCGGCCGTCACGCCGTAGTCGTCATACACTACGACCCGCACGGGGTAGTGCGCACGATCGCCGTGCAACGTGACCCCCACAGCAAGACACTCACCCCACGCAAACCCGGCTTGCATTCCGCGCTCCCGCTCCACGGAGTTCGCGTCGTCGTATACTTGTGTATAGAGCAGGTGGGACGCGAACGGCGCTTCGCCACGCTCCAAACAGTCGCGCATGCACGCCTTTGCGTATTCAACGTTGCCCGCAATCTCTTTAGGATTGCACCGCGTGCCGTCGAGGCGCGTTCCATAGGGGGTTTCTAGGATTACTGGGGTCATCGCGGACAATCTCCTTCGAGGAGGCAAGCCTCGCACCAACGTATACCGTCGGTCTGCCCTTTCACGTACTCGGTTTGGCCTTTCAGGTGCTCAACCCGTAGCTGTCCCCACAGAAACACAACAGCGAGAATGCCGATGCCCGCCATCGCCCACGCTACCAACCAACACCGCACAGTCATCGTCGTCGGGCCTCCCTAATGCGCTGTTTTGCAATCTCAAAATATTTAGGCTCCTTCTCGATCCCTATAAAGCTGCGCCCCAACCGCTTCGCCGCTACGCCCGTTGTGCCGCTGCCAACGAACGGATCAAGAACCACGTCCCCCGGGTTGCTCCAACTGATGATGTGATCCGCGGCTAAATTTTCAGGGAACATGGCCGGGTGCCTTGTGTCTTTACGCGACATGTGCGGGGCCATGTTCCAAACATTGAATCTCTGCCCAAATTCCGCAATATTTTTTTTACCTGCCCCGGTTTTAGGTTTCATGGTCCCGTCCTTGCAGCGCATGGTCCCATGGCAGGATATGCCTGCGGTTTTGTTTTTACGGTCTTTGATCGGATTGAACGTCTTTGGCTTCCCCTTACTAAAAACAAACATATACTCGAACGTTGGGGCGTACCGCGTACGCAAAGCTCCTACCGCAGTAAACGTGGGCTTCGCCCAGATCATCGTGTCATGCAATCGAAACCCGCAGTCTTTTGCGTACAGGGCTTGTTTAAACGACGAACCCGTTTCAGATCCCTTGATCGTGGCGTCGGCCACAACCCAAACAACAATACCACCATTCGCAGTTACGCGAAATAGTTGCTTTAGCACACGCTCCCAAACGCAAGGATTCCACACCAAAGACCCATTATATGTGCGTAGATTGTCATATGGAGGTGACGTAACTGTCAGATCAACGCTAGACCCTTTGATCCGTTTCATTTCCTGCAGGCAGTCGCCCAACCACAGCTTACACGTGACGCGTTTGGTTTTTGTGCTCCGCACAGTCATCGCTTCCCCCCATTTTCTATAACTTCTTATCCACAACGTTGACAACGGCCCACACTTTCATACGTCACCGCTGCCTTTCGTGCTGCTTGTCCGCGGCGGTCTTCAACCGGTCCATGACGCGATCGTCGGGATGCGCAGGGCGTAGGGTGACGCGGTTCTTGCCTTCGTTGACGTGCTCGACGCGCCACACGTAGTCGTCGGCCCCAACGATCTTTAGGGTGTGGCCTACGTCAATAGCGAACGTTTTGGGTTTGCGCACTTCTTGAACTTCGCCGTCTTGCTTTGCTTCCTGCATTGGTTTTCCCCTTCCGGTTGACGTGCGTGTTGAAACACAGCAGGCTACAACTCGCGCCCCCGTGCTTAGCGCCGCGCCTTCGTACGTTCGTCAAATACTGTGAAAATTGTTTTCTTGTCAACGGTTTTCCGCAGAACTTACACACGACGTCAAACCGCATCGTGATACTCCTGATAAGCGAACACACACGCGTCCTCGGTCTCAAACGGTCCGAAGTACCGATGCGATCGCAACGCGTGGCCGTCCAGGTGCGCAACGCTCGTCTTGTGCCGCGACCTAAAAAACCAGCCCTTGCCAGTTACGTGCATAAACGTGGGCGACTCTGTAGTTTTCCAGTCGTCCACTAGGTCGGTGGGTAGGTGCCAGTTTGTTGTCATGGGGTCACCCCTGAAATGCGCGATCTGCGTCGCGGTGCTGTTTAATGTGTTGAGCGCATTGAGCATGCGTAGCTTTGAGCCACTTCTCTTTGTTGCGCGCGACGTAGTAACGCCCTTTAAGCCCGTCGACCTTAACGTGCACCAACTCAAACCCCGCAGCGCGTAACGCCACACTAAACACCCGGGGCGACACCTTCTCGTGGTAGTCGAGAGTTTGTGCGTAAAAAGTGCGCAGCTCTTCAGGGGTGAATAAGTCGCGAGTAGCGACACAACTACCGATCCGCAAGCACTCATCCGGCGAGTCTCGTAGCTTATCAACCCAGATCTGCGGGTCGGTCCGCACGATGTCAATCATTTGCTGCTTAGAGTCCGTCATGGGGGCGTGGTCATGTGCCTCGAAGCCTTTAAAGTCGAAGTGCTGTGCGTGGTAAAACAACGCTTCGGGGCACGCGTCAGAGTCGCGCCATTTGGCGTATCGCTTGTAAAAGGTCGAGTTTTTGAGGCCAGCCTTTGACTCGTGAATAAAAAAGCGGCGGTCTCCGGGCTCCACATAGAACGCGTCGGGCCGATTGCTCGCCATGTAGTAATTGATGCAGTCAGGAAGGGCGAATTGGTCGATACCTTTGAGGTTAACCCATAGCTCGCTTTGGGTGATCAACTTCTTCATGATGTCTGCCTTATGGCGCGAGCTATCACCTGTGCACTCGTCGACAAAAAGGAACTGGCGCATACTCGAATGCGCGTTGAAGTCTGACTCTAGCTGCTTCTGGTTTATCTCTGTGCCGTTGCGCCCGTACACACGTAGCAGTGTGTATGCAATGAACGATTTTCCAACACCCCGAACGTCTGACCAAATACCCGCAGCGGTGTGCAGCTTTGCCCCCGGGTTGGCTAGGGGATAGAGGCACCAGCTTTCGAACCAGTGCCGTTCATCGTCGGTAGCCGCGCATAAAACGTGGTCGAGAAGCTCTTGCCACAACGTCACCGACCCTTTCTTAGGCTGATAGGGCCAGCCTGACCATTCATTAAGATGGCCGTTAACAACACGCCCTTTACCCGGCTGGTACGTGGTGCCTTTGTACTGCCGTCGCAACGGCCATTCGATCCATTCTTTCGCAACTCCTACTTTTTTGATCTTCGAGCTTCCGTCGCTGTTCATCACCATTTGGGTCGCGTGTATGTTCGCGAACAAACTACGACTGAAACCCCAAAGTTTGTGCCGCGACCCCGTAGAGTCTTCGTAAATGTATCCCGGGTTCATCACCATGGCAAAACGCTCATTGGCCTCCCACAGTTTCCTGCTTAGTTCGTCGCTCTTTGCGCTGTTCAATACGCGTTCGAGTGTATCTGGGTCTGTTGCGAACACGAGATCATCAAGACCCGTCTTTGCGTAACCCTTAACGGTGGGAAGCTCGGCAACACGTGGCAACGCCCCAAGACCGCATAGGTGTTTTACCAAGGCACCCGTCGCTCGGGCTATGTCGGGGTTCGTGAGCGCGTCAGAGTCGAACGCGATCACAACGTCCCTACCCTGCCAAGCGAATTTTTGGAGTTCCGGGAGCAACGCCCAACCCCTGGCGGCCGACCTCCAGTTCCACACGCCCCCAAGCCCGACGCAGTTCCAACCAAATTTTGCGGCGCAACTCGCTTTGAGTTCCCCTTCGGTCAGAACCAAAGGTTGGTTCTGGTCCTTGACTACGGAGCGCCACGGAACCAGCCTAGGAAAATAGGCCGCGGGTGGAGCCCCCGCGTTCTGCAGATAGCGAAGCGGTTTAGCCGGAACCTCGCCGAAACGACCCTTGGGGGTCTCGCCCAAAAGCCGTACGCGATACACATCACGGCGCACTTTTCCGTCGAGATCGTGGTAGGTAATTTTGAGACTAGGCTGCTTTGTTTTCGGGAACAGTTTAGCCGTCGCGGCACTAGAAAGTATTGTAATTCCAAGCTTCTTCGCGTCTTCTAGAGTGAGACAACTCGTGTCCAATTTCTTACGTGCTAGCTGCAGCGGGGTAGGCATAGCAAAGATCCTTTCGTGTGGTGGCGGGCAATGGGCCACACGAAAGGGGAAGGCGCGAGACCTTCACTTTTCACCCTTTGCCCGCCGAAGCGCTGTGTATGTGAAGCTCGAAACCGTGTCAACAGCAATTTAGTTTCGCTGGTTCCGGTTCCGCGACAACGGCGCAATAAATAATTAAACCCCCTGGTTCCGCTACGCTACTCTATAATAAAATAATAATAATAATATATATAAAAGAGTGTACAGGTAGGTAAGGGGCCCCAACAAAAGTTGCCAGTTCCGCTTCTCGCGGAACCAGGGTCCAGCTCGTCGCTAGAAAATTTCCTCGGCCCGAAACCCCGCTTGGGTGAGTACCTGCCCCACCATGTTGCAGAGTGCTTCCTCCCCAACCCGCACGACGCCGTCTTCGTGGTCCACCGTGTGGAGGTATAGTGCGGCGTGTACGAGTTCGTGAATCAGCGTAACGTTTTGTTTGGTTTCGTTGATGTCCGCATCGATGTAGATCTGCTGGAGTTCGAAATTGATCAAACCGTTGTAGCTGAGCGCGCCACCCAGTCCTGTTACGTGGAAGAGTTCATACGCGTACGGACCGATCGGTATGTCGCGCTTGAAGTCGGCGGTTAGGTAGGAGACGCGTTCGTCTTTGACTTCGCGTTCTGGCGTCTCTAGATTGTCGATGGCTTGTTCGGGAGTCATTCGTCGTTGCTCCATTCTAGGAAGTTGAAGTTCACAGGGCCTTTTGTTTTGTCGACTTCGAAGAAGACTTGACGAGGTGGTTCCCACACCCCCATTTCGTCTGAAAGATCGTCGGCGCCGCTAAGGGACCCATTAGACACCTTGAACATGCCGCGCTCCGTTTCGAATTGCGCGCGGTGCCAATGGCCGTGAATTAGAACTTGGGTGCGGAAGCGCAGCATGTAGCCGAGCATTCGCAGACGCCCTGAAGGTGTGCCGATGTGTTTGATCCCTTTGTGGTGTACGAGAATATGCCAACCGTTACATTCGAACACCTCGAACGCCCCCAGGTTGAGCTTCGAACTCAACCGAGGGTCTCCGTGCATCGTAACGCGATCGTGTAGGCGTTTGTGCAGCGCGTTTTCGTGGTTGGTTTCGGGGTGTGCGGTTTTACTCGTTCGACCGTGGTTGCCGTACACCATGCGCACGAAGACGATGGCGTCGGGGAACCCGTGGACGAGCTTTAGTAGCATAGTCCATATAGCTTCGCATGCGGCATCGGCCTGTACGGACACGGGTGCTTCGTTCTGTGAATTCTGGAATCCGTGTATGTCTTCGCCCTCGATCTCGTCGCCCCCTAAAACGACGGTGATCGATTGGACTCGGCTGGGGAATGCTATCTCAGCTCGCAGCTTTTCCGGGAGTTCGCGGATCCGCTTTGAGGCAATGTCTAGGTTGAAGTGCGGCGTGAGCTTCCCAAAATGCAGATCGCTCAGGACCAGGACCAGGTGCATGGCTCTGCCTTTGTGTGTGGTTTTTGCTTAGGGGGCTTGCGAGATTGTACACAAGGCGAATATAATTCACCGCGATGGTAACAAAGCGCAAGGGGAAAGATAAGTTGACCGCAAAGCAGGAAGCTTTTGTCGGTCACTACCTGGCCAACGGGTTCAACGACGCTACGCAGGAATTGGTGCGGGTTTCGATTATGGTGCTAGTGGAGCAGGCGGGCCGCGCCGCCAGACCATAAAACAAAAAAGGATTACCTGTGAGTTTGGAGACAATTGACGACCTCGCCCCGGACCCGGAGAACCCGCGCCGGCCGTTGAAACCAAAAGAGGCGGCGGCGCTTCAGGCGTCCATGAGAAAATACGGCGACCTAAGTGGCGTCACATGGAACAAAAGAACCGGCGAGCTCGTGTGTGGACACAAGCGGGTTGAGCAGCTCAAAGACATGGGGGCTCAGTTTGTTGGCGGCTCACTAACCCTTGCGTCCGGCGACAAGTTCCCGGTGCGCGTCGTTGACTGGCCGCGGTCGAAACAAAAAGGGGCGAACGTTGCCGCGAACAACCAACTGCTTGCGGCCGACTACAGCGCGGACCTGCTGGCGCCGTACCTTAGCGACGTGATGGCGGACCTTTCACCTGAAGACTTTGCCGGCCTGAGGTTCGACGACCTCGCTAGGGATCTCAAAATACCGCTGACCAACATGGACGAAGAGACCAGTGGCGGCGCCGACGAGGAACTTCCAAAGGACCCAATAACAAAACCGGGGGATCTTTGGGTTCTGGGGGACCACCGGCTGCTATGTGGGGACTCGACTGACAAGGCCCAGGTCGACAGGCTACTTGACGGCGAGGCCCCGTTGCTGATGGTGACCGACCCACCCTATGGGGTGGAGTACGACCCGACGTGGCGGGATGAGTTTGGACAAAAATCACACAGTAACGGCAGGGTTCTTAACGATGACCAAGCCTCATGGCCAGCCGCGTACCGGAATGTCAATGCCGACGTGGCGTATGTTTGGCACGCTGATATTCACGCCCATACCGTGGCGCACGACCTGATAAGCTGTGGGTTTGATTTAAGGGCGATGATCATATGGACCAAGCAGCACTTCGCGATGAGCCGGGGCCACTACCACTGGCAGCACGAGCCGTGTTGGTACGCGGTCCAAAAAGGGAGCAAGGCTCACTGGCGTGGCGGTCGGAAGCAGACGACCCTATGGGAGATTCGCAACAAGAACACGATGGGCGGTGCTGTTGAGGACATGAATACAACCCACGGAACCCAGAAACCACTTGAGTGCATGGGCCGGCCAATAGAAAACCACGGAAAGCGCGGTGATCTTGTGTGCGACCCATTCTTGGGCTCTGGTACGACCATCATCGCGGCAGAGCGACTTGGCCGTAGGTGCCGAGGGGTGGAGCTATCACCGGGGTATTGTGATATGATTGTGGAGCGTTGGGAGCGCGAAACGGGCGGAAAGGCAAAACGTGGCTAAGCGAAAAAAAAGGACCACCAAGAAAAAGGCCTCCAGGCCAGCCCCCAAGCCGCGCCCACGCGGCCCCCGGGGCGCAGGGCACAGCCGGGTTGTGGGGCGACCGCAAAACTGGGACAAAGCTGTTGCGGCAGCGTATTTACGGGCTATTGGCGCATCTCAAGAACAGGCTGCGGAGTCAGCGGGTCTAAGCCCAGAGACCCTCGGCGGGTACGAACACTCCCCGTGGTGGCCCGACGCCCAACGGGAAGCGCACGGACGCTGGCTTCTGGGTGCCACCCAGCTGGCGCGCCGCGGGATATTGGCGGCGCTCAAGGATGAGCGCGAATATGCGTACATGTCGAGGTGGATTGCGGAGCGTCTGATCAGGGAGCTTGGACCGCTGCGCAGATCTGAAGACGAAGCAGAGGAAGGCACAACTTCGATTTCGGTGCACATTGGCTCGCCATCTCAAAGTTGAAATTCCATCGGATCAGCTGAACCCCGGACAGCTGAAGTTCCTCATGAATCGGCAAAAGTTTTTGCTGATGTCGGGCGGGTATGGGTCTGGCAAGACAACAATCCTTGCGTGGAAGATTTTAACGCTCATCGCCGCGAACCCCGGAGTTCCTGGTCTCGTCGTTGCGGCCAACTGGCGCGTCATGAAAGCGGTTACGTGGCCTGCTATTCAGCGCATGTTTCGCACATTCCTTTCGCGGAGCCGCGTGCCGCGCGTTGTGGATTGGCAAGGCGAAGCTTATTTTGATTTCGAAGGCACGCGCGTTTATCTGCGAAGCGCGAAGAACGTGGACGGCTTCGAGGGGCTCGACGTAGGTTGGGTTGCGGGGGATGAGCTACGCTATTGGTCGAGCCAGGCCTACAACGTTGCGGTCGGTCGTGCGCGTGTTCGATGCCCGTTCCCGCAACGCGCGTTCGTCTCTACGCCGCAGATGAATT
>Ga0208644_1004250_pt1 | contig 10846 bp, 7 predicted proteins | sample VirMetDEL_Nov_18_FD_184517 | JGI IMG/M metagenome (GOLD analysis project Ga0208644, IMG submission 184517) | Aqueous microbial communities from the Delaware River and Bay under freshwater to marine salinity gradient to study organic matter... | ecosystem: Environmental > Aquatic > Marine >... | reverse complement strand
CAGGAAGTCCTATTGCGCTAGGTCTGGTGGCATCAAGGGCGGGGAAGGAAAGCTCTCCGCCAACTACTGGGCTCGTAAGGTATTATGGTCCTGTTAGGACGCCTCCCCTAGCGGGGAGGTGGAGGGGGAATCAATTTTCTGTCAACACCAAACTTATGAGCAAATCAGGCGAACGCTACAAGTCGAAGAAGCAGATGGCTCGTCACGAAATGGGCGAGGGCAAGAAGGAGGCCATGATGGAATATGGCTCCATGAAGACCAAGAACCACGGCACCAGCCGTAAGAAGTGCTCCTAAGATGCCCCTCACCAAAAAAGGTAAGAAGATTATGTCCGCCATGCAGAAAGAGTATGGCAAGGAGCGTGGGCAGCGGGTGTTCTACGCCTCTGCCAATGCGGGCAAGCTGAAGAACGTAGAGCTCAAGCGCAAGCGGCGCTAATGATAGGATGGGCGTATGCCAAGATACGCCTCTTTTGGAAGGCTAGACAGCCAGCTGGTGGACGACGGGGATACGGCTTTTGTTCGTATCAACCAAAGGCTTCGTCCTGACCAGCTGAAGCCGGGAGAGATAGCCGTCTCCCAGAATGGGCGCATGGATGTGGACGGGGCTTGGCAACCCCGTCTTGGCTATTACAACGTGTTTAAGCCCATAGCCACGGGTGTAGCTCCCACCCTGTCTCTCACTCTTCCTTTCACGCTAGGAGGGTCTGTCAGTCAGATTTATGGGTCCTGTCTCTATTCAGACCCAAATAGCACATCCACGGAATACTTGGCTCTGGCCACGGATAGTGCGGTGAAGCTCATCCTAGCCTCCAATCCCTCGGCTACCGTCACTAGCATCAACTACCCCACGGGCGAGTATGTCGATGCCACCTGCGAGATTCTTCAGGCGTTTGAAAACCTTTTCATCTTCAGGAATGGAAAGGTGGCGATGAAGTGGCATGGGTTTGTGCCCACCATCACGGCTGCTGTCAGGCAGGGGAATGAGGCCCGCATCACGGTGGCCAGCCATCATCACGTCATCAAGGATGACACCATCATTGTGGCTGGGTTGACGGCGGCTGGTGGATCAACCCCTAATGGCACGTTCACGGTGAAGAACGTGACGGCTACGGAAATCCACTACAACTGCTCTGGCAGCAACGAAACTTTTGGCGGCATAGCCTCAGCCACCATCACCACCCAATTTGAGTTGGTGGACAAGGGCGCTTACACTCAGCCCCTTGTTTACGACACCGCCGAGAACACGGACATTGCCTCTGGCGTAGTGACGGTGACGGAAACTGGACATGAGGTTGTCGTTGGGGACAAGGTAATTGTCAGCGACAAGGGTGCCACCGACCTCAATCCCCTTACGGAATATGTGGTGTATGAGGTGACGGCCAACACATTCCTGTTCAGGGCGGATGCGGCTGACATCACCAATGCCACCATTGCCGTGGGCAAGCGTCAGTCGATTGGGCTTGGGTTCACCCATATGCCCGCCCCGCCTTGGGCCATCTACCACCAGCGCAGGCTCTGGATGCCGTTCAACTACGCCATGACGGGTACGAGTGGTAGCCCTGTCATCACATCCAGAAACACCAAGGACGAAATCATTGCTTCCGACATTCTGGACGAGAACACCTACGACCAGATTCAGAACCAATTCAGGATAGCGTCTGGATCGGCCGACTTCATCGTTGGTCTACAGCCGTTCTCGGAAGACAACCTTGTAGCGTTCGCCCGCAACTCCATCCACTTGGTGAGGGGCGTTGGAGCCGACCTAGCCAATGCCACGGTGCAGGAAATCACCCGTGAGGTGGGCTGCGTGTCACGCAAGTCCATTGCTCAAGTGGGCAATCAAATCTTCTTCCTCTCCGACAATGGCGTGTACGGGGTGGCGTTTGAGGACCTGTACAACCTGCGCGGGGCCACGGTGCCGCTGTCCGAGGCAATCAATCCTCTCATTGCTCGTATTAACAAGCCTTATGCTGGGAATGCTGTAGGCGTCTACCACGACAATCGCTACTACCTAGCCGTTCCCTTGGACACCTCCACGGTGAACAACACCATTCTGGTGTACAACTTCCTCAATCAGGGATGGGAGTCGGTGGATGTGGTGAACAACGCTAATTGGAACATCACAGGATTCATCCGTGCTGGTGCTGGCGGGCCCAATAAGCTCCATGCCGTCAGCAAGGAGGGTGGCATCCATCTCATCGACACGGCTGACTCCGCCAGCCCTAGCAACTGGAATGACTTCCTTGCCCTAGCTTCTGGAAGCTCCGTTGTTGAGACAGCCGTAAGTTCGCTGTTCACCAGCCGCCAATACACCTTTGGGACGATTGACCGGAAGAAGTTCAACACCTACGAGCTCCATCTGGAAAGTCCGTCTAACACGCCCTCCAACGCCTCCATGTCCATTGAGGTGGAGAATCCCGATGCCACGGCCTCCCTTGGCACCGTATTCGGAATAACGGGCAACTATCTGGCAGCGTCCGAGGACGTTTCAATCAGGGCTAGAATTGGCAATCTTAGGGGCTATGGCGCTCAAATGAGTGTTACACCGTCTTCTGGAAGGCCGAAGGTGAGGGCTTTACGCTTGACGGGTATGCTGGGTATGAATGCCATCCTTTCCGCTGACTAATGGGCATCATTAAAAGAGGTTACACGTTCACGGACAAGAACGAGGATTGGGCCAGCCGCAAGGCTACGGCCATCCGTCTAAACAAGCTCATTGACGAGTCTGTCTGGAATGGTGCCACCAATTCGGATGGATTTGCTCCAGATGATGGCATAACGCCCAATGATCCAACGGCCCTGAGCTACACCTCTGGCGTTGAGTCCATTGTGTTGTCTTGGAGCTGGGTGCAGAACACCCAGCCTCTCAAAACTTGGATTTACGAGAACACCACTAGCTCCCTTCCGGCCAATCCATCGTTTTACGTCGGGCAAGACCAAAGAAGTTTCTTCCGACAAAATCTTACGGCAGGAACCACCCGCTACTACTGGATTAAGGTGGAGGCTAGGAATGGTCGGTTTTCCAATGTGGTTGGGCCTTTGGCCGCAACTGTAGCCACTTGGCCAGTTACGGACACCATCACCACAAATCTGGCCAAGAAGATTACTAGGTCAGCCACCCAGCCAGTTAGTCCTAATGATGGAGATGTCTGGATAAACACATCGGACAACAACATCCTCTATCGCTGGAATTCTGGTACGTCTACTTGGGAGCCCTATCCAGACAAGCGAGTTGACAGCATTGCGGATGAGTATGTGCTGATGGTGACGCCTACGGCCTCTGGTCCAAGCCAGCGCATCCTAGGCTTCAGGGCTACGAATGCTGATGGCGGGAAGGTGATTTCTGTGGCAAGCAGAAGTGCGAACGTCGTTACAATCACTACGGCGACGGCACATGGCTATACTACGGGAAATCTGGTTAGCATGACAGGATTGGGTTATGCCACAACCAATCCCAATGGAACCTACATCATCACCAGCACGGGAAGCACTACGTTCACCTATAACCTTCCTTCTGGTTCATCAACCGAGAACTATGGCGTTACCAACGCCTATGCCGCCAAGGGTACGGAGTTTGTAGTTCAGGCCGATTACTTCTCCATCATAAACTCTGATGGAACCGCTCAGGAGTCTCCGTTTACGGTTAGTGGAGGTGTTGTCTACATCAAGGATGCGCTCATCCAGAATGTATCGGCCACCAAGATTACGGCAGGAACTATCACCAGCCAATCATTAACCATTTCAGATGGAGCAACTCCGGGTTCTGGAGTAATTCAGTCATCTGGATTTGTTTCAGGATCGTCTGGTTGGCAAATCAAAGGTTCTGGAGATGCCGAGTTCAATAGCCTTACGGTACGAAATGGCATCCTAAATACTCCTAGGATTACTGGTGTTGGGTCCAACGGATGGATAAAGTTGGATGGAGCAAGTCTGATTTCATCCACCACTTCAGATGGATCAGATAATTCAATTATCCGCGTAAATGGAGGTGGTAGCGATAGCGACACCCGAGGAGGTCAGATTGACCTTCTTGGAAACGAATACACTACGGTAACTGGGTACAACGGATCAGTTCTCTTAACTCCGGGCAACGTAACCAATGGAACCGTAAGGCTTCGTAGCAAGGGTGGCAATGACAGGCTTGTTATTAAGGATACTGGAATAGTTGAGGTAACTCCTTCTACTGCGTTTCAGGTTGTTGGAACATTTGGAAATGGCATTATTCGCTGCTACCATTTTGGAGGAACTCCAAACTTTGAAGGATATGTTGCCGATGGAACCCCAACCACTCCAACGGCTGTTCCAAGCGGACGCATAACGGCATTTAAACTCATAGGGTATGACGGATCATCATGGGTTGGCAATGCTCAGATAAGGCTAAGAACATCCGAAGCTTGGACGGCATCTGCTCATGGAACAGAAATGGAGTTTCGTGTAACTCCAAATGGAACTACTGGAGAACTTGCTGCATTAAACATTGCCAATAATGGGTCAATAAGCACTTGGAGTTCAGTAGCTGCCGGGGGAGTAATTTCCTGTCCAAGCGATATCTATACCAGCGGTGCTGGTGCGACTAGGGTTGGATTCCTTAATGCCTCTGGCTCTGGTAGTGGAACAACCTACGTTGGGCTTAGGTATGATGCTACCAATAATTGCGCTGAATTAGCTGCCTTGTCGGGATCAGTAGCTTGGAGGGATGTTCACATTGCTCCAAACGCTTACGCTAAGTTTGGAACGTACACGGCGAATAGCGGAGTGACAATCGACGGCTACATCGAAATCAAGGACTCTACCGGCACCGTCCGCAAGCTGGCCGTGGTATCCTAATCTCAACCTATTTCATTTATGGCCATCCTAACCAAGGGTCAAACCTTCACGTCCACCGACACCGTAACCAACGTCAAGCTGCACAACTTGGTGGATAATGCAGCCTTTGTATCTGGCAGCAGCGGCACCTGCGCCAGCGGTGGTGGTCTTGAAGTGAGCGGAGGCCAGCTCCAGATTGCCAACAATGGCGTTACGGTAGCCAAGCTGTCAGCTGGTGCGCCGTCTTGGGATGGTTCGTCCAATCTCACCGTCAACGGAACCCTGACGACAGGTGGAACGGTTGCGACATCCGGTAATCTTGCTGTAAATGGAACCACAGCCCTAACTGGAGACGCCACTTTGGTAGGGAAGATTGTTCAGTCTGGCAACACCAGCGATAGAACGGTGAGACTGCAAACCGGCTCCAACACTCCCTACGTCATTAGCTTTGGGTGGGATGACAACACCAAAGAGCTTCTGGTGACAGTTGGAAGCAGCGAATACAAGGTGGCATTGACGCAGGTGTGAGCCCAATAGAGGAAGCCAAAGCCTACTACCAATCAAGGGGGTGGAGCTTTGAGCAGGACTTGGGCTACTACCTGTGTCATGGGTATGTGTTCTCCACTCCTGACAGGCTGCTCCTAGCCAAGCCCGTCAGGAAGGATGTGGGGCAGGATGATTGGCACCCCTCCACGCCAGATTGCTGGTATGTTCATTATGCGGCTGGCCGTAACGCTTTGGAGTGGTTTGTAGCCCAAGCCCCCTACTTCCTTCCCTACATGGGATGGACCCGTAATAAGGGCAGGAACGACCGCTTCCGGGCCTACCCTACAACCCTGTTGTGTGCTAAACTAGCTCGCAAAGAACATCATGGCCTCTGTTAAGACTCCCGCTCCTCCTCCCGCACCAACACCCGTCAGCATGGCGGAGGAATACCGCAGGACGGCAGAAACCATGTCCGATCCGGCATTGCTGGAGAAGATGATTGCGGCCGAGGAGTTGGCCCGTCCGCGTTACGCAGCCCTCAATCTGGCTGACCTCCGCACCTACATGGGTGGCGTATTGGGCCTTCAGGAACAGGCCACCCGTCAGGCTGGCGTGCTGGAGCGTGAGATGCTTGGAGCCCAACGTGCGGCTGACATTGCCGCTGTGGAGCAGCTTGGGCCGCGTGCCACGGCTGCTTTGCGTGCTGCCGATCCTGTTGCCGCCCGCATGGCTGAATTGAGCCAACAGGCCGCAGAGCGGGCTTATGGGACTGCTGATCGTGTCACTCCCGAGCAAATGCGCGGAGCCCAGCAGACGGCCCGCATGGCTGGCTTGGCCCGTGGCCGTCTGGGCGACACGTCTTCCGTTGCCGCCGAGATTCTTGGACGTGAGGACATCCTTGCCCGTCGTAGGGCTGAGGCCGCTCAGGCTGGCCAGCTTGCCTTTGGCATGAGCCGTGCCATCAGCGCCGATCCGTTCCAATCCATTCTTGGCCGTCAGTCTGGCGCTTTGGGCTATGGAGCCCAACAGCAAGCCTTCACGCAGCAGCTCGGGGCGCAGCCCATTGGCCCGCGTGCTGTTGACTACAACGCTGCCGTCAATCTGGCCATGCAGAATCAGGCCAATCTGGGCCGCTATCAGACGGCTGTTTATGGCTCTCAGGCTCAGGCTGCTGGAGCTCAGGCCGCTGCCCGTGGCCAGATGCTTGGTGGCCTGTTTGGTGCCGCTGGCTCAATGCTGGGTGGTCCCATTGGCGGAATGATTGGGTCTTCCGTTGGCGGAATGTTTGGTGGCGGAAGCAATGTCTCCCGGGCGTCTGATCCTTCTAATCCCTACGGATAATACTTATGGCCGTCGCAACAGGAAGCCAGCTACGCCCCGAACTCTCGGCGGTTGACTACACCCCTTTCCAGCAAGCCGCTGGACAGGCTGCACAGATGCAGGCTCAGGGCATTGCTGCGGCCAGCTCGGGCCTGTTTGATGCTGTCAGGCAATACAGCCAGAACAAGATGGCGAGCGACGCATTGGAGGGCGAGAATGCCCAGATGCTCGCCCTGTTGCAGCAGGTGCCGGAATACAGGGACTTTGCACCCAACAAGGACATTCTGGACAAGTATCAGAAGAAGCTGATAGAGGGAGGCCTGTCCCTTTCCGACAACAAGAAGCTCAATGCTGAGCTGAACGTGGCGTTCAAGGTGGGCGACAGGGTGCTCAACTATCGCCAGCAGCAGGAGTATGCCAAACAGGCCAAGGCTGCTACGGATCGGATTGTAGCTGAGAATGAAAAATTCAAGTCTCGGCTTGATGCGTCCAATAAGTTCCGCACGTTCTTGGCCCAAAATCCAAAGGCCACGGATCAAGAAATCTACTCGTTTGCAGCACCTCTGGACATTGATTATCAGGAACTCAATGCCATGTTGCGCGGCAAGGCCGACGCCGGGATGTATGGCATACAGAGAGAGGCGGCTCAGGCAGATTTGAGGGGAAGGACTCTGGCTAATGAGAAGCTGCAAGCTGAAGTGAAAGCCGCCGAAGCAAGGGCTGGTCAAAACTACCTCAGGACAACCCCGATTACATTAAACGGAGAAGTTATTGGAGTTCATGTTTCTTCCTTTGACCCCGTATCTTGGCGTGAGAACGTAGAAACCAAGTTTCTGCCCGAGCCAAAGAAAGCTGAAGGCCAAAAGATAATGGCGCTCTTTGGCCAGTTTGCAGACGCCCAGAGACGGGGCGATACCGCTGCAATGCTGGAAATTGCCATCAACTATGGCAAGGAGGCTAATTATTCTGGGTTTAGTCCTGACGCATTGGTGAAACAGATGGCTTCAAGTCTGGCCTCCCAGCCAGCCCTAGGCTCGGTTGGAAGGGCAAGCACTAGCACCGGACTCACCGTAACTGGGCAGCGAGTTGGTCAGTCATCCGAAGAGCGCAGCCCCGGGGCTCCTCCGCCGCCAACGGGATCGACCAGCCAAAGCCCGGGTGCCGTGGTGACGCCATCTGGCAAGGCGGCTGCCACGGAGACAATGCCTCCGCAGCCTCCCGCTCCTTCAACCCCTCCCGCTCCAGCCGTGGAGCCTGCGGGGTTTGAGGCCTACAACCCCACGATTGAACAGCAAAGGCTTGAAGCTGGCTATCCGACGCAGGATGAGCTGGTTCGAGCCCTTGCCGTTTCCGCCCCTCCGCCTCCGCTGGTTGACACCAACATAGTGCCCGCTCCCGCTCCTGCGAGGGGGCAACCAACCTCAGGCTACAACTATCCCGCCTACTCTGTGCTTGGCATTGCCGAGCGTTTGAGTGCCGAGAGCGGAAGAAAGAGGGCGGAAATTCAGGCGCAGGACCAAATGCTGTCGTCTGGTGCTGGACGGGGCTTGAGCCAGATTCCAGAAACCCTGCTGCGGGCCGGTGAGGCTGGCATTGCTGGTGTTATGACCGGCGACTATTCCATGCCCGAAAAGAGCGGCATGAGGCGTCTGGGAGAGGCCGCTGGGGAAGCCATGTCAGGCAGCATGGCGTCCGAAATTCAAAGGCTCCAGCGCGAGGACGAGGTGCTGCGTGCGCGGCCCAATTCCATTGAGGCTTACGACATCCGCCGTAGCCGTGGGCTGCCGGGACCCGCTAGGGAAGGCGCTGGCTACACGCGCAGTTTTACGGCTGAGGAGATGGACGGGATGCGCGCTGGCCAAGCTCCTGTTGGAAGGGCTGAGGCGGAGTCTCAAATTCGTCCCAACGTGTCTCGCGGGCTGATGGAAATCATATCCCCGAGGCCGAGCCAGAAGGTTAAAACCGAAAAGCTGACCAAGGAAGAGGCCAAAGCCGAGCAGGCTGTGCGTCAGCCGCAAGGCGGCGTTGGCCTTGGCTTGGAGGTTCTACCTCAAATCAATCTATCCAAGGACACCAAGCGCATTGCCGACCTCCTGCTCAAGGAATACGAGAGCAACAAGAAGGGACAGCCCTCGTTCACTATCACGGCAAACAAAGGGGCGGACAACGAGAAGACGATAAAGGTGAGCAATCCAGCCATCTTGGCCGTACTCTCCAACCCCACCATGTTTGAAAGGCTCATCCGTGAGGGAGCGGCATTCTCGGAAGCCAGCACCAATCCTCTTGCCACTCGCACCCTCATAAACGAGCGCATGAGCAGAATGGCGCGTGAGGCTGAAATGCTTCGCCAGCTTGAGATGATGGGTCGTCGCACCACCCGAGGCCGCTAACACCCCCGCGCTGGGGAACCATGCGCTATGATTGCCTCCAATGCCCAAGTACATCATCAACACCAGCAAGGGTGCTTTTCAGATTGACGCCAGCAGGGAGCCCAATCAACAGGAAGCCGAGGAGATAGGCGAGCAGCTTTCACAACGCGAGAGTTCGTTCCAACCCCAAGCCCCTGCCCAAGAGGCCCCAACCAAGCCTCAGGAGGAGGTGAAGCCAAAGTTGAAGGAGCCCACCACCTATCAGACGGTGAGAGGGGCTGTGCTTGATGTTGCGCCCGCTCTGGCTGGTGGTGCTGCTGGTTTTCTGGTTGGTGGGCCGGTGGGCGCTGCCGCTGGAGCAGCTGGCATGTCAGCCCTTGGCAATGTTTACAAGCAGAGGCTTGAGCAGGAGGAGGGAATACGCGGGGAAATCAGCAAGGGAGAAGTGGCGGCTTCGGCTGCGGTGGCAGCTATTCCTGCATCCTTTGGAGCCAAGGCGGTGATGGGGGCCAAGGGCCTGTTTGTTCCCGCCGTGGTGAGAGCCACGCAGGGCGGAGTTACGGCTGTTAGCGCCGAAGCCATAAAAAGCCTAGTGGACAAGGGGGAGCTGCCCGAATGGGAAGACGTTGCGCTTCCAGCTGCCGTTGGCACGTTGGCGGGCGGCGCATTGGGTATGGCTGAAAAACGCTACCAAGTGGCCGGAAGCCTAATCACCAACCCTATTGCCGCTCAGGCAGCGCAGGGGGCAACAGGAATTGGCGTAGGGGCCTACGTTTACAATGACGCCCGCGAGAAGGGCGACCCTAATGCCCTGCCAAAGGCCTTTATTTATGGCATCGGGGCCATAGGCGCAACCCACATTCCCAGCCTTTTGAAGGCCACGCCTGACGTAAGGGGCAAAACCTCCCTGATGGTTGCCGGACCCGAGGGCACGGCTGGAGAAGGAGCGGTGAAGATTGCCGAGAAGTATCAGAACACGCTTCGAGCCTACGAAGATGAGGCCAATAAGATTGGGTTTGAGGTGAAGAAGTTGATTGAGAAGTCGGCCAATCCCAATCAGCTGACGGCGGATGTCCTATCCGTGCTGGACGGCAAAGCCTCCTTGGCTAAGCTGCCCAAGGACCCAACCCAAAAGGACTTGAGGACGTGGATGGCTCGGGCCAAACAGCTCAACGCCCAGTATTCCGATGCCATTGAGAACATGCCCGGGCTCACGGATACCCAGCGTGACATCATCAGGGCCAACCGAGGGGAGTACATTCGGACGGTGTATGCCGCACACGATCCTAGGGCCGAGCGTTTCGTTGACTTTGACGAGCCAACCAAACGTGCAGCCTATCGCAGCGAGCTTGTCACCAATCTAATGGCCAAGGCTGCAAGGGCCAAAAAGCCAATCACGGCAGCTAGTGCTGGAGCTGAGGCTGACATGATAATGGCGAAGATGCTCAATGACGAGAGCTACATCTGGGGCAGCGTTGTTCCCGGGTCCGCCAAAGGATCGCCAACATCCGCGCTCAAGAAGAAGCTCAATCTAAGCGATGCAGCTAGGGAATGGCTTGGAGAAGTGAGAGACCCGGGCGCGATGATTGCCAACTCCCTGAATGCTCAGGCCCGCTTGGTGCTGCATGACCAGCACGACGATTTCCTTAGCAAGTTCCTTTTAGGTCCCGGTGGTGTTGGAAGCAAAACCAGCAAGCCCGGATATGTGTTGATGGTTGGAGAAGACAATCCTGTACTGCACAAAAGGCTTGAGGGAATCTACGTTCCAGAGCTCTGGGCCAAGGCCTACAAGGAGGTGCTCTCTCCCAACCTGCTTGGAGATGGCGCAATACCAAAGGCTTGGATGGGCTTGCAGACGTTCTC
>Ga0208644_1004246_pt1 | contig 10849 bp, 4 predicted proteins | sample VirMetDEL_Nov_18_FD_184517 | JGI IMG/M metagenome (GOLD analysis project Ga0208644, IMG submission 184517) | Aqueous microbial communities from the Delaware River and Bay under freshwater to marine salinity gradient to study organic matter... | ecosystem: Environmental > Aquatic > Marine >... | reverse complement strand
CATTGATCAAACGATGAGGTTTTTGCAGGGCAAGTTTACTGAGACTGATGATAGTGGAAGTGGATCGGGCAAAGGCGACAGGGTGTTCCCGTCATCAATGCAGTTTAGAATTCAAGACTTTTCAAGTTCATCACCTACTGGGCCGTTTGCTCCAGGCCGACCATCCGACTTTGGTGCAGGCATAACCAACTTAATGGTTCCGAAGCCAGGTGTTGGCGGGTCTTCGGTTATGGTTCAAAGAAGCTATCAGCCTCAAAGCCAGTCTGATCCGAGATTTAACGAAGTTAGCGATCAGTACAAAGTTCAAGCCGTAGCGATAGAAGAAGGAGATGGCAAGAATTTGTTTGTTCAAGCGGAAATGTACTTCCAAGTGGGAGACGAGGAGTTGCCCCCAGAGCTCGCGGCACGTAGAGCAAATCTTGCGGCCATGGGATTTGATGTAGAGGCAGCTAAGGTCAGCAGAGTTAAAAAGACGGTTCCTATTGTTGTTTCGCCCACGACTCTTATTGACGGTCAAGTTGTAAGAAATCCAGAATACTTGAGCCTTTTGGCTCAGATCGCCTACGCAAAGGGATATAAGATCGATGATCAATTAGACGCCGCCGCTAAAGGTATGGACATTCTGCAGATGTTTAATGATCAGCAGGCTGAAATCGCCGCTGCCTTGCCAACTAACTAATAGTTTGGTATATTTGTAAAAACAAGTCGCATGTCTAGAAACAGAGAATTTCTTGACTCTCTCGAAGAGCAATCTTTTTTTTTTAAAAGAACAGTCAATGCAGGAGGGCGGGCTAGTAAGCCCAGAGCCTTCGGCATCGGATTCTCCTTTACAACAGACTTCATCGGCGTCTCCTTTACTGCCTACGGCAGAGTCTACAGACTCGGATACACCAGATGGCACCTTTAACTTTGAGCTTCTCTCTCCTGAGTTTAGAGAGGCGGTAGGGCTTGACATTCCGACCCTTGATTTTCCTGAAATAATTTCTGGGTTTGAGTTCAGGGACGCAGACGGAAACATAGATTTTCAGGCGGCTTACGAAAACTTTTTAAGTCAACAAACTCAACCGATCGAGACGCAAGAACAACTCGACGAGGTTTTTGATAGGTTTAACTCAGAGGTTCAACAACCAATTCTTGATGCTGCCGAGGCGTACAAAAACTCAATTCCAGATTTTAATGCGAAGAACAGCGCATATCTGCAGAGGATGGCTCGGCTTGCTACGCCAGAATCTTTGTCAGAAGCCTTAAAGTTCAAAAAAAGAGACACGGGTGAGTATGCCTTAGACAAGATTGTACTTAACGAGGAAAAAGACGTTCAGTACAATGTCCCAGGCTTAGGGATGACAAACAGGGCCAAGATCATGGCTGATGACCTTGACGACTATTCTAAGTACTTCACAACATCTAGAACAAAGTCTTTGCTTACCGCCCTTGAGACGGGGGCTCCAACATACAGAAAAGTTGTTTCTGAAGATGGAAAGCTTGTCGATGCCCCACTTGCGCCAACCCCTGTGCTTACAGAGGAGGGGGAGAAGTGGATGGCAACTGTAATAGATCCAGCAGCACTCAGCCTTTTGGAGGCTGAGAAGGCAAACAATAGACCGAGAGCAATAGAGCTTAAGAATAAGATAGACAGACTAGAGTCTGCAGACGACTTGAGTGCTGGACAGATGATGGCCCTGAGAGACCTCAAAAGAGAGTTCGCGGGCCTGGAAAAATATCTGTCTGATGATTTAGATTTTTCAGAGGAAGACTTAAATCAAGCCAGAAAGTCTGTGTGGAATACAACCGCCAGAAATAAGGCTTTGGCTAATGTGGCTCTGAGTTACGATGAATGGAAGAATTTTTCTTCATCGGGGTTGACTGAGGTAGTATCAGGAAAATCAGAAGAAGAGCTAAAGAAGTCCTATCAGGAATACTTGGGAGACATGGAGGTTGAGATATACAAAGATCTTCTTGACGACCCATCAGCTAATCTTGCGGCATCTTATTTCGGAGAGGATGGATTTAAATTGTTCCTGGACGAAACTGATACAGCCTTAGGCGAAAGAAACTCTAGGTTTAGAGACGCTAGGATCAGCTGGAAGGCTGGTATTGTTGACCTACAGGGCAGCATTGATGCTGTTGCACTTGACTTGGCAACAAGCGGTCCTAAATACTATACATCTGCTGGAATGCTAGGCCCAACCTCTGCCATGCCCAAGGCCAAGAGTGAAGCCGAGGCAGAGAGGTTAGAACAAGAGTACTTTGCCAGAGAGATCGAAAGAAGAGGGGAGATAAAAGAGTTGCTGGACCAGCAGACCAAGTACGCGACAGCTGCTAAGTTTATCGACAAGTTTGGTCAGGCGGCTCTTGTAAACGAACAGACTCAACTTGAGTCGTTTATGGACATAAAGTCTCAAACAAGAAAAGATATCGAGTTTGTCGACTATATGCTACCTGCCGTGCAATCACTTCCTCAGTCATCGGCAGCACAGGTTGCTGGTGTTGGAGTTGGATTACTTACGGGAAATCCATATGCAGGGGCATTTACAACAGCTTTTGTTATGCAGAGTCTGGTCACCTCCAAGACATACTACAACAGCTACTTAGACCCCAGGTTTGACGATCTTACGGAGAGCCAAAGAAGATTGTATTCTGTGGCGTTTGGAGCTGCAGAATCCGCTGGAGAGGCGTTGGATTATCTTACTATGCGGATGGGGACTAAGTTGATTTCAGGCGGAGTCACTGGCCAAGGAATAAAGGAACTATTTGGCAGAGGCGTTTACAGTAAATTCACCTATTTAGGTCCAGGAAATAAAGTTACGAGAACTTGGGCTGGCTTTGCAAGAGATTTAACTCTCGGAACTGCAGGGGCTTTGGGTCTGAATGTTGGAGGTGAATACATAGCCGAAGGAGGGACGGGGATGATGCAGTATATCCTGGACCGAATCGTTCTTGGGGAGCCGATAGATTGGTCAGAGGCATTCGATATTGCTCACCACGACGGGAAGATTGGTATTTACGCTGGCCTTATTTCAGGCGGTTCTATTTCAAGCCTGCAGATTGCAGCCGCTGGCATAGAGGCTAAGATGTTTGAGGAGAGATTCAATGCCAGGGCCCAAATGTTGGCTCTCGCACAATACATGAGATCTGGAGCCATGGACGGCGTTGAGAGCCAACAAGACCATGAAGAGCTTAGAAAGCTTCAGCAAAAACTTGCAGACCAAAAGGCTGGCAGAATTACAATGTCGCCTCAAGAGGTGCAAGACACTAGGGATAATATAGGCAGGCTCACAGACAAGGCGGCCAGAGAGAACCAGAGACTTGCGGATCAATTCGAAAAGCTGAGAAAAGAAGGTAGATACGACCTTATCGCAGAGCTTATCGCTCTAGATAACAGAGAGATGTTCTTGGACTGGGCGCTGTCTTTTGATAAAAGAAAGATAGTTATAGACGGGATGGGGGCGGCCAGAACCGAAGACGGAAGACTTGCCAGTGGCTACGGAAGTCGCATGGATTCTCAACTTCAAGGCATAACAGAAAAACAAAAAGAAAAATACAGAAAGGAGTTAAGTGAAGTCCGAAGCAGAAAGAGGATGGCAAGGGGCTTTATCGAGGCTGGACAAGATTGGAACCGAGTATATATTGATGAAGACGGCTTCATTAGAGGCGAAGAACTTTCTCGGATATCCTCAAGAGCCTACTTAAACACACAGACCGAATCTGCAGAAGACGGGTTTGTTTTGTTGGCGGATGAAGAAGGAAACATGGTGCTGAATATAGATTCGGCAACACTTGCGGCCCTTCCTCAGGAGCAACAAGAGCTACTTGAGGAGGCCGCACAATATGCTGTAAGCGCAAAGGGCGGAGCTAGGGTTGTGGTTCACACCACCAGAGAGTCTTTGGAAAGGGCTACTGGGGTTCGTAATGCCGCATACCTTGAAGCGTCTGAAGAGCAGAGACTAAACGGCATGCAAGATGAAATTCATGTCGTCTTGGAAGAGGGCCAAGCAGAGCAGCTTAGAGTTGATCTCGTTCACGAAATGGGTCACTTTAGGTTTAGAGATGCGGTCAATGACGAAGCCTCTAGAAAAAAGATGGTCGCGGAGATTACGGAGCTTGCAAACAAGAGACCAGGCAGCTTTGTAAACGAACTTTACAAGGCCGTGCAACAGGCTTATTCAGAAAAATCTATAGAGGACGTAGAAAAAGAACTAATCAATCACTTTGTGCAGGCGGTTGCTCAGGGCGCCACCGTTGTCGGTGGAAGGGTGCTTGATGCTGATTTGTCACAAATTACTGGCGGTCTTGAGAGATGGGGCTTGGCCGATCTGTTTGGTACAAAGAAAATAAGCTCTCTAGACGCTGTCATTATAGCCCAGCAGTTTGCAAGAGAGATTTCAAAAACATCTGAGTTTTACGGGGCGTTTACTAGGCAGGACTTTGAGAATCTGATAAAATCCAAAAATGATCAAAAAGAAATGGATCAAAAAGCCTTTTCTCCTAATGAGGAGGGCAATACGAATGATTCTATTGTCGCCATGGAGAATCGGTCCCTGTCTGGCAAAAGTAATTTCCTTCAGAATACTACGATTCAGTATTATCAAGACTTCACGGACGTCTCTGTAAGAGGTACCGTCCAGGATTCCAGAACAAGATTTAAAGAAATAACAGTAAAGGATTACAACCACTTTAGAAACTTCTACATAAAAATGACTGGAAACGGTTCTGTTGCACGCAACATGTACAACATGACCTACCAGAAAGATGGGAAGAGCTACAACCTTAGACCGCCTAGACTTAGAACGGACAGGCAGGGGAATCTTGTAGAGATGCAAGCCCCAGTCATGGAGGGCTTTAAGGCAAGACAGATAAGAATAGCCGAACAAAACCTTCAGGCTAGAAGGCAGGGATTTAAAGTTCTTGAAGAAAAGACTCGTGTGTTGATGGGAGAGTTTAGAAACTCTGTTGCCTACGGAATGACCAGCCACCATTCATTCTACCCAATCGAACTTCTTCGTCAAGAAAGTGAATCATTTAGATTTACAGATCTCAGCGTAAACGAAAGGATTGCGGCCACAGACCACGCCATAGCAAACGTTCAGGCTCTTAACAGATCTAACATTACCAAGGATCAGCTAAAAGAAAGAGGCAAATGGCTGTCCATAGAGGATAACCAGGACATCTTTAATATAGCTGCGGGCAAGTATCAGACCGTACATGAGAAGATAGATATATTGACTGAAGGGGCTCAAGAACTTGGAATGAGGGCGTGGGAGATGTTCCCCTTTGGTTCTGCCCCTAGAGAGGATAGACATTCAAGCTTCGGCTTGGCTACTAACGAAGAGCTTGATTCTGCGCTATCCTTCCTGAGAAACGCCAGGGCTGGATCAAAGTTTGAGGGAGGAATGAGGTCTGCCCAACAAGCACTTGAGAATAAAGATCTTCCAGATGTAAAAATGGGAGAGCGCAGCCCAGAAAAAAGAGGCGTCTCAAAAAATGATTTAAAACTCATTGACCCTGCTTTTCTATCTCCATCCCTGCATCAAGGAATGATGGGTATATATGATCCGAATTATTTAAATAATGTTTTGGTTACGGCTCATAACTTAGACAGAACTACAGAGGGGCCTGTTTCCTTTTTTATGAGGGCTTTTGGCGAGGAGACACCGTCTATAAAATTCTCTTCGGCTAACAACAAAGTGTCTGGACTTATGGGAGGTCCGATTGGACCAGCACGTGTTAAAGCTAAACACGGTCTTGGTCTTGTTCACTCAAACACAAATGCCGAGTCTTCGAAAGAGATATATAGAAATGCTCTACGGGCAATCGAAATGGAAAAGGAATACGCCCTGCTGTTTAGAGTCTTGGCTCCAGAAAACTCTTTCAACAACCCACTTGTAATGTCAATTCTTGTGGATGCCTTGATTCAATACGCCAACAGTTCCGAGCAGGCAAACGAAAGAGTCAGAAAAGTTCTTGAGGCGTATATGTCCAATAGTTATTATGCAGAAACGTTTGGAGAGAGCTTGACGGAAGAAGAGATAGCTTCATTTATTCCTCTTGAATTGCGAGATGATGTTGTAGAAGGCATCATGCAGTATAGCATTAAGGAGACTGTTTGGGAAAGTCTGTCGTTTTTTATGAACACAGTGTTTAACCCAATAGAAGGCGTTACTGAATATGGCAAAGTCATTTCTATTGCGAGCAACGGCGTGGTGCCGCTCCTTAGAAGGCTTCAAGACGTGTCTGGTGAGATTGGATTTGGAGATAGGGGGGCTTTTGTAAGCAAAATGCTACAGTCAAGAGGCGGTGTGAGCAACGGCGGATTTATAACGAAACAAGAATTTATTGACGCCATAAATGATCCGTTGTTTAAAAACGCCGAAAGCGGAGATGTAGTAGCAGTGTCTGCTGTAGATCTTAAAAACGTAAAGCTATCGTCAGACATAACAAAGGGATTTAAAAAAGGCTCTGTGGACATAAACAGGGTTGCATATAAGTATGGTGTTATAGGATCTAAAGACTTTAAAGTTCTGCAGAAATTCTATCCGCCAGAGGCCATTAACATTCCGTTTGAGGCAAGGGCTAGACTTACCGAGTTACAAACACTTGAGTCTGCTGGGGTTAGTTCAAACGCTCTATTATCAAGAAGACTCGGTGGCCGCGTATACATCGACGGAGGAGACTCCTGGACCGCTTCAACTGCGACACCGTATGGGGCTGCATTGCAACGAGCTGCGCTTAGGTTTCAAGACAAGTACTCGGACGTATTATTACTCCAGCAGGATGTTGAGGTGTTTAGGGGGAGTAAGGTGCCTCAGTCTCAAGACTTCGAGATGGCTATGGATACGTTCTACGGCATCGTACGAAACGACCTTGAAACCATAGAGGGATTCCTGGAAGACATCAACAGGAAAAGAGCTTCGTTTGGAATCACTTCAAATCAGCTCTCAGACTATCTGTACGCACGTCACGCGATAGAGAGGAACAAATTTATCTTTGACAGAACGAACGGTTTAAATGAAGCAGGGTCTGGTATGACCAACGAACGCGCAGAAGAGCTTCTGAATAAGCTAGAGTCTGCAGAGATGCGCATCCTGGCTAACGATGTATACAAGGTTATAGAGTATACTCGGAAGTTTATGGTTGACGGAGGGTTGGAGACACGATCCGTCGTCGATGAGTGGAGAAATAGATTTGAGAACTACGTCCCCCTGAACGGCTTGGCTGTTGATGAGATGGATGAAGCCACCAGTCACTACCCCACAGGCGGGGCTGGGATGGCTATATACGGTCCGAGCGTAAAGAAAGCAATGGGTAGAGGCTCTGAAACTGGAGCTAACATACTCGGAAACGTAATCATGCAAGCTATGGCTACGGCTCAACGAGCCAGAAAAGATCAGGCCATGCTCAAGCTTTACAGGCTCATAGAGAACAATCCAAACAGCGATGTCTGGTCTGTTCACGGGCCCAAAAATCCTATCGTATCAATGGGTAAAAAGCTTAGCGCTCAGCAAGCAAAGGCGAGACAGGATGTGGTGCCCATAAGGATTAACGGTAAGCAACACTTCATCAAGTTTAAGGATGCTTCTCATGCTCAAGCCCTAAACGGCATGACTGTGGAGAAGTTAGATGCTACGTCTAGAACCATGGCCAAATACACTGGGTTCTTGCGCAACTCCTACACTGTGTACAACCCTGCCTTCTTCTTGACGAACTTCGCAAGAGACTTCCACTCGGCACTTTACAATGCAGCGGCTGAGATAGAGCGTGAGGGAGGAATCCTTGAAGGGTATGGGCTGTCAACAAAAGAATTTAACAAGAGGTTGATGAGAACGACTATGACCTCTCTTGGAATGCTTTTGAAGTCTGCTCACGGAGGTGATATGTCGGCAGAAATGCAGCAGTACATGGAGGAGTGGATGGCATCTGGAGGTAGAACTGGATGGTCTTACTCCGACACCTTAAACAAGCTCGTGGCTGAGCTAGGAGACAAGACGGTAGATAGGTCTAAGGCTGGTGAGGTCGTAGCAAACATCTGGGGAAAGAGCGGAGGTGCTGTACTAAGCTACGTTGAGAGCATAAACGAAGCTTTTGAGAACAGCGTTAGACTTGCTGCATACATAGAGGTCAGAAGAGCTGGGATGACAAAAGAAAGGGCCGCTCAGATGTCAAAGAACATCACCGTAAACTTCAACAAAAGCGGTACTCTTACTCCATCAATCAATTCATACTTCCTGTTCTTTAACGCAGCGATACAGGGCCTGTCTAGATTCAACAGAACTTATGGCACGTTGAAAGCGGAGGTAAATGAAAAAGGAGAGAAGAGGGGCGCGATGGGTAGGCTTCCAGCCCCTATAAAGATTGCGATGGGTGTAATTATGCTTGAGTACGCAAAAACAATCATAAACATCCTTGTGTCTGCAGTGGACGACGACGACGAACTTTACTACAATAAGATTCCAGATTACAGGAAGCAAAGGAGTTCTATTGTTATGCTTGGGCCTAAGGATCCATTGATGATACCGCTTCCGTACGGCACAAACATATTTAGCAACATAGGTATGGTGTTGGCAGAGATGACTCTTGGAGAGCGGTCTCCAGAGTCTGCCGCAGCATTCTTGGCGCTTTCTGCCCATGCGTCGTTCTCTCCAATATCATTCGGTCAGGGAGATAACCTTGTGTCTACTGCTGTAAGCACGGCCCTTCCTAGCGCACTCAAACCAGGTGCAGAAGTTGCGTTTAACAGCACATACTTCGGAGGGAAGGTTTATCAAAAGCAGTATCCGTTTGGAACGGAAACCCCAGAATACACCCTAGCGTTTAGATCTCCTGAATTTGCTGTAGAGTTCGCTCAGTACCTAAACGAAATGAGTGGTGGTAGAGAAAAAATATCTGGCGGCATTAACGTCAACCCAGACCCTTATTACTACCTGCTAATATCTCTCACTGGTGGCGCTGGTAAGTTTGCATCTGATGCAATAGACATTACGTACACTGGCTCTCAGATCGTTAAAAATGCAATCAACGAAAGCTCAAACAACAAAGGATTCTTAGAGGCTCTTAGAGACACCGAGAAACCAATCTTGAAGAGATCAGATGTGCCTATCCTCAAAATTCTGTACGGCGAGGCGTCTAGGTTCTTCGATTATGATTTGTTTGAAGAAAACAGAACTCAAGTTAAACAGTTTGAGGCACAAGCAAAAGCTTACGCAGAAGGTGAAGACGTAACCCTAGAGGGCTTGAACTTTGCTGGAATAAACAAACTAAGCAAAGACTTGAAGCAAGCCGAAGACATGCTGTCTGAGATAAGATCATTCAAGAAGCAGTTAAGGCAGGGCGATGAAATCGACTACATAAAGAAAATGAACATGCTTCATTACCTGGAGGAAGAGGAAAGAAAGGCTATCATGTACTTCAATGCTAGATACTATGACCTAAGAGGCAAATACGTTGACCCAAAACCTCAGGGATTGATACCAACAGAAACAGTAAAACAAGCTTTAGGAATCTATGGAGAAGAATAAAATCAAAGACACCGCCTTGGGCGGATGGCTGAAGCAGAAGGCACCAGGCATCCTCGATACTGTCGGGGACTTGCTGCCCGATCAGGGTGCGCTTGGGATTGTAAAGAACTTGCTCGACAATGAGCCAGGCATAGACCCAGTTGAAGCCAAGGCAAAGATTGACGCAGAGATTGCATTCCAGAACAACGTCACGGAGAGATGGAAGGCAGACATGGGAGGGGACGTGAAGCTCGCAAAGCTCATCAGACCAGCCACTTTGATAGCTCTTATGTCAATGTTTATGGTAACGATGGTACTGGATTCCCTTGATAATCTGCCATTTAACGTCAAAGACAGTTACGTATCTTTGTTGGAAATACTAATGCTAACATCATTCGGTGCATATTTTGCAGGAAGAACTATAGAAAAAGCTAAAAAATGAAGGTTGACGAGAACACGCAAGTCACACTTGACCTAAAGACGATTGCAATAATCATTTCTTTTGTTGTAACAGTTGTCGGGATGTGGTTTGCATTGCAAGGGGAGATTGAATTGGCTAAGCAGCTTCCAGAGCCTGAGGTGTCTCGCACCGAATACGATCTCAAGGACAAACTCGTCCGAGAGACCATCATGAATACGCAAACAAAGGTTGAGGAGAACGGGAAGAAGCTCGACCTTATAGAACAAAGACTTTACGAACTCAGCACAGAAGCCAAGAGAAAATGAAGCACTTTATTGCTAGCCTCTTTGCAGCAATATCATTTGCTGCATCCTCACAGATCTACACTATGATTGATAACGATATTGTCGTAGTTCAGATCAACGCAGCGTGGAACGACAACAACACGAGAACCGACTTGGAGAAACTTAGAGGATGTGAGTACCGATTCGGTTGGCTTGATGATCAGCCTGAAGCGCTGAAGCAGACGGTCGCTTCGCTCCCAGTTGTCGTCATCTACAGAAACGGTCGCCCTGCCTATCAGTACGCGGCTGACATTAGCTTTAGACTCGACACTCCGTTCGAGGAGATTCAAGAGCAAGTATATAAGCTCAAGCACTAAAAGAGGGGGCCGAAGCCCCCTCCTAAGTAGCGAAGTTCCACAGCAATTATCCCTGTGTAACGGTGCCAAGATAATACATCTGCGACACCCAACATTGATCCATCCTTTTCATCGTACAGGGCATGCTCCTGTTTCACAGTCAGCGATGTCGATGTCGTCCATGTTCAGGTTCTCCAACGAAGTAATCGGAGTAACCGACTTAGACATCTCAAGCCACTTCTCGTGCGTGATCTCCTCCATCGGAGCCTGATCGAATCCATGCTCGTTGTGGAGCAAGAACGAAACCGACTTGACGTT
>Ga0208644_1004245_pt1 | contig 10850 bp, 11 predicted proteins | sample VirMetDEL_Nov_18_FD_184517 | JGI IMG/M metagenome (GOLD analysis project Ga0208644, IMG submission 184517) | Aqueous microbial communities from the Delaware River and Bay under freshwater to marine salinity gradient to study organic matter... | ecosystem: Environmental > Aquatic > Marine >... | reverse complement strand
GTCCTTTGTCTGACCGACCCAAGAAAACAAATCCCCCACCCATTTTCAGGTGTACCATTTTGCAACACTCTGCCGTTTTGGCAGACCGATGGCTGCCCCGCCCGCCGCGAATGTTGCCGTTGCCGCGAATGTTGCCGGGCAGCGGCAACACCTTAACCACTGCGACCGCAAGCATTTAGAGTCCAATGTTGCCAAAAGTGGCTGTGTGCCTGTAAGAAAACCAGAACAGGGGTAGGCGGAAACCGGCAACATTCAGATTTATCTATAGATAATATATACATATTATATATAATATAAACACTTTCCTACGCTCCTGAGCAGCCCGCGAATGTTGCCATTTAGCGGCAACATAGCGGCAACATTGGCAACATTCAGATTGCTCGGTAGGCCAAACCACCTCGCGGCCCGCTCATGTCCACTGTCAGCCTGCCGTCTCCAACTAGGGTTCCGATGATCTCCTGCCGTTCCCGTGGCGTCAGACTCCGCCAGCTTCGCTGCTGCGAAAGCTGCCGCTCAGTCATCTCCCCCCGTTTGGCGACCGCCTGATACACTCGCTGGCACTTCCTCTCAAACTCGCTGTCAGCGATATGCTCGTCGCCAATCGTCTCGAAAAGGCTCGTCGTGTAGTCAGCCACCTCACACGCCCACGTAATCGCGTCAGCGTCGATCCTGAGCGATGCCGTCCCTTGACTGGCCACGTACACCAGAGCGAGCCGACACGCCTTCTCAGCGGCTCTCACCCACACTGGCTGCCACGGACCTGAAGCATCCCCCCTCTGACGCCAGTTGCGTCTCCAGTCGGTGAGAATCTGCTCTGCGTCAACCGTGTACTCAACGACCTTCGGACCGGGATGAACGCTCGCCAGATTCCCACCGGGACGATATGACCCCCACTCCTGAGCGTGCATCAGGATTGACTCGGGAACTGGAACCTGTCTCGCGATCTGCTCCGGCGGATTCTCGTCACCGATCACTGGGATCATTCGTGCCAGAAACCCGTCACCGATCGACTCTGACGACATGCTGCCCCAGAACGACTCAGGAACAGTCGATCCGTAGATCGTCAGGCACGGCTGATCAATCTCAACGTTTTTGCTGCGGTCGCCGTAGGCTTTCCCTTTGTAGACTTCGCCCGCCGACGAATACAGCCGCAGGAGCAGCGTGGCGATGTTGTAGAGATGGCTGTTTTGTGTGCCGGCTGCCGCACACGATTTGAGCAATCGCCCGACCTCGTCCAACTGCATCAACAGAGCCGGCTGGTGAGCCACTGCCGCGAGCAAACCGGAGTCGCTGGCGAGATCTTCTGGTCCCTCAAGTTCCAGCAGGCCGGCACCAGCGAGAATGCGGCGATTGATCACTCGCGGCTGATTCTTGCCCTTGCCGCTGCCGGCCATTGCCATGACATAAAGATTCGTCCTTCCGCCGAACGGATCGCAAATCTTACGCCCGCAGAGCGTGGATTGCAGACACAGAGCACCCCATAGACTCAAAACTGGCTGCGGACTGTGAGCGGTTGCCAGTGAATGCTGAACGACCTGACCGACGAAGCCGGGCACTTTGAGCAGGTGAGACGGAAAAGCTACCGGAGTTTTTTGATTTGAAGTTCCGGTTTCGGTAGACACCCCCCCCATCCCTTGCGAGTCTTCTCGATCGCTCTGGATTGCTCGCGAATCATCTCCGCTTGCCACTGTAGCCGGGATGCGTCGATTACCATTGAGAATACCCGATAAGTCCACGTCCCCGGAAACGCCACTGCTACCGTACCCAATGGACCCGAGAAAACGAGCGGCTGCTGTGTGGTCGCCATTGTGCTCCAGTCGTGTGTAGACCTCGAACGGTCGATATCCCTTATCCGGTTCAAACTGCGGGCAGGAAGACGTGAAGACGTAGAAGTGCTCGCCGTTCCATGTTGCACTCAGACCGCTCGTTTTTCCCGGTCTGGTGAGCTGGATGTTGTTTCCGTCTCTGCCGCACACTTTCCAGCCGTGCGACAACAGCAGCGTGTGCAGGTCACCTCGCTCGTTGTAGTCGTCGCCGGGACGTGTGCTCGAATGAACGCCCCCCACAACTCCCACATCAGTACGGACCACCCCAGCGAAAACGCCATCACTGCTGTCAGCTTCAAGATCCGCCGCATCGTGCCCACGCTCCCTGATTATCGCGTTGTGTAAAGCCTCGACGCACGCCGCCAGCATGCCTGCCGGGACGCGTGACGGTTCGCCCGACATCACATCATAGAGTGACCCGTCAGGATGCACTGACGGACCAACCACCGTCTGAGCACCAGTCGACCTCAGCTCTACGGTTGTGGCGGCACCGTTGGTGAGTTGCGGATCTCGATACCGGACTGTTTCGCAGTTTTCGCAGATGTACCACCAATGCGAACGCTCGCGGCCTGTGCGACCCGTAACAGCTCCGGTTGCCGGTAGGTACTGCTCGGCCAGCCGAACTGCTTCCTCGCAATCGAGATCGACATCCACCAGCCAACCAGAAGGTTCGCCGAGTACCAGCCCAACATTGCCAGTCCTCGCAGTGAAGGCATCAGGCAGCACCTCTTCTTCGAGTCGCAGATTCTGCCAGCCCTTGATGCGTGGTCCCTTCTCGCCAGTGGGGATGGGCACACAATAAAAGCCTCGGGCCAAGTAGCCCAAGGCTGCGGTTACAACGTCCATGTGGTTGCCTTTTTTAACGCTGGTGAGTTGCGTTTTGTTCCTGTCGTTGCTTCAGATCATGCACGCCCCACAACGTCGCCACGAACACGGCAACGACTCCGGCAGTGGCTGCGATGTTGTCTCCGTCGCGAATGATGCGGCGAGAAATGTAGATCCCCATCACAGCCAGCACTGCCATTGCCGTTGCTGACTCAAGTGCTCTGAGGTCGAAGAACGCTGCGAACGTGCGGACCGAGACGCTCACGACTGGACTCGATTCCGTCTTTGCTGCATGTCAATGAGTACCATGCCTTCACCGCGTGCTCGCTGCCGGACCTTACCCATAGCATGCAGGCTGGTCACTGCCCACACGTTGACCAGATCGGTAGTCGCTTCACCGCCGGCAGATGGTCGCCATGTGACGTCGAACTGGTAGAACCGCTCTCGGTTATTCCGTAACACCGCTCGCCCCCTTTCTGTATGGCCGATCGTCGAGCGATTCAGGCAGCCTTCCGGCTTCGATCTCGTCCTGCGTCCACACCCACGCGGCAGCGTTCCAGAGAACTGCTCCGAGATGATCCTCATCAGTCTGGCCTTCGGCGGCAGCGAGTGTGTGCCGAGTGATGGCGTCCTGATAGCGGCTCAGCGGGATGCCTTTCATCCAGTTGTGCAGCCCGTACTTATTCGCACCATCCTCGAAGCGTCGAGCACATCGCCGAATCGCTTCCGGCGGTATGAGTGACGGCAGCCCTTTACCACTCATCGCATCACGAACAGCACCCGTATCGAATTGCGTGCGATCACCAGAATCAGGGAGAGTTGCTTCCATAAGAATATCATGCACGCTTGTCATGTTGCTGAAGTACTGCCCGTCTGCGTTGTAGTTATACTGATCCCTAGTCTCGATATCTTCCATCAAGATCGGCTGACTGTCATCGTCATCAACTTTGTCATCAACTTTCAGACATCGAAACTCACGTCCGCATCCATCGCGATAAAATTTGCCGACCTCAAACATGCTGATCCCTTTCACTTACTACGCAGCAGCCACGGTTCAAAGACTGCCTGCTTACCATTAACAACCACACCGCAGCCAAGGATTGGCTTCGCGGGAAACTTTGCACCGTACGAAAACGCGAGCTTCTCAGCGTCGATGCCACAACCGACGCTCATGCCGAAGATTCGATACTCAGGATTAGCATACCACTGCACACCGGCCTGAGCATGAAAATGGCCGATCACCGTTGACTGGAAGTTATCTTTCGCCTGCTTGAGTGCGGCACACATGCCGCCTTTCCCACCATCGCCGTGCGAGTAGATCACCCCGTCGATGATGTGTTTTGTGTACCGTGGCAGCACACTCCATTCGACACCCCAAAAGTCGGCATGACAACGCAGCAGCTCACTCGGTAGCCCAGCTGTAGTCGCTTGCCGCTCGGGCAGTGCGTCGTGGTTTCCGATCAGCCATTCAGCCGTAGGAAATGCCGCAGCCAGTTGGGCAACCTGCCTGCGAGCCTGTTTAACTTCCGCCTTTGCACCGGGCATGCCCGGCAGCTTCTCGTGAAAAGAAATGGCAGCCCAATCGACAACATCACCAATACACACCACGCGATCACAGCCGTATTTATCAGCGGTGCGTTGCAGAAAATCGACATACCCTCGCCTCATGCCGGGGCAGTGTGTGTCACCGATAACAAGCACAGTCGACATCGCTGGAGTCCTTTCCGGTAAATTGCAGGCGACGGGATTCGAACCCGTTTATTCTCCGATGGCTCGGTTGTGTTTCCCAGAACACCACACCCGCACGAACGCTTACAACTAGAACAGCGTCCGCTCGCTCAGTGAGTCCTCGGCAGCCCGCAGATTCTGACAGGCGATGCGGTAGTAGCTCGGCTTGAGTTCCACGCCCACGAACTTGCGGCCAGTTTTGATGGCAACATGCCCTTCCGATCCGATGCCCGCGAATGGTGACAGCACAACGTCGCCCGGATTGCTCCACAACTGAATGCAACGCTCGATCACGTCGAGCTGTAGCGGGCAAATGTGCCGTTCATCTTCTTCGTCGCGAGCAGTTGTATATTGCAGCGTGTTGGATGGGTTGATATCCATCCAAACCGGCGAGGCGTACCGCTGCCAAACGTCGATCGATAGCCGACCTGTCACCTTGAACGTTGACTGGTCGCCGGCAAAGTAGTCGAGTTCACCGGCAACTGGCTCAGGATTCTCACCCGGCTTGCGGAATGTGCAGACGTAGTCAGGGACTCCCTGCCGACTCATGCACGAATCCTTACAGAGCTGCTTATGAAGCAACCCGATTGCCTTCGTGCGTTGCATCGCCGTCACTGGATCTTTCCAGATGCAGACTTCGCTATGGTAGTGAAAGCCAGACTGTTCAAATCGACGAATGATGTCTCCACGGAAGTCCTGAATGCCGATGTGGCCGTGATGCGTTTTCGTTGTTGGCAGGTTCATGCAATGAACACTGACACATCGTCCCGGCTTCAACACACGGAATAGCTGATCAATCAGAAAGCCAAACTGGTCCCAGAACACATCGTAGCTTGAACAGTTCCCCATATCCCGCTCGCTGTTGCTGTATGTGTACAGGCTGGCAAACGGTGGCGAGAACACACTGAATCCTACCGAGTCATCAGGCATGTTACCGACTGCTTCCACACAGTCGGCGTTGTAGATACACCAGTCGGTCCCATTACCTTGATCAATTACACTGTCAACCATGACGGCAGCTCCATTCTTTGCGTTGGTGAGTAAGTTGTTGTTTGTCGTTGCGTCTGCTTAATCTGCTCTCGACTTAGTTCTGACATTGCCGCTGCAATGCCATCGAACATCACTCCTGCGTCCTGCTCCTTTCTTCTGAGGTTCTCGATGACCGCTATCTCTGACTCACTGGCAACCACATGAACTCTGACCGTCTTCTCTTGCCCGAATCGCCAGAACCGTCTCACCATCTGATACCACTGCTCCCACGAGTCGGTCGGAAAGATCACAGTCTTTGAGCAGTGCTGAAAGTTTAGCCCGAACCCAAATATCTTTGGCTTACTGATCAGTATCCGCCGCTGGCTTTTGTGCCCGCAGGTACATTGCAGCTGAGTACAGTCGCTCGACTGAGTCTTCGAATTTCCCGATCCCAAGGTTGCAGCTGGCACACAAGAGCCCTCGCACGACGCCAGTTTCGTGGCAGTGGTCGATGTGTAATCGGTATCCTCGCTGATCGCCTTGCTGCGGTGGCTGTTTGCAGATGGCACAGTTGCCCCGCTGTTGTGCGTGCATTCGGATGTAATCTGGGATTGATATCCCGTATCCATTGCATGATCTTTTGAGCCGTTGAGTGTCGGTGTGATCTTTTCGGCTGCTGGCCTTCTTGCACTTGGCTCTGTATTCGGAATCGGTAGCGTATCGCTCACGTCTCCTACGGTTCCTCTCTGCCCTCTGTTCTTCGCTGAGCTTGTAACGCAGCTTGTTGCGTTTGTAGTACGCCTGCATGTACTCCCTGTTTTCTTCGCTGGATCGAGACTGTTTCTTTCTTCGGTCTCGCTCATCTTCTGAGTTGACGTATTTCTTTCTTCTTGTCTCTGCGTATTCTGACTTCCACATTGCTCACCCTTAATGATGGAGTTTAGTTTTGACCTGACAGTGTTTCCTTTTGTACCACACACACAAAGCTGCCCCATGAACCATTCAACAGCCAGCTCTTTGAATCTTTCCGAATCTGCTCCAGCAACTTGCAGACTTCCCTGAATTGAGGACTCAAGCAGCTCGCCCTCATCGTTCAGGTTGCACCACACGACGCACGGCTCATCGCCCTCAGCTAGTTCAGCGGCTTTCTCGCACCGGTCCTGAAGGCTGGCCTTCCTTGCCCCACGTCGCTCGTGGAGCGTGTTTGCGTTCATGGCAAACAGTTGCCCTTCCTGAGCCTTGGCGTCTGTGTAATGCTCGTGATACTGGATCGGCGGCAGGTCGTACCCATCGTCGTTGTGCCCCAGATCGGACGGCCTGCGAACCATCACGCACCAGCTCGCCATCCATCGCCAGAACGCTTCGCGAGCGTGCCCTTTCAACCGCCACTTACTGGTATCGCCACCATCATGAACGAAGAAAGTCGCCAGCATTTCTGACCGCTTCATGACTCCAAGAAACTCGGCTTGATTGCCAATCTCCATAAAGTCGTTCGGTGCAGGAGTCGCTGACCAGCTTTGACGGTACGGCGCGCACTGCCAGTGATTGAGTAGCGTGCCGCGAGTCTTGCCGTCGATGCTCTTGAGTATGCTCCCCTCATCGAGCAGCACGCCGCCAAACTTCTCTGGCTCAAACAGATGCAGCCGTTCGTAGTTGGCGACGTTGATACAGTTGCCGACGTGTGATTGATCTTTGCAGACTCTCACTTCAGCCTGAATGTCAAACTTCGCAGCCTCGCGTTTTGTTTGCTCTGCCACCGCGAGCGGAGCAAGTATCAACACTGGCCTGCCAGTGTGTTCGTGAATCAACCGAGCGGACTCAAGCTGCTGGATGCTCTTGCCGAGTCCGCAATCTTCATATCCACCGAAGCGGCCACGCATGCAGGCGTATCGCACAATTTCAGCCTGCCACGGAAACAGAGCGGGGTTAATAGAACTTGGCTCGAATCCTGTAGGTGAGTCAATCAGTGTTTTCGAATCGATGAATTGTTGATAGTCATTCATTAGATCAGTTCCTCGTATCGTTTGGTGAATTCGTATTCCGCAGTCCAGTGCGTCATGCGTTGCAATCGGGGGAGATCGAAACGTCTTGCAAACTCATCAATCTCGCCCCAGTCGTGATCGCTTTCCATCAACACCGTTCGCTCTGCCGCACAGGCGATCGTGTCCGCATGCTTCACAGATGCCGGCATGCTTGCGGGCAAGCAATGCAACTCCATGATCACGCTGAGTATGCGATTCTCCAGCTCGCTGATCGGCATGCCGCAGTAGCTGAAATTTCCCTTGAGCGGTGAGGCGAAGTCGCCGATGTATGCCTCGGCAGCATCGTGAAGTAGCCCCCATAAAGCGTGTTCTTCGTCGCACAGCTCACTGACCATTAAAGAGTGCTGAGCCACGCTGTATGGTCGCGTGGAATGCCCGCTGAATCGATTTGTGAACGCCAGCGAACGTGCCACATCATCAATACAGAAGTCATCCTCGCTGTAATTCCACGGATCAATCCGCTTCCCGGTGTAAGTCTGAATCCACGGCATGGAATGTTCCTTTGTTATTGGTCAAAGCACGCATCACAAAGCGGTGCTTGATTGTCCTCAAACAATCGCAACTGTGCACGATCGGCAGCTACAAGGTTTTCCCATGTCCAATGGCGGCCCAATCCCTTCACGGTTTCCAAATTCCCCGCTTCGTTCGCGTTTCGCTCCATCGCTACAGCACGCTCGAACAACTCGGGATGTTGTTCCGCCAGTTGCAGAACTTCAGCCTTTCGCATCGCCGGACAGAAGAAGCACGCCGATTTTACCGGCACACTTAGCCCCGCCCGTTCGATTGCCTGTCGGCAATCGTCCTGCATCCATCCCCAATCAATCAGCGGGTAGCGAATCGCATCACCACGTGTGTTCTGGAATCGGGTCGCTCGTCGGGTTTCTCCCGCGTGTATACCCACCAGCCATGTTGCGCTTTTCCACCCCATCGCTGTGGCGTGCTTCCATTGCGGTTCGAGCTTGAAACGTGATGAACAAGTCCCGAATCCAAAAGCCTTGCTGGGCAGTGTTTCGTTGCTTAAACACGCATCCTCAAGCGTCGTATTGTTCCGCACAGTGGTAATGTCTGGCATTCCAACACCGTGGCACCACTTCCGCACGTCTTCAATGTGCCTGTACGTCTCTGGCTTCTCGCCGCCAGTATCGGAGAACAGGATTGCCGTCGGTATTAGACCGCGTTCCTGCATCCCCACCAGCAGAGCTGTGGAATTCACACCACCACCGAAGGAGACAACAGACGGATAACAAAAAAAAGCACCGGAGTTGCCGTCAACTTTTGCTCTTAAATTCATAGCCTTGCCCTGTAAATCGTTGATTTTGTTTGTTAGAACGGCAACTCGTCAGAATCTGGAACGCCACCAGATGGCACCAATGGCTCACTCATCGAGATGCCCACGATCTCCGGCCATTGCTTGCCGACAGTCTCACGCACCGTGATGGAATGCGGCGTTTGCAGATGTCCTGCGTACGCCATCTCAACCGCCTCGTCTGCTGTCTCCGGGCAGTCGAGATCGCAGCGTTGCTGCCACCAGCTCACTGCTTTACTGCGTGCCCAGCCTTTGTGCTCAATGCAGACCCACTCGCTGACCTTCTCACCGAGCCATAGCGAGTACGTGACCCGCATTGTCCTCGGAGCGTCAGCCGGAGCATTACGTTTCTCATGCACGGCGTACTCGATGCCTTGCACTTCGTGTGTCTCGTCGATGTATTGTGGCTCACCACTACTGAGTACACTCTTTTCGCTGGCAGTGGTTGCGTGTGGATCTTCTTCCGGCGGCGGGAACTCATGCCCGCACTCAGGACATTCGCGGAAACCTGCCGCTACCACTTCGTGACAGTTCTCGCACTCTTTGACCGGAGCTTCACCGCCGCCCGTTGGCCGCTTATCGACGATGCGGATTTGGTCAACCGGCCCGTGCCGAGTGATGTTGTCGCCATAGTCGAGGATCAGGCAGTCCTGCTTCGATTCACTCAATCGGAAGCCACGCCCGACCATCTGGTAATACAGCCCCGGCGACAATGTCGCCCGCAGCAGCACAACGCAATCCACATTCGGAGCATCGAAGCCAGTGGTGAGCACGTTGACGTTTGACAGATACCGCAGCTCGCCGCTTTTGAACCGCCGCAACGTCTCGGCTCGCTCATCGCTGTCGGTTTCGCCACAGATGAATCCGCATTCAATCGCGGATAGATTCTTGATGTGATAGGCGACGTTCTGCCCGTGCATCACACCCGACGTGAATATCAGAACGCTCTTGCGGTCCTCGGTTAGCTCGAGGATCTCCATACACGCCCGACCAACCAGCAGATCGTCGTTAAACGCGTCTTCCAGCTCATCGGCCTTGAACTCGCCGCCACGGATATGCACGTTACTCATATCCGCTTTTTGCGTGCCGCCTTTCGATCGCAGCGGGCACAGAAATCCGCCGTCGATCAGCTCGGCAACGCCGACCTCGTAGCAGATATCGTTCAGGAAGTGATCCGGCTCACAGATCAAACCGTCTTTGAGTCGGTACGGCGTCGCCGTCAGCCCCACCACCCGGAGCGATGGATTTATGACGAGCAGATCGGCCAGCAAGCGGCGATACATGCCCTCGCCGTCGAGAGGTATTAGGTGAGCCTCATCGACAATCACCAGATCGAACCGACCCAGTACCGTCGCCATACGGTAGGCTGACTGAATGCCAGCCACGACAACAGGAGCTTCTGACTGCCGCGACTTCAGTCCCGCCGAGTACAGTCCGACTTCAATATCCGGGCAGGTCGCCTGTAATGCCTGTTGCTGCTGAAGTAGCAACTCTTTGACATGTGAGATGACCAGCACTCGCCCGTGCCACTTCTTCACCACGTCCTCACAAATGCTTGCGAGCAGTGGCGTTTTGCCGCCGCCTGTCGGTATCACCACAACGGGATTGCCGCTATTGTTCGCGAGGTACTTGTAGACCGCATCTACGGCGGCGGTCTGGTAATCTCTGAGCTGCATCTGGCGATGATCCTTTCCGCGAGTTGCATGAGTTGATCGAGTGGTGCTATCACCACCCATTGCTGCTTGTTTTTGCGGTGCAGCACAACCGGCACGTCGTCCGTGCCAGCGTCCAGCGTCGCTTGCTCCATCGCGGCATACAGATTGAGCCGCTCTGTGCGTTTCACTTCGAAATGCACGCCGTCCAGATCAGTGACAATGTCCTGACCTTCCAGCCCCGAGAACTGCTGCCCACGTCGAGCAGCAATCCCCAGAGCTTCAGTCACGGCTTTAGCGGCTTCGAGTTCGCCGCGCTTGCCCTTATTGCGTGAATGCGTGATTCATCACCTCACTTCGCCCAAGGCATGCCGCCGCCGGCGGAAGCTGTTGCTGACTGCGGACGCTGATCGAGTTTGCTGGGATACTTGATGTCGTTGACCAGTTTGCCGCTAGTCTTTCTCTTGTTGACAAGCACCTCAGCAGTGATGATCTTCCCCTG
>Ga0208644_1004244_pt1 | contig 10854 bp, 15 predicted proteins | sample VirMetDEL_Nov_18_FD_184517 | JGI IMG/M metagenome (GOLD analysis project Ga0208644, IMG submission 184517) | Aqueous microbial communities from the Delaware River and Bay under freshwater to marine salinity gradient to study organic matter... | ecosystem: Environmental > Aquatic > Marine >... | reverse complement strand
CCTCGTGCACCACGCATACCTCAAAACTATCGACACCCTCGAGAGAAATACCAACATCCTCGAAAACCTCTCGGGATATTTCAACACCGTCATGTGGACATTGTCCATCGACCAGTTTCGAAAGCTCTACCAAATACACGAAACACCGGACACCACGCCCGTCTCCGACTACGACCTCACCGCTGCCATAAAAAAAGAGGAGGCCATGATCATGACCAACCACCTCTCATGGTTTGATAGAACCGTCCTTTCTCTTTACCTTGACGGGTGGAGTATGGCACAGCTCGCACGCGAGTCGGGTATCAACGCCTCCGTCCTCTACGAGTCAATCAGCCAGTCCAAAAAGAAGCTCCGAGATGTTATTCGTCAGCGCACAAACCAGAAGTGACCGCCTCGCCGTCTGCCGTGATTGCGAGCACTACGTCGAAAAGACGGCATCCTGTGGCCCCTTGGTTAAGGAAGCCCTCACCGACTCCCCTCTCTGCGGCTGCTTTATGCCCGCAAAAACCCGCTTTAAAGTGTCTTCGTGTCCGTTGGGTAAGTGGCAAGCAACAGTCACCGCCAAAGACATCGAACGCATCCGCGAGTTTCTCGAGCGTGACAACCGCCTCCGCAGGGCTGAAGAGCTCACCGAGCTCGCCCGCAAATACCTCGGGCCGAACAAGCAGGCCACAAGTTGTGGATCGTGCAACTCGACCCTCATGAAAGAACTCCAGAGATTAGTACACAATGCCGATACCAATTCCTAAAGCGTCCGAAGAGATGGACACCTTCATCCACCGCTGCATGGCCGACGAGGTCATGGTCACCGAGTTTCCCAACGAGAAGCAACGCCTCGCCATTTGCGCCGTACAATGGACCAGAAAGAACTACTGAACCACGTCTGGCTACAGGTCGGAGCCCTGCACGATACAAGCAAGGACAAGACCGTCGCCGTCCACAGGTGCAAGCGTGGAGCTAAACGCTTGGGCGTAGAATGGGCAGAAGTCATCGGGCGTGACAGGCACCGCGAGAAGGTCGAGGCGCGGCAAATTATTTGCAAGTACCTTCGCGACTGCGGGTGGACATACATTTCTATCGGGCGATTGCTCGACAGGGACCACGCCACCGCCATGTACAGCGAGCGTAACATGAAGCACCTACTCGAATACGACAGGGACATTCATGAAAAGTGGCAGCTCTTCCTCAACGCATAGTGTCAAACAAAACCGCCACAAAGTGTCAAACGCATGACCATCCGAAAAGTCAAACGCCTGCTCAACGAGTCCGACGACTGGCTCGTCTTTACCATGAAGAAAGTGAACGAGGACGAGGCAAGCATGGGGGCATATTACCGCAACCTTGAGTCGTGGGAGATACTCCTCAACCTCGCCGTCAACGACTACCATATCCGAGAAACCCTCCGCAATGTCATCAACACAGCCGACGCGTATCGCGACCAGCAAACTGAAGACGAATCCGAATAACCCCCGTACGATTCGCAAGGACCAACTCGAGAAGCTGGTCAAAAGCCTCCGGGAGTTTCCCGAGATGCTTGAAGCACGCCCCATCGTAGTGGACCCCGACTTCGTGGTCTTGGGTGGTAACATGAGATTGAAGGCAGCACAGGAGGCAGGACTTGCCGAGGTGCCCGTCTACGTCGCTACATGGGAGGAGGCCAAGGCAAAAGAGTTTGTCATCAAGGACAACCTCGCCTTCGGAGAGTGGGACTGGGATATACTCGCCAACGAATGGGACGCGGAAGAGCTCAACGACTGGGGCTTAGATGTACCCATCGAAGATGAACCAACCGAAGGACTCACGGACCCCGACGACGTGCCCGAGGTTCCCGAGGAGCCCATCACCAAACCGGGCGACCTTTGGCTCTTGGGAGACCACCGCCTCTTGTGTGGGGATTCTACCAAAGCCGAGGACGTTGCTTTGCTTATGCAGGGCGAAAGGGCATCTTTTGCCATTGCAGACCCGCCGTACAACGTCGGTTATTCGTACGCGACTTACGAGGACAACAAGAGCGACGAAGAGTACAACACCTTTTGCAACACCTACACGGACAATGCTCTCCAATATGCTCCAGCTATGGCAATCACTCCGGGCAACCGAAACGAGAAATATTACACGCAGAGGACAGACTATGAAACGCGCGTAATATGGCACAAGGGGTTCTCGCTGACTCCGGGTAGATGGGTACACGCAATGGTAACGGAACCGATACTACTATTCGGCACAAAGCCAAAAAGCAAGAGATATCCCACGGATTATTTTGAACAAGGCACGGATAGAGAGAAGGGTTTGGGAGACAAACACACTTGCCCAAAACCGGTCGAATTGTGGAGGCAGATAATCGAACCGATGACCGAAGCGGGAGATATAGTTCTTGAGATGTTTGGAGGATCAGGAACAACCGCGATTGTCTGCGAGAAGATAGGGCGCAAAGCAAGACTCGTAGAACTCGACCCCAAATACTGCGACGTCATCATCAAGCGATGGGAGGACTTCACAGGTAAAAAGGCAGAGCTATGGAAGCAGTAAGAGCGAACAAGACGAACACCAAAAAAGACCAGATGCTCGAAGCCTTGGAGCGTTCCTTGGGCATCGTGACGACAGCGTGCAACGCGGTAGGCATTGGGAGGACCACCCACTACCAATGGATGAAGGACGACCCCGACTACAAGCAGGCCGTCCAAGCTATCGATGGGCGGGTGCTCGACTTCGCAGAATCACACCTCCACAAGCTCATCAAGGAAGGCAACCCCGCCGCCACCATCTTCTTCCTGAAGACCAAAGGCAAGGGGAGGGGATACATCGAACGCCAAGAGATTGAGATGGCCGAGAAGAAGCCGCTCTCGTGGTTTACGGGTGACGACTCCACGGTGTCATGAAAGCAAACAAGCCAAGCCAACCCGACGACTGGCAAACACCTTCCGACTTTTACCAGAAGCTCCACGCGAGGTTCGACTTTGACTTCGACCCCTGCCCGTTTCAGCATGATATGAGCTGGGACGGCTTGGAGGTAGAATGGGGCAAACGAAACTTCGTCAACCCTCCCTACTCACGCCCACACCTGAAAAACTTTGTTCTCAAAGGAATCAAGGAGAGCCGCAAGGGTAAGCTCTGCGTGTTTCTTATTCCTGCTTCTACCGATACCGCGCTCTTTCATGATTGGATCCAACCTCATGCCACCGCGATAGAATTTGTGCGCGGTCGTCTAAAGTTTGGCGGATACAATAACGAGGGTGAATGGCGACAAGGCCCCGCGATGAAGGGGAGCATGGTCGTAATCTTTGACGGCAGGTGAGACAGCCCGCCACATACTACCACGTCAAGAACTCGCCCGCAAAAATCCAAGTACACCAAGGGGGCACGCGGAGCGGGAAGACATACTCCATCCTCACGGCCCTCATCGAACTGTGCCACCGCAACGAGAACGCAGGGGCCGTCATCACCATCGCACGTAAGACCTTCCCCGCGATCCGTGCGTCGGTGATGCGTGACTTCTTCGAAATCCTCGAACGCGAGGACATCTACAACGTCGAGCTCCACAACAAGTCCGAAGCCACCTACTACCTCTTCGGGAATCTCGTGGAGTTCATCTCCGTCGACCAGCCCCAAAAGGTCAAAGGCCGGAAGCGCGACGTCCTCTTTTGCAACGAGGCCAACGAGCTCACCCTCGAAGATTGGAGGCAGCTCATGCTCCGAACCACCGGCAAGGCCATCATCGACTACAACCCATCGGACGAGTTCCATTGGATATACGACCACATCCTCACACGCGACGACCATGAGTTCTTCAAGACCACCTATCTCGACAACCCCTTCCTCCCCGCGTCCACCATTCAAGAGATTGAACGACTCAAAGAAGCCGACCACGACTACTGGAGGGTCTACGGCTTGGGAGAGCGAGGCGTTTCCCGTGCCACTATTCTCACGCATTGGAAGACAGTACCCCAAGTGCCTGACGGATGGAAACTGCTCAACCTCGGCCTCGACTTCGGATATACCAACGACCCCACGGCCATAGTCAAGGTCTACACCGACGGGCACGGCTTCTGCCTCGATGAAGTGTGCTATGCTACGGGCCTCACCAACGCGGCCATAGCACAGACGCTACGAAGCGAGGAGATAGGCAAGGCCATGATTGTGGCCGACTCCGCCGAACCCAAGTCCATCGACGAGATACACGGTCACGGGTTCAACATCCACCCCGCAAGGAAGGGGCCGGACTCCGTGCGGGCAGGTATCGACTTCCTCCGCTCGCGTCCCCTCTTCATCACCGAGCGAAGCGTCAACGGCATCAAAGAGCTCCGCAATTACAAGTACAAGGAAGACAAGAACGGGCGACACCTGAACGAACCCGTGGATGCCTTCAACCACTTCATCGACGCGAGCCGATACGCCATCACATGGAACCAGACCAACCCGAACTTCGGGAAATACGCCCTCGGATAACTTGAGAAAATCACCCCCCATGAGTTATAAGAATATGGAGCTCCGCCTTCCCGCCCACTTTGCCGATCTTACTCTTGGCCATCTTATGGCCTTGGAATCGGAGACCGACCCTGTCAAGCGGGTTTCGGCGGTCACAGGCGTACCTACCACCAAGCTGCGAGAGATGCCCCACAAGCTCGTCACCGAAGCCGACGCGCACCTCTCGTACCTCCTGACCAAGGAGCACGCCCAGCACAAGGAAGTCATCGAACTGAACGGCATAAAATACGGCTTCATCCCAAACTGGGAGGAGTTTACGACGGGGGAATGGATAGACATGGAAGAGTGCACCACCGACTTTTGGAAGCACGCACACAAAGCCATGAGCATCCTCTACCGACCCGTGGACAGGAAGTGGGGCGACAAGTACACCATCCTCCCGTACACGGCCAAGGAGGACAAAGACGTCTTCCTCGAGATGCCCGCGCCGCTCGTGTCGGGTGCCCTCCTTTTTTTTTGGACTACCGAAACCGAACTGCTGAACACTTTGCGGTCCTCTTTGATTCAAAAGACGAGGGAGGCGATGAGTTTGCTAACAAGTGGGGGTGGTATCCCGTCCTCTACTCCTTGGCTGGCGAGGACTATCTCAAAATGGATGCGGTCACGGCTTCACCCATCGGACACCTATTCACCCACCTCGCCTTCCTGAAGGACCTCGACCACAAGCGCAAAGCATGATCACTTACAACAACATCGTCCAACGGTTCGAGACCTTCTGCACCGACCATCCTATGGTGCAGACCTTCTCGCATGGTAGCCCCTCCGACGTGGACCTTGAGAAGTTCGAACGCTACCCGCTCGTCCATCTCGTGTACACGGGAGCGGACTACAACACGGAACGCACCAAGACCTACAACCTTGAAGTGTACATCTTGACGCTCCCCCCAAGCGCGACGGACAAGGTCGACCACCAAAAAGAGTCATTCAGCGACTCCGAGCAGATTGCCGAGGACATCCTCGCCGACATCCAGACGGGGGGCATCATCTTTACGTTCGGCTACAACTACGACGTGACTTCGGCCAGCGTCACCCCCCTCGAAGAAACCACCTCCAATGTCTTGGCAGGGTGTCTCCTCGACATCGCTATCGCGGTGCCCTACACCTACGACTCCTGCAACACACCACTCTCATGAACAACTGGAAACTCCGACATAGCTTCACGGGCAACGCCACGTCCGACGTACAGACGGTCAACGGATACCTCGCCTCGGGTGAGGACAACGACTTCGCGGTGACGGTCGTCCCCGACGGGAAGGAATACGCCGCCCCTCTCTTTATCCCACGGACGAACCTGCTCCTCCAATCGAATCAGTTCGACACGACGTGGACTGACCCGAATGCCGATGTAACAGGCGGGCAGGCAGGACGTGACGGTGGCAACGATGCCTGGGAACTCTCTTTGACTGGGACGTTTGGACAAACCGCTCAAGCCGTATCAGCAAGTGGTATTAATACATTCACCTTCTACGCTAAATCGGGGACATCGGACTACACGCGCCCCTATATCGCAGGACCAAACAAGTACGCCTATTTCGACCTTTTGAATGGCGCTACTGGTGTACAAACAGGCGTGGCAAGCTCCATCGAAGATGCAGGCAATGGGTGGTGGAGATGCAGTTTCACAGTCGAGGGAACTATCACCGAGGTACGCATTCACGTCGCTGATAGCATCAACACCGTCGGAACAACTACGAGTGGGACTATCTACATCCAAGACGCTCAACTCGAAGCGGGAAGCGTAGCGACCGAATACATCCCCACCAACGGCTCGGCCGTGACGCGTGACTGGAGTGCCTTCGGACGAGTTCAAAACCAACTGCCCGGCATCTGCAACGGAACCCACACCCATACGGGCGCGGCATCGGGGTCGGGCATCGCCGCCACCACCATCACAGGATCGGGCTCCGGTGCCACCTTCGCCTACGACTTCGACACGCTCGGAGTCCTCACGACGCTCACCGCCGACGGCGCGGGGTCAGGGTACAAGGTCGGGGACAAGCTCTCCATCGACACGACGGAAGGCCATACCATCGAGTTCCGCCTCGTAGAGGGAAGCAATGCCGCCACGGTGTCGGTCAGCATGGGAGCGGCCAAGCCGAACAAGCCCATCGCGTTCCCTGTATCCAAGATGCGCGTGGAGGGTCTCACCGACCGCACGGTCCTCATCATGGACCAGCGCAGCCGCTACGTCTTCCCCAAGCCTACCCCGTACCTTCTCGACACCTACGAGGGTGCTGCTGCGGCTTATTCCTTGCGTCGCCTACGTTCGGCCTACACGGGGCCTGCGGTGCGTGTCAGGAGGGCTTCCAACAATGACGAGCTGGACATCTACTTCAACCGCGACGGGTCGTTGGATACGACCACGCTGGAGACGTTCTGTGCAGGTAGCGACGGCTTCGTGAAGGTATGGTACGACCAAGGGCAGGGGGGGAATGACGCGGAGCAGACGGCGACGGCAAACCAGCCTCAGATTGTATCGAGCGGGTCAATCATTCCAGAGAACGGAAAGCCTGCGATAGAATTGGATGGTCTTACTGAACATTTTGTATTGACTGGTTTAACAAACGCAGCCAGCAATTATGGATGCTTTTTCGTCGGCATAAATACATCAACGGGCACTTTTTCGAATTATTTGTTTGACACTTTGGACCCAGTCACCGGCAGATTCATAATTGACGCGAGAGGCAGTACAACTGGCGTTTACTACGATGGCTCATTTAGAGGTTTAGGCTACACGCACACGACACAATCAGTCACATCAATTCACATAATTGCCCCGAATAGTGGCGCAAGCTATCTTAACGGAACATCAACAAACACGGGGCTTCCATATACCCAAAAGGCAATTGGAGGTGACGTGGTTTTGGGTGCGAGATACGACGGGGCGGCCATTCATTGGAAAGGCAAATTCCAAGAGTTTATACTATACAACTCTGACCAAACAAGCAACCGCACAGGCATCGAGGACAACATCAACGATTATTACGACATCTACGAGTTCAGCGGACTCCTCGACGAATATTCAGGAGCCGCCGCCGCCTACTCCCTGCGTCGTCTCTCTTCGACCTATACAGGCCCGGCCATTCGCGTGGTGAAGCACGACGTAGGATACCCCGAGATGGACATCCCCTTCGAGGACGATGGCACGCTGTCGGTGGTTTTGTTGGAGGCTTTTGCCGACGGCTACGACGCGACGGTGAAGGTCTGGTACGACCAGAGTGGCGGGTCGAATGATGCGGAGCAAAGCACGCTCGCAAGCCAACCAAAGATTGTGGACGCGGGCACGGTCATCTACGAGAACGGGTTGCCTGCTCTTGAATTTGATGGACTCAACGACCGATTCCCCTTTGACAACTCTGCACTTGACATTGGCTCGTTGTCTTCGTTTACGGTCGGCAAATATGACGACGTTTTAAGCAGCCAAGTCATGCTCGCATTGAGTGGCAGTGTAGGCAACAAGAGATGGTACGCGCCGTATCTACGGGATGGCGACTTCAATTACGGCTATGGCGATGCGTACAACGTTATGAAGACCACGGCCGACGCAAACCAGAATTTGCACACGCTTATTGCTGGAAGCACTTTGGGCAACGCAGAGGCATTTTTGAACTCTTCAAGCGTTGGTACTTATCCACTGGACAGCGGAATAGATACCACAAACGAAGGTATCATGAATTTAAAAAATGATTTTTATTCGAACGGCAAATTGCAGGAGGTCATCGTCTACGACAGCGACCAAAGCGCAAACCGCACGGGCATCGAATCGAATATCAACGACTTCTACAGCATCTACCCATGAGCTATATCATAACCCTCCCCAACGACGAACTCACGTCGCAAGAGCGCGCCCAACTCATCACGCGCGAACTCTACAACATCACCGCGCCCGAAGCGAAGCAACACGACTACCAAGCCGACGGAACCGTCTTCGGTGTCATCGCACACCCTGACAACCCCGAGCCTGTCGTCACCCTCGACCCTGACACGGGCGAAGTCCTGGACACCACGACACCCGAAGGGGGACAGTACGCCCTACAGGTAGACCTCGACTTCGTCATCTACTGCTCGCCCGACGTGGACCTCACGCGCCTCGTAGGTGCCTTCCCCGAAGTGCCCGCCGAAGAGAAGGCAGGACTCGAAGCACTCATCGAGAACAACACGAGCATCACCTTCGGACAAATCATCCCGAGCACGGCCACCGTACGCGACTACCAATACATGGTCGACCACGGCTGGTTCCCTGAACCCGAAACCCTCTAAACTCCACACATGGACTTTTTCATCGAACATTGGGCCGAAATCGCCCTCGCCGTTATCACCGCCGCAGGTACCATCACGGCCATCACCGAAACGGAAGCTGACGACCGTATCGTCGACCTCCTCAAGCGCATCCTCAACGCCGTCATCCTCGGCAAATCAACCAAAAAATGAACTACTACCTCAACGGCTCCCTGACCGTTCAAGCGACCGACGACTTCCAAGAGTTGCCCGTCGGGTCGTCCTATATCGCCTCCGCCGCTGATGTCGACGTGGAGGTCACCGTCGTACCTCCCGGCACCGAATACGCCGCGCCTTTGGTTACGCTCTCTCCCCCCTCGCAAATCCCCGGCATCTCCAACGGACTCCCCACGCACACCGGAGCGGCTGTGGGTAGCTCTATTGCGGCCACCAACATCGACAGCGATGGAAGCGGAGCCACCTTTGCTTATGCCTTTGACGCTGGTGGGGTGCTCATCACTTTGGTATGTGACGGTGCTGGTACGGGCTACAAGGTGGGCGACCATTTGAGCATCACCACGAACGAAGCCCACGTCATCAACTTCCGACTGGTGGAAGGTTCGAACCGTGCCGAGGTTGTCGTCAACTTCGACGCGACGCAGCCTTGCCAGTTCCTCCCCTTCCCTGTGAAGGAGGTGAAGGTGTCGGGCGGGACTGACCGCACTATCCTCTACGGCCGCGAGCACTCGTGAACCTCTTCGAGCAGATACTGAAGGACTTTGCGGAGGATGTCAACAACGCCGCGAAACGTACCCTCGGCTCCCGTAGAATCGGGAAGAACCGAAGCTACGGCGTAGCCTCACGCTCTCTTCAGAAATCGCTTGAATACAAGATAAGCGACGGCAAGGTCTCTTTCGGGAGTCCTCTGCCGTACGCGGCCTTCATCCATTGGGGGGTCAACGGCACCCGTAGAAATCGCAACGCGCCCTTCTCGTATCGTCAGAAGCAGCCACCGTCCGACGCTATCCGCGAATGGATGCGGGCAAAGAACATTCGACCACGAGGAAAGAACGGGCAGTTCATAGCATCGAAAGGACCCAAAGGTGGCGACCGTATTGGAAGTGCCGCCTACCTGATCGCCCGCGCTATCAAGCGCAACGGCATCGCCGGGTTGAGATACTACGAGGTGGCCCTTGAGACCGTCGTACCCCAATACACCGCCAAATTCGGCGAAGCCTTGGCTCAGGACTTCGTCAAGGACATGAGCTTCAAGACAGGCAACATCACAATCCGTAGCAAATAATGGCCTCCACCATCGACTCCGCCCCCGACCTCCTGCGTCCCGCAGGGCAGCCTCTCATCTTCAAGTTCAGCACCTCGGCCACGGTGACCTCGGGCTTCCGCTTTGCCGTGCGTGTCTACGAGTCCAACGATGCCACCACGGGGTCCGTCATCGGGACGTTCTATATCACACCCGACGCAAGCGACGAGGGATACTTCGACCTCTCGGATATTGCCGAGGGACGCGTCGCCGCGCCTAACACCTCCACCACCATCGGCACGGAAGAGGTCGTACACATCAAAAGCCAGTCCCTCAACTACCCCAACCAGACGGCCCTGCGCAAGTACACCATCGGCGTGCAAGACTACACGGGGTCACCTTTGAATGTGTCGGATGATGCCACCGCCGCCGTCTACCTCCTCGGAGGCACACAGCAAATCTCGCAAGGACTGCACCCGAGCTTCACCACCTACTATCCCACCAGCATCTCAACGAAGGGATGGCTGACCGACGTGGAGCCAGTCAACAAAGCCATCACCATCTCGATGGCTGACGAGGACGAAGCGGTGGGGGTTATCTGCCACACGACCAACTTGGGCACGACAAGCGACTGGGCCGAGATTGAATTCAACCTCTACAAAGACGGTGCCGTAGTTCAAACGCGGTCGTATGCGGTCACGGCAAAAACCGCCCTCGACGAGAACTACTACATCTTCCCAATAGGTCCGGCCAACTTGCAGCCCGTTGTCTTCGTGGGGGTATGGGATCCCGACTGGGACCAGATTCGCATCTTCGGAACCGACGGAGGTTCACCGACGGCAGCAAAGCGTACCTCCACGCTCATCATCAATCGCGACTGTCGACCTATC
>Ga0208644_1004243_pt1 | contig 10854 bp, 4 predicted proteins | sample VirMetDEL_Nov_18_FD_184517 | JGI IMG/M metagenome (GOLD analysis project Ga0208644, IMG submission 184517) | Aqueous microbial communities from the Delaware River and Bay under freshwater to marine salinity gradient to study organic matter... | ecosystem: Environmental > Aquatic > Marine >... | reverse complement strand
ACCCGATTGAGGTTCAGATGCTGTCATCCCTGTCCCCCACGGGACGGTTAACGACCAACCCCTACACTGGACAGCAGGAAGCCTTCTTGCCTTTCCTTGCGCCGCTTCTGGGGTCGTTTTTGGGCAATGCGGCACTGGGTTCTACCTTGGCTGGGGCATTGGGTTCCAAGGCTCTGGGAGCCGCTGCGGCAGGCGCACTGGGTTCCGCAGCCGCTACTACGGCGGTTACGGGTGACCTTGAGCAGGGCATCATGTCCGGTATCACCGGATTCGGTATTGGCTCTGCCCTTGGTGGACTAGGTGGGTTGGCTAAGGCTGGCTCAGGGGTGGCTGAGACTGCGGCTCAAGGGGCGACAACCTTTAGCCCCGGCGCTGCTGCGGCAACGATGAATCCAATGGCGGTAGAAACCGCCCTCCAGTCTGCCATTGAAAGCACTCCGTCTTCATTTGCTCCCGGAATGGCTGGAGCGCAGATGGCTGCTGCGCCTAACTTTGCAGATGTCGTTGCGTCACCTGCAGTAACACCTCCTCCAGCGCCTACTTTCATGGAAAGTTTGGCACAGCCCTTTCAGCAGCCCGGTCAGTTCCTTGGGGAACTCGCCAAGCCGGGTTCGTTCTTGCCTGTCTATGTGGGTGAGACCGGTCGCATGGCCCGTGAGCAAGAACTCATGGGTCGCGGCAGCATGGCTGAGTACGAAAGGGAGCAGGAAAAGGAACGTCAGCGTGTCAGGGACCAGATGGGCGGTGTGTTCAATGCCATCCGTTCTGCTTATCCGGGCGTTGGATACGCTCAGGGCGGCTACATAGACCGCTACTACGACGGCGGAAGCATTGAAGAGCAAGCGCAAAGGGCTGCTGACAGGGCGTTGTTTAACGCTGGCATCCCAGAGGCTAAAGATGTTCAGTTGTCCTTGCGGGGTCAATATGCATTGACTCCCCCACGAGCCAGTTACTCTGCGCTGGATGTGGGTGGCGAAGGATATCTGCCGGGTGTTGCACCTGAGTTTAGGTACTTCACTGACGTAGATCCGAATGCTCCCCCGAAAGATGAGACAGGCCCTCCGGGTGGTGTTGCTCCGGGAGCCGGTAAAGACATTGCCGGAACACCCGGCTTTAACCTTGAAGACTTCCTTGGGAACTTTGGTGGATACCGACGTTTCTTCGGAAATCAGGGGCAAACTGCTCCTATCGAAACCCCTGAAACTGTCACCCCGCCTGATCAGGACATGATTGCCTATCCGGGTGGCAGCAAGGATTTTGACTATCTTGGCGGTCGAAGAGGCGGCGATCTTGAGGACTTCCCGACTTTTACTTCTCCGGGTGATATCGGAACGCCTCTCTCTCCGGGCGGTGGTGAAATGCCGGGAGTTCCTCAGGTTCCGGGCGACATCATTGAAAGATTGGCTCCGGAACGGAGGCCCGAAGTTGTTCCGTTCCCGATGCCTGAAATGGAGCAGCCGCCGGTCGTTAGCCCTGAAATTCGGCGCGCTGTGCAACCAAGTCTTGAGCCTGCAGGCCCCCCTCCTCAGCCTATTGCTGAAGCCTTCGATCCGGGCATGTTTGGCGCACGGCCAAGCCCTCGCATGGAACAAGAGCCTGCTGAGGCAATGATTCCTAGTGGCATTGCCAGTCTGGGTGCCACCAATCCGTTTACCGGTATGCCAGACATCCAGATGCCTGCCCCGCAAATGGCTGCTCCGCAAATGCCACCGGCAATGGAAGCGCCTTCGCAAATGGCTGCGCCTCCGCAGATGGCCGCACCGGAACTTAGTTTCCCTGATCTTACCGAAGCAGACCTACGTCAGTTCCGTGGCAGAGGGATTGAAGAACTCATCTCTGCGCCTGCCGTTGAAGCCTATCAAGCGCCAACGTATGAACTGCCTGTCTACAGCCAGCCTTCAGTCTACGATGAGTATGGTTTAAACGAAGCAAGCCTTGCTGACATGGGTCTCTTTGCAGAAGGTGGTATGACTGAAGTTGATGCGTCTTCTGTTGATGCAGGCAACCAGTTGGTCGAAATGACTGTGGCTGCGATTCGCGGAGAAGTCGAGAACGCGGATCAGATCATTGCTGCATTCATTGAGCAGTATGGTCCGGAACTGTTCATGGATCTTCGCGAAAGGATTCTTCAGAACATCGTTCCCGGCGCACAGACCCAAGGGATGATTGAAGGTGAAGGCGGCGGTCAGGATGATCTCGTTGAAGGAATGATCGGCACACAGCGTCCTGTGGCGGTGTCACCCGGCGAATACATCATCCCTGCGGATGCTGTAGCCCTTGCGGGTGGCGGCTATTCAGGAGACGGTGCAAAGTTCTTTGATGGACTCGTCGATGACATTCGTCAGAAAACAATGGGAACCACTCAACAAGTGCGCCCCTATAGGAGTGCTTAACCATGAGTTCAGGTGGCGGCTATAGCGGCGGCATGGGTGGATATGGCGGAGGCTTCGGCCAGCCCCCTCAATTTGGTGGTGGATTCGGGGGCGGCTTTGGACAGCCTCCTCAGTTTGGCGGTGGATTCGGTGGAGGTTTCGGACAACCGCCTCAATACGGCGGTGGCTTCGGGTCTCCTTATGGCGGATTCGGCGGTGGCTTTGGTCAACCGCAACAGTTTGGAGGCGGCTTTGGTCAGCCTCAGCAGTCCCCGTTTGGTGGCGGATCTCAAGGCCCAATGCTTCAAGCCCAAGGACCAAACACCCTTGGTAATGCATATGCACAGAGGTTCCAGAATCCCTTTGTAAAAGACATACCCCAGACTTCTCCCAATCCTAACCAACCTCCTCCGGGGATGGAACTAAATCCTGATTATATTGATCGATTTGCTGGTGGGATGGCTGGGACGATGGATGTACGTCCAACTGACAATAAGTTTCGTCCTATTCAACAACCGCAAACCGGAAACCCTCCTCCGGGAATGATTCGCAATCCTAACTACACGGGACCGCGTCAGGTTCCAGAGGGGATGTTTACAACGGCGAATATTCGTCCATCAGAAATTGAATTCATCTCTGATCCAAACTATGTGCCGACCGGTGGTGGTCGTCCTTCGAATGATCAGTTTTTTGGTAACACTCAGACATTTCTTCCAATGATTCAGCCGACTCCTGCACAACCTGCGCCACAACAAGGTTCTTATAGTCCTTATATGTCGCCATCAATTATGGGAGGACTTGCCAGTCTATTTGGCGGGATGCAAGGCGGCGGGTTCCAAGGGATGTTTAATCAACAGCCGCAGCAGCAGAGTTACGGTTCTATTCAAGGGAATATGAGAAATCCTGCGTATCAACAGCAAATGGCTTTTCAACAAGGTAATAGCGAAGAAGCAACACGAAACCGTATCCAAAGTCAGTTAAATGAACAATTTAATCGGGACAAGGCTTCAGGAATGTCCCTGATGGATATGGCTAAAGCACAAGATGAATTGTCGAGTCGATTGCATTCGCAATATGGATTAAAACAGATCCGAGCAGAACTAACATAAAATGAACCTCGACATCTCACTCGTCCCCTATGGAAAGATCGCTTATGTGATCCCGTCTCTCATTCGTTATTTAAACGAGTCTGAGTCATGGGCATTGGGACGAGCGAATATCGATGATCTTGTTCGGTTTGCATTAACCGGGCAGATGCAGTTGTGGGCGGTCTACGATGAAGAAACCAACGAGATGCATGGTTTCCTGATGACTGAAATCAAGTCATACCCACAGAAGAAAATGTTTGTGATTCAGTATTGCGCGATGACTTCGAATCACATGAAACACATTGAGGACAAGATGCACGAAACAGCAGATAAGTTCGCCAAGGACATGGGCTGTCATGGCATTGAGTTCTTCGGTCGTTCCGGTTGGGAACCGCATGTTAAGAAGCGCGGGTACACCGTTAAGACGGTGGTCTTTGAAAAGCATTTTGATGAGGTGGCGAAATGAGTAGCGGTGGCGGCGGCGGTGGTGGTCCACAACAGGTCACCTCAACAGTTACCCAAAGCAATCTTCCTGCTTATGTACAGCCGTACTTTGAGCAGGTTCTTCAGCGTGGTCTCTTTGAGAGTGCGCGTCCCTATCAGGAATACACGGGCCAGCGTATTGCCCAGTTTGCTCCTGAAGAGACTGCTGCCCAGAGGTCCATCACTGGTATGCAGCGTCCTGAGCAGATCGGGATGGCAACGGACATTGCCCGTCAAGTGGGATATGCACAGACGCCTTCGGGATCTGACATTGCAGCCCAGTTCCGACCGGAAGCCATCAGCCCTACCTATCAGGCCACCCAGTTCCAGACCGGATATGCACCCGGTCAATTTGATGCAGGCTATCAGGCGGGTCAGGTTGGCCCCGGTTACCAAGCCGGTACCCTGACTCCGGGCTACCAAGCCGGTCAAATCACCTCCGGATATCAGGCAGGTCAGTTTACTCCGGGGTTCCAATCACGGGAATTCCAGCCGGGTTATCAGGCGGGGACTGTCACTCCGGGATATGAGGCCGGTACGTTTACACCCGGCTATCAAGCAGGGACATTCCAAGATCGTTTCGAAGCCGGTTCCATGGCGGCTCCCGGAACAATTGAATCTTACATGTCGCCTTATCAGCAGGCGGTTACTGACATTGAGAAGCGGGAAGCCACCCGTGCCTCTGAGATGCAGCGTCCTACCATGGGTGCAGAGGCTGCTCGTGCTGGTGCTGTGGGCGGAACCCGGTCTGCTCTCCTTGAGGCAGAGCGTCAGCGCAACTTGGGTCAACAGTTATCCGATATTCAAACCAGAGGCTCTCAGGCGGCATTCCAGCAAGCCCGTGAAGGGTTTGAGGCTGATCGTGCTGCGCGTCTCCAGCAGGCTCAGTTTGGCTTAGGAGCGTTCCAAGCACAGGAATCCGCCCGTCAACGTGCCGGTGAAATGGGCTTTCAGGCTCAACAGGCTGGCGAACAGGCTCGTCAACGGGCTGCTGAAATGGGCATGAATGCTCAACAGCAGAACGAAGCAGCAAGGCAGGCTCAGGAGCAGTTCCGTCAGCGCGGCTTTGAGATGGGCGGTCAGGAGCGACAGTTCCAAGCCAACATCAATCTTCAGTCCCAGCAGGCGGCAGAGCAGGCTCGTCAAAGAGCCGCAGAGATGGGCATGTCTGCACAGCAGCAGCAAGAGGCTGCTCGTCAGGCACAGGAACAGTTCCGACAGAGTGCGTTCCAACAGACAGAAGCCGCTAGACAGGCACAGGATCAGTCAGGTTTGGGTCGATTCCAAGCCCAAGAGGCGGCTCGTCAACAGCAGGCTCAGTTCAGAATGCAGGCTCAACAAGCCGGTGAACAGGCCCGTCAGGAAGCCGCTCGTATGGGACTCTCTGCTCAAGAGCAGACTGACGCAGCCCGTCGCGCACAGCAGCAGTTTCAGATGCAGGCCCAGCAGTTCAATGTGGAACAGCAGCGACAGAGGGCTATGCTGGGTCTTGAGGGCGCTGCGGCAGATCGTGCTGCATTGGCCCAAAGGCTCAGTGCTGCGGAACTACTCTCTGGTCTTGGCGGAAGCCAACAGGAGTTGGACCTCCGCCGCTTTGCTGCACAAATGGGAGTCGGCACAGAACGCCGGGGTCTCATGCAGCGTGGACTGGATCTGGGCTACGAAGACTTCCTGCGTCAACAGGCGTATGGCCGGGAACAGTTGGGTTACCTCAGCAATTTGTTGCAGGGTGTTCCCATTAATCCGGGCAGCACTGTCCAGACATTTGGTAGAGTTCCGTCAGCCGGAGAACAGGCGTTGGGAGCAGGCTTAGGATCACTGGGTCTATACCAAGCCCTTGGTCGAGGTGGTTAAACAATGAACATCCTTGAAGCAGAAGACATGGTTAAGGGTCTTCCTGACCAAGTTCTTTTTCAGTACGCCCAGAATCCTCCCCCGCAGATCCCTCAGTACCTTGCGGTCTCTGAGGTTCAGCGCCGTCAGGACATGCGTCAACGTTTTCAGGCTCAGTCTCAGGGTCAACAGCCCACTGTGATGGACCAGATCCTTCAGGGTGGTTCCCCTGAACAAGCCCCTCAGGGTGGTCCTCCGGGCGGTGCGCCTCCGGGTGCAGCCCCTCCGGGTGCGCCTATGGAACAACCGATGACTGGTGCGCCGATGGGCGGAATGTTCCGTGGTGGAATGACCCGCATGGCTAACGGTGGACTGACACCGGGTGGCATAGTTTATATGCAGGAAGGAAGAACCGTTCCGGGTATCTTTTCCCTTCAGCATCAACTCCCCGGCCTTTACAACGAAAGTGGTGAGTTGAAGCCTGCTGTTGCTGCGGTTCGTGATTTCCTTGCCCCGCGTAGAGCGCAGTTCTCTGTGATCCGCGAGGCTGAGGCTCTGCGTAGTCAGGGCAGACTGGATGAAGCCGTTGCGCTTTTGAGAAGCGAAGGCATTGACCCAAGTCGCGTACTGGGTGAGCGTCCTGCGGCACCTCCTGCCGCTCCTGCCGCCGCACCTGCTGCTGCTCCGGGTCCGGTTGACTTCATGGCTGAACAAAGTGGTCAGCCGCCAATGAACTTTTCTCTGCCTGCGAATTTCGGAATGCCATCTGCTGCCTCTGTTTCTCAGCCTCAAGCGGCACCTCAGGCTGCGCCCCCTGCACCTCCTGCGCCTAATGTTGCGCCCGGTGGCATTGGTGACCTCGCGCCTAGACAGCCGACTGGTGGCATCCCAAGTTATCTAGCCAATCTTTTGAAGCCTCAGGAAAGATCACCTGAAGTTCAGGCTGCAATTGATTTAAACAGGCAGATGGCGGAACAAGGGCTTCCGGCTCCGGTTGATCTCAGTCAGTACGTCAAGTCTGCACAACAGCGTCAACAAGAAGCCCAAGCAGAAGCCCGTCGTATGGCGATTGCCAACACGTTGATGGGACTGGGTACGGGTCTTGTCGCAGGTGATCCTGCCGCAGGTTTGCAACGCGCCACTCAGATGGCGACTGAGACTTTGCGAGAAGGCCGTAAAGAAGCGCAGGCTGAAGGCCGTATGGCTGAACAGTTGCAGTTGCAGCAAGCGCAGCAACAGCGTCAGGCCGTTTTGGATGCAATGAAGTTCAAGAGCGAGTCTGTCAACTCCATTGCCAACCTTGTCTCTGGCGAAGAGAAAGCGAACCGCAATGACAAATTGCAGGCCGCTCAGATCGTTGCCACTTACAATGCGGCTCTTGATAGAAACCGCGCTGAACTTGAATCTCAGGGTAGACTTGACGAGCGTTCATTGAGAACAGCAAGGACTGCCGCATTGCAGTCAGCACGAGAAATCTATCTTGCTAACCCGGCTAACGTCACTGGCAAAACCAATGACGAGATCGCCAGAGAACTTAGCGATATGGCTCGTATGTTGGACCCGGATTCATTTGGTTCTTCAGGCTCTACTACGGCAACTCCAAGCGGAAAATCTAGGTTTACGATTACTGAAGTCAGAACGGGGCGGTAACAATGCCTACCTATCGCGTTACGGACTCCGTGTCTGGGGTAACGCTTGATTTAACAGGCGACTCTCCGCCAAACGAGCAAGAACTTCAGGATATCTTTAGAGGATATAAGCCACCTGAAGCGCCAAAGCCAGAAGAGCAATCTGCTCTTCGTCAGGTTGCTGACGTTCCGTTGCAGTTTGGAACGGGTGTCGCTCAGGGCGTTCGCTTCATCACTGACGCCTTTGGTGCAGACAATGCTGTATCTGAAAACATCCGTGGTGTAGAGGATTACCTCAGCAATCTTCTCAGCGCACAGGCTAAACAAGATCAGCAAGAAGTTGCCCGTATCTTTCAGGACGCTCAGGACAAAGGACTGGGTGAGCAGTTGGGTGCCGGTCTTCGTGCATTGGCTGTGTCCCCGGTGGACTTCCTTGCTCAGGGTCTAGGCACGGCAGTTCCGACCATCGCTGGTGGTCTTGCCGGTGCCGCTCTCAAGGGCGGTACCTTGGCGGCTCGTGCTGCCACAGCGGCTCGTGTCGGAACCGGTATCGGTGCAGTGGGTGGTGCAGGTATCACCAAAAGCACTATCTACGATGAGGTTAAACGCGAACTTGAGGCGGCTGGTGTTGACGAAGAAACAGCCGATGAACGTGCCAAGTTGGCTCAGGAATATGGTGGCGAGAATCTGGATCAGATTCTCCTTGGTGCAGGCTTGGGCGGACTTGCTGCCGGAACCGGTTTGGAAAAGGTTCTCGCAAGTCGCATCCTCAAAAACGCAGGCATTGTTCCGAAGTCCATCAAGACCGCAGCATTTGCAGGTGCCAAGGAAGCCGCACCTGAATTCATTCAGGCTGCACAGGAACAGATTGCAGGCAACGTCGCCCTTCAGCGTGAAGGCTTTGAGGACATTCCCACACTGCGTGGTGTCGCCTCTGCTGCGGCACTGGAAGGTTCACTTGGATTCTTACTTGGCGCTGGTGTAGATGTCGCAATGCCTGCACAACAGCAGGCGGAATACGACGCAGCCCGTGCCAACATCACGAACGAAGTAGATCGTGAACGAGAGGCCGCTCTTCGCGCAGAGGAAACCAGACGGGCGCAGGAGTTTATCGCCGCACTTAATGCGGAGAATAAGCGTCGTCAGCAGGGTCAGGCGGATCAAGTCAACATCGATGCGGAGGCAGCGAACATTCGCGCCAGAGTGGGAGAGATTGCCCCGCCCACACAGGATGAAGTCAACACACTGGCTACGCCGATGCGTGGCGCAGATGTGTCCAATGATGTTCAGTTCGGTGTTGCATACGGACAGAAAATTGCCCGTGAGTTAGGCGATTACTTCCCAAACTTTGGTCAGTTCTCTGTCACACAGGGAGAGACGATTCGCAATGAGGCGGGTGAAACGCAGCCGACCTTTACCATCATCGACTCTGAAGGTAAGCGTTACGGTCAGCCGCTCACGACTTTCGAACAAGCAAACGCCACGGCATACAGTCTCAACAAGGAAGTCCTGAACCAGAATGTTCGGGGTGCCATCCTCAATTCACTTGAGACTTCAAGTCAGGCTTATGACCCAGAGACCACTCAGCGTCTTTTCAGTTACGGCTATCGGACACTGAACCCGGATGCCAACACGTTCTCAACGGTTGCCATCAACGAGGCCGCTCAAACGGTAGGACCGCAGTATGCGGAAGCCTTGAGTTGGAGACAGGTCGAAGCACTGCCTCAGGTCAAGAAGAAAGGCAAAGTTGTTGGCTACGAATACACCCCTGAGGGTGGACAGACTCGCATCATCACCGGTCTCACCAAAGCGCAAGAGATCAACAAAGCCCGTTCTCAAGAAGGCAAGGCTGAGAGCAGCGTCTTTGGTTTGGAAGAAACCCGTGCCAACTTGGGAAACAACTTCTCCCGGTTGACCAAAGACATTCCGATTGACCTTCAGACTACGCCGCTCAGTCAGCCGACCTTGGAGTTCATCCGCAACTACGATGCGGTAACTGGTCGCCCCATCACTTCGTTCTACAAGAACGCGGTACTGAATGCAGTCACTGACCTACTGCGTTCAAAGAACGTCACATCGAAGATTGACTCCCCTGAGATCAACGCTCTTTCGAAGAGCCTGATTGGCAAGGAGTCGGTCAAGGACATGGACTACGGCGAGTCGCGCCTGTTCTTCAAGAAACTGGCGGGATTGCCAAGATTTGAAAAGCCGACCCAACTTCCTGTCTTTGAGTTCAAGCCCTACAACAGGGAGAACTTCGTCAAGGCATCGAAGTTCATCCAACAGTCCAACGCTCAGGGTGTCAAACCTGACCGGGACCAGATCATCGAAGCGGCAGGGTTGGCGAAGGATGACCCGAAGATCGATGAGAAGATCACTGCCCTAGAGACTGATCTTTCGAAGCAGGGCGTTAAGAACGAACCTAAGCCGGTCCTTGCGCTACCTGCTCCTCCGGGCGCGGTCGTTGACCTTGAGCCGCTCAGAAAGGCTCTCCGTGCGAATCTCAAGGGGTTCGGTCTACAGGATGTGGGTCTGTCCCTTGAGCGCAATCTGATCAATCCCACTGGCGAGATTGCCCCTGAGGGAACCGAAGGCATGTTCATTCCTGCCATGCGGCAGGTGTTCTTGGCAGTGGATCGTATCGATCCGGACGGATCACTGACTCCTGAGCAGCGTTTAAATGCACTCAGTGAGATCATGGATCACGAGGTCATCCATGCCACACGGTTGATGGACCTTTGGAAACCCAATGAATGGTCCAATCTGGAAAGGACCATTGCCAAAATCAAGAAGCCGGGTACTGATCAGAGTTACTTGCAGATTGCCCAACAGGGCTATGCAGATCAGAACACGGTGGTTCAGATCGAAGAAGCCGTCGCAGACATGTGGCGCGACTATCGGGCCAAGCGGTTAAAGGTCGCTGGCAAACCGCAGAACCTGCTGGAGCGTCTTGCCCAGTTCTTCCAGAAACTGCGTTCTTCTCTGTCCGGAACCGGGTTCCAGACGTATGGGGAAATCCTGAATCGTCTGGAGACAGGGGAACTGGGTGCGCGTGAGCGGGGTGAGATTCGTACCCTTCGTGCCACAGAGGAAGCCGTTGCCAGAGCCGGTCGTTTGCCTGAGCGATTGCAGGGTCTTGTAGGCGCTCCTGCGCCACGAGCGGCGGCAAGGGCTGCTGCGGTAGCACCCGCTGCGCCAGTTGCTCCTACGGCTCCTACGGCGGCTACTCCTGCCCCTGCTGCGCCTGCGGCCCCGGCTGCTCAACCGGCAACTGCTGCGGCTCCTGCTGCATCCGTCACGACAAGACCCCAAGACTTCGATGTCAGCCTCCTTGAAGGGGCTGAGGTTCGCGAGTCGCGCAGACTTCAAACGACACCCATCCAAAGCGCACTGGACCTTGCCCGTCGCAAGTACGCAGATTATTCGACCGCCTCCGAAGAGGAGTTCTTC
>Ga0208644_1004238_pt1 | contig 10860 bp, 13 predicted proteins | sample VirMetDEL_Nov_18_FD_184517 | JGI IMG/M metagenome (GOLD analysis project Ga0208644, IMG submission 184517) | Aqueous microbial communities from the Delaware River and Bay under freshwater to marine salinity gradient to study organic matter... | ecosystem: Environmental > Aquatic > Marine >... | reverse complement strand
ATAAATTATTATCGGTACCTGTACCGAATATGATCCACAACATTCCGGCTATGCTTAAGCAAATGCCAAGAAATGGTGGTACAACTTTGAGAATGCGTCGGTACAATCCGCTGTCAACAGCAACAGTTCCGTTGGGTAACAGTGGAGTAACTCCACCACCACAACAGCTAACTGCTATAAACATCGATGCCACCGTAGATTTTTACGGAACATACTTGATTTTAAATGAGCAAGTTACTTTACAAAACCAAGACCCTGTTTTAAATGAGGCAGCCCAACGGCTTGGTATTTCGCTGAGACAAACAGAGGATGAACTAACACGCAATATGCTTGCTAGTACAGCTTCTTTTATAAATAGTACTGGGGGTACCAACGGTAGAAAATATGTTGCCGTTGTAAAATCTTTTCTGATGGACTTGAAACTCTTAGCAGGTAAAGCTGAAGACAACAAGGCGGAACAAATTAACAACCACGGAGGTTTAGTTGAGTCATTTGATTTACGTAAAGCTGCCTAAGTTCCAAAGTTTCTTTGGATACAGGTCTTTCGCGTTTTTCGAAAGTCTCTCTAAATTTTATGGCAATTTCGCATCTTTCTTTTTTTATAAGCAAGAAAGGGCAAATTTCCTTGAGAAATCTAAACATATTTGGTCGGTCAATTACCCACAAATAAGCTTGTTTCCAGTGTTTTTTTCTGCTGGGAGCTTTGTTAACATAGGTATGACCTCCAAAATTGGAGTGAATCCAATCAATGAGGATTTTATCGGTAGAAGAAATGTAAATACGAAGGTTGTATTTTCCCCTAATGTTATTTGGGGATTTATTCGACCAAAGTACAATACTTCCTTCTCCATCCAAAATTCCAGCCAAATATATAAGTTTTTCTCTACGTGTTTTAAACAAAAGATTCCTACGTCGAAGTTAAATTATAGCAATTTAAACGATATGGAGCAAGTTAATTTGACCGTGAACGTAGCAAGCGAAAAGACACGAGAAATCGTGAAGCGGTGCTCTAGACTCTATGGAAACATAGAGAGGATAGCAGAAATGACTATCCCGCTTAAACTAAAATAAAAGTTTAAGTCAAAAAGTAATAGAAAGGACAACCCGACAGAACTAACACGTAGTGATGTAGATGTAATCATTCGTACTCTAGCTGATAACGATGCATACACAATTGCAGAGCATATCAGAGGAGAAGATCGATTTGGTACAGCTCCAGTTCGTGACGCTTATTTTGCATTAGGCTCAACACAGCTTATTGGAAATTTAGAGAACGTTGACGGATTCATCGCTAAAGCTCAATACCCATCTCCAATGAATGCATTGAGAGAGGAATGGGGCTCTGTGTCAAACTTGAGATTTTTATTATCAAGTATTGGCTCTGTATCTACTGGTGCATCTAACTTAGGCGCAGATGTTTATAACATTTTCTGCGTTGGGATGGAAGCTTATGCAGTGATTGAGCAGGATGGATATTCTGCACAATTTATCTACCGACCACCTATCTATGACGGACCTTTAGCTCTGAACGCTTCAGTAGGCTACAAGTTCGCTCAAGTACCACGCATTACTAACGATGCTTGGGTTCTTAACTTAAGAGCTACATTGAGTTCATAGGAGGCTAATATGGATGGAACAATAATTCAACAAGGTAGATTTACTGCTGACGGTTCTGTAAAAGAGCTTCAAATTCGCTCTGATGTAGACTGGATGCAAGTTCTTAACTACACAGTTGCTGACGATGATACTCAAACTACAGCTGTAGGGGTAGAGTACTATTGGCAACGTGGAATGAGTGCTGATACAGGTATCGAATATAAAAAATCAAACGCTGCAAATGCTGCTCAATTAGTAACGGCATTAGCTTCTGGTGGTTTTACACTATTAGATACTAGTGATAGTCCTCTAGACACCCTAAATGCAACTACAACAGCTATTTCTAACGCAGCTATTCCAGTGGTTTCTAACTCTGGAACTAACGGCTTAGTAGCAGGTGATGTAGTTCGAATCATCAACACAACCTCAGCTCAACAGCTAGGTGGTTTTGACTTTACTGTAGGTTACAACACATTAACTTCAGGGACATTTAGTTTAGACTATATGTCTCAGTTAGCTGTAGCTGGTACTACAGGTTCTTGGAGAAAAATCAAATTTGATCCTCAATTTTATCCTAGACATCGCTTCATTACAAAAGCAACAAGTTCAGGCACAAGCACTGTGGTAACTCTTTCAGTTACTCATGGTTTTACAGCTGGTCAAGCTGTGAGATTTGTGGTTCCTTCTGCTTACGGAATGGTCGAGTTAGATGGATTAATTGGGAACATTACTGCGGTTGATACTACTACCACAACTGGTAATACAATCACTGTAGACATTGATTCTTCTGCTTTCACAGCATTCGCTTTCCCAGCAACTGGAGATGTTCCTTTTACGGCAGCTTTAGTAGTACCTGTTGGTGAAACAGCAAATGGAACTTACGCAAACAATCTTGGTGATGCAACAGATAACGTTTCGTTTATCGGTATGCAACTTGCAGCAGGTGCTGACAGCCCAGCTGGACAAGCTAATGATGTGATTTACTGGAGAGCTGGTAAATCGTTTAGCGTAACTAACGAATAATAAATTGGGTGGGGACCAAAAGTCCCTGCCCTTAATTAAAAGGAGAATTATGTCATTTGATACCAAACCAAAAAACACAAGAAAAATCACTGCTGAAGAGATGAGAAAACTAAAAGAAAAGGACCATAAAATGGTTAAGGGCATTTTTAGATGCTACGAACCTCCAGGTGGTTCTTTTAAATTTAGTTTCAAACAATATCCAGGTGATGCTGTTTACACTAAAACTATGGTTGATGGCGAAACTTATGAAGTGCCGTTAATGATAGCTAAACATTTAAATCAAAATTGCTGGTACCCAAAACATTCATATGTCATGGATATGAATGGAACACCAACAGTTGATCGAGGTAAGAAGGTAAAAAGATGTAGCTTTGAGAGCCTTGAATTCATGATGGATGATCCCGTATGACTGGCACCTTAAATGATATTAGAAAAAAGGTGAGACGGCTTACAGGCCGTCCATCTAATCAACAAATTACCGATGCTCAAATTGATGAATATATAAACACATTTTATCAATATGACATGCCAGAGACTTTAAGATTGTTTTCTCAAGAAACAGTGTTTGAGTTTATGACAGAGGCTAATGTAGACAATTATAACTTGTCTACACTAACAGTATGGGATGGTGTAGAAAACCAATTTGCACAGGATTTGTTTATTGATTTAAAACCTCCGATTTACATCGCAGGATACCAATCGTTTTGGTCACAAGACAGAGAACAATTTTTCAGAATTTATCCACAGCTTTCGCAGATAGATATGACTGTTCTAGGTGATGGTGGCCCAGGTCCTTATACTGTAACTTTTCCAAATGTTCCAGTATTACAATACCTAGTTACAGTTGGTGCAATCAATGTCAATGATCAAGTAGAAAATTGTATTGATGTACCTACCAACAGAACAGACGGCACTTGGCAATTAATTAATACCAATACCGTTGTAACTGGTAGCGTCAATTATATTACAGGGGCAATGAGTGTTACATTTCCTAATAATATTCCCTCTGGAAATGAAATAACTTTTACAGCAGTTCCTTATCAAGCTGCAAGACCATTGGGAGCATTATATTATGATAATACCCTTACCCTGCGGCCTGTGCCTGATGCTAGTTATTTGGTTCAGATCAATGCTTATAAACAACCTACCTCTCTAATCAATGCAGGCGAATTTCCTGAATTAAAGCAGTGGTGGCAATATTTAGCATTTGGAGCAGCAAAGAAAATATTTGAAGACTCTCAAGACCCTAATGGTGTAAAATCAATTTTAGAACCACTTAAGGAGCAGGAGAGATTAGTGCTTAGAAGAACTATTGTTCAAAGAACAGTTCAACGCTCAGCAACTATTTACACTGAAATGACCAATTTCCCAATGGGAAACTTTAATAATAGGTTATAAACATGTCATATAATAATTCCATTCCACAGCCTGGAGACAATCCTTCTCAATCTCAATCGGAAATTCTAGCAAACTTTCAAGTGTTAGATACTGCAAACTCTGTAAACCACGTTGCATTTAACGATGTTAATCAAGGTAAGCACAAGTTTATGCAGATGCCAGAACAATCATCTGCACCAACTACTGCAGCTAATGAAGGAGCTCTTTACACTAAAGAAGCCAACAGCATTACTTCTCTATTTTTTAGAAAAGAGTCTAATGGCACAGAAATTCAACTGACTAATAATTTTACCACAACCAACCCTGGTAGTGTAACGTTACAAGGAGGATTAATTATTAAATATGGTTTTAATACAGGTCTTAGCAACAATTCTGTTATTTCTTTTGGTACAGCTTTTCCTTCTACCGCATTAAGTGTTCAAGTTACGTTAAACCGATCAGATACAACAGTTGTTTCGATGTATGCAAAAAATTTGAATACATCTGGTTTTACTGTGGCTACGAATCAATCGGGTGCTGAGATTTGGTGGATAGCTATAGGAGCATAAATGGATTTAAAATCTTATTTAATAGGTCCATTTGAAGAGGGTTTACGTAATGATCTCAAACCCTGGATTTTACCTGAAAATGCATTTCAAACCTTAACAAATGCTTATATTTGGAGAGGTAGGGTAAAAAAAAGATTTGGTACTTCTTATCTTGGAGATACGATATTTGATGCTAGACTTAGAATTAATCTTGGAACGACTGATGGAGCTGGAGCATTTGCAGGTAATGCCCCAGGTAGTATATTTAAAGTTGGACAAAGCTTTAGTATTGGAAGTGATGTACTAACCGTTAATGCTCTTGGAAATCCAGCAGCATTACTCTCTACAACTTCTGCAACAGGCACATATGACACAACTACAGGTGCTTTAACTATTGCAGGAGCTCCAGCCACTACGGCAGTATTTTTCTATCCCTCAGAACCTGTCATGGGTCTTAGATTAAGAGAAAGCGCTGAAGTAAATTTTGAAGATATTATTGCATTTGATACCCAGTTTTCTTACAGGAGATTACTGGGAGCTTGGGAAAGACTTGATGCAGCTACAACTTGGTCTGGAGATAATGCTGATTTCTTTTGGACTGTTAATTTTAGAGGAGCAAGCCCACAAACCACTACTTTATATGCGGTTAACGGAGTAGCAGCAGATAATATTAAATATATCGATCAGGGTGGTGTTGCTTGGACTAACTTTCGTCCTCAACTTAACTCATCTGGAATAAATAGATTTTTAGAATCAGCTAAAATCATTATTGGATTTAAGGATCGGCTTATTTGCTTAAATACAATTGAAGACTCAGCAGGAGTGGATTCTAATTTTGTTAATAGAGCTCGATGGTGCCAAAATGGAGACCCAACTGACGCTGTAAATGGATGGATTGATGATACTCCTGGACGAGGGGGTTTTATTGATGCTACAACTAAAGAAGCAATTATCTCCGCACAATTTATTAAAGATAGATTAATCGTCTATTTTGAACGTTCAACATATGAATTAGTTTACACAGGTAATGATACACTGCCTTTTATTTGGCAATTAATCAATGTAGAACTTGGTGCTGAAAGTAGATTTTCAACAGTCCCTTTTGATCAAGGAGTTGTTGCTGTAGGCAATGTAGGGGTTCATACTTGTAATGGAGTAAACGTTAAAAGAATAGATGAGAAAATTCCAGATGAGGTGTTTAAAATACATAATGAAAATGATGGCCCAGCTAGAGTTTATGGTATTAGGGATTATTTTAAAGAGCTTGTTTATTGGACTTTCCCTGATTTTACTTCTGATCCTACCTATCCTAATCGTATTTTGGTTTGGAACTATCAAAATAATACTTGGGCTTTTTTCGAAGATACTTTTACGTGTTTTGGATATTTTCAGAGGGATGCCGATCTTCAGTGGGCTGATTTAGGTAATATTTATGGAACATGGGAGCAATGGAATGACCCCTGGAATAGCTCAGTTTCTCAAGCACAGCAACCTAGCATAGCAGCTGGAAATCAAGAGGGATTTACATTCATTATTGAGCCTGATCGTTCTTACAATGAGCAAGCATTATATATAACAGATATGACAGCAGCTACATCTAGACTGACTATCGTAGATCACAATTTAGATTTAAACAGCTACATATTGATTCAAGATTGCACTGGAATAACCTCATTAAATGGTACAATTGTACAAGTAGCTGAAATAATAGATACGAATACCGTAAGAATAGATACGACTTTTACTGGTACCTATACAGGGGGAGGAACTATAGCATTGGTTTCCAACCTTGATATACGTTCTAAACAATGGAATCCAGGAACTCCCATAGGGCAACAATTTCAAATGCCCTATATAGATTTCCTTTTAGATCGAACTTCAGACGGAGAAGTTTCGTTAGATTACTATCTAAACAATAGTTTTGGCTCTTCTATTCAAGAACAGATTACAAATGATGTATTGCTTGGTACTAATACTTTATTTACAAAGCCTGAAACAGATGTGAACTTTCAAGATTTTCAGCAGATGATTTGGCATAGGTATTACATCATGCTTCAAGGCCAAATGATCCAAATAAGAATATTTATGAACGATGAACAGATGAGAGATGTTGATATTTCTCGTGAGGATTTTGTAATGAACGCAATTATTCTTTATGTCAAAGCACAAGGAAGGATGGTTGAATGAGTTCTAATAGTTCTTTTATTGGTAATACAAGTAATTTACTTCAGCAAAACTATATTATACCTGAAGATCCATCAGAAAAAGACTACAAACTTAGAGAATATCTAAATAACATTGCTAAAGCATTAAATAATAAGGATTCTGGTCTTTATGACGCTGTTGAAACTATAACTGGACAACAGTTTCTACCAACATTTAGCACTACAACAGGTGCGAATGCTACTTTTAGACAAGTCCTTAGAAAAGTGGTCAATTTTGGTTCTCTACCCAATACTGGAACAAAGTCTGTTGCGCATGGTATAACGTTTAACAATAATTTTTCTGTTACTAGAGTGTATGCAGCAGCAACAAATCCAGGAACACAGTGGATTCCTATTCCATATGCATCACCAACACTAGCAAATAACATTGAATTGAATGTTGATGCAACTAATGTTAATATAATAACTGGCAGTAATAGAACTGCTTTTACAAGATGTTTTGTAGTTATAGAATTTATAACTCTAACATAAGGAGAAATTAAAATATGGCTTTTTTAGATTTTCTCTTCGGGAAGAATGAAAAACTACAAGAATTCCCAAGATACACAAAGCAGCAGCAAGATATTCTTAACCAATTAGCTGGCGGTGCACAACAACAATTACCAGATGTGTTCAATTATCTACAAGGAATATTAGGTCAAAGCCCTGAAGCAATGCAACAATTTCAAGCACCAGCACTACGACAATTTAAAGAAGAGATTATTCCATCTATTGCTGAAAGATTTACTAAAGTAGGTGCTCAGGGTAGCTCAGCGTTTACTCAAGCACTGGGAAAAGCAGGAGCTGGACTTGCAGAGAATCTTGCATCTCAAAGGGCAACCCTGTCATCTAATGCTATCAATCAACTACTACAACTCTTGTCTGGTGGTTTAACACAACAAAGTGAGCAGGTATTTAGACCTAGATCATCTGGCTTCTTAGAAGATCTATTAAGCTATTCTGCTCCTGGGGTTGGACAAAATATAGCTAATTTATTTAGGAGATAAATATGGTTCAAGTATTAGAACAGTCCCAGTTCGGTGAAAACATTGGAAAACAATTAGGCGGAGGTGTTTCTTCTGGGTTGCAATTGCTTTTGAGCCAAAAACTCCAAGATATACAAGAGCAAAAAGCTCTACAAAAGCAGCAGGCACAGAAAGCTAATCTTGAAAAATATTATGAAGAGTTAGGCATGCCCAAAGGGTTAGCTCATTTAGATGCTTCTGTTCAAAAAGAAATTTTAAAAAGAGAAGCAAACGAAAAGCTATTTAATCAGATCTTTGGAGGTCAACCTTCAGGAGGTATGGAAAGTCTTCAATTAACAGAGCAAACACCATCTGGAGAAATTCAAGAAGATTTAACATCAATCTCTTCACAATCTCAACAGCAGCCCTATACAGAACAACAAATCTTTGCAGCCAGCCTTGTTAATCCAACTATTGGAAGGGCAATGCAAGCTCAAAATGAATCAGTATTAAAAAGACAGGAACGAAAAGAAGACATCGCTCTTAAAAAAACAGAAATACAAGAAAAAAGAGCATTTGAAAGAAACAAAAAATTTCTTGAAAAAGCTGATGAAGAAAGACAAGCGTTGCCAAGAAAAAAGCTAGCTCTAAAACGAATGGAAAAAGCAATTAACTCAGATGATTTTAGTTCTTTAAGAAACTCAGTAGCAGATTATTTTAATTTAGACTTATTAAAATCCTCTTCTGCTCAAGAAGTAAATACAGCTATTAAGGAATTTTTACTCAGTGATGTTCAGTCTCTTCAAGGTAGACCGAATCAGTTTATTGAAAAACTGATGTCTAAATCCTATATCAATCCTCAATATTCAAAAGAAGCTAACAAAGCTATATATCAAGGCCTGGCAGATTTAGCTAAGCTAAAAGAAAGGGAGTTAGAAGTTATAGCAGACATCGAAGAAGAATTTACTGACAAAGGTAAAGAAATCCCACGGAACTTCCAACAATTAGTCAAAAAAAGATTACAACCTGAAATAGATGGTTTTGAGCAAAAATTAGAAGATTCTTTGAGAAAAGTAGATAAGAAAGCTAGTAAACTTCCAGAAAATACAGTTCGTATGATGGATCCAGATGGAAACGTAAGAGCTGTACCTAAGGACAAAGCTAAAGCAGCTCAAGCTGCAGGATATAAGTTACAAAAATGAGTTTTGAACAGTTTGGCGAAATAATTGAGTATGCACCCAAAAACAAACCACAATTTGAAGAGTTTGGAGAAATAATTGAATCCACAACTTCTAAACAACCTTCAGTTGCCAAAGATGTAGCTAAACAATCACTTCTAGGTGGAGCTAAAGGTTTGTTTGGTTCTTATGGATCACTATTAGATTTAGCAAGACTACAAGCAAAAGAACAACTTCCTGGTGAAAAAGTAAAAAGATCTGAAGAAGAACAAGTTTTAGAAAGATTACAACAGCCTGGAGCTAAACCTTCCTACGCAGATATTTTATCCTTATCAGATGATGAAATTATTCCTCGATATTCAAGACTCCCTGCTTCACAAGATATAGAACAACTAGCTCAAATGCTGGGAATTCAAACTGAACCTGAAACTAAAGCAGGAAGGTTTGCTTCACGGGCAGGAGAGGCAATAGGGTCTGGGGCATCATTTGGAGCTGGGCCAGGAGCATTAGCTGCATTTGGTTTAGGTGGATTAGCAGGCCAAGCTGTTGAAGAAGCTACAGACTCTCCTTTAGCAGGTGCACTAACAGAATTAGGCGTTTCTTTATCTCCAGCTGCCTTATCAAAAAAATTAGCCCCTCTTGGACAAAAATCAAAGCGAATAGTAGAAGCAGGAAGAAAAGCAGGCCTTCAAGAAAAAGAAATTTCCCCATTAATTACCGAAGGGATAAAAAAGACTCTTGCTAGAAAACTAGGAAGTAAAGGTTCTAAGGTTCAAAAGAGACTGGGACAAATAGAAAATAAATTAGGTGATTCGTATCAATTTATAAGAGAAGAAGCTTCTAATTTGCCTAGATTAAATCTTGAAGAAAATAAAAAGTTACTTACTGATTTTGGTAAAATAAATAAAAATTTAAAAACGACAATTAAAGCAGCCCCAGAAAGAGAAGCAGCATCTAAATTTGTTGAATCTGCCATGGAAAATATTCGAAACAAAGGAGCTACACCTGAGGAATTAATCGGATTCTGGCATGATATAAATAATGCAGTGAATTGGAATGCTGTATCTGGTGGGAAAAAATCTCTTGCTGCATTAAAACAACCCATACTAGAAGCTTTAAAAAAATCTAGTCCGAGATTGGCAAAAGATTTTGAGGACACTAATCTTTTATATTCTAGATTCAAAAACATTTCTAAGTCTCTTAAACCTTCAACCGTGGATGATTGGATTGCAAAAGGAGAAATTGGTGGTTTGTTATTAGGCATGGCTACATTAAATCCAGTTAAAATTAAATTAGCTTTAGGATCTATGGCGACACGTAAGTTAGCAAGAGAACTAGCAATTAACCCTAGACTACAGACTATTTCTGGTAAAATGTTAAATGCTATTAAGAATAATAAGATTAAATCAGCGAATCAATTATTAAGACAATCAAAGAAGATATTAGAAAAAGAGCATCCAGAGGAAGACTGGAGTAAATTAGAAGAAGAAGTCAGTTAATTTTTGTTCCTTTCGCAAATTTCTTCCCATTCCCAATCATAAACTAATGGTTCTGGTTTTCTTTCTTTTTTTAAAATAACATATAAAAAAAAGTCTTTAATATTTTCATATCCACTTTGAAAAAAAGCTATGATTAGTGTTCCTATTATATAGGCAAAATATAAAAAAAATAACTCATCAACTAATTTTAGCAACATTTTATTTCTTCCTTTTATGGCCATTAATACGGCCACTTTGGCCGTATTAATTAATCGCTTATTTAATTTTTATCTAATACTTCTATCTCAGAATTTTTATAATTCAATGTAAACATCCATCTATCTAAAACTACTTCGTCATACAACAAAAACATCTTCTGGTGTAATTTTTCGTTTATAACATTCAAATAATTTATATAATTCTTGTTTATATGAGCTTGCTTCCATTTTCCCTCTCATTTGTCTTTATTATCCAAATATCTTTGCATCATT
>Ga0208644_1004236_pt1 | contig 10864 bp, 18 predicted proteins | sample VirMetDEL_Nov_18_FD_184517 | JGI IMG/M metagenome (GOLD analysis project Ga0208644, IMG submission 184517) | Aqueous microbial communities from the Delaware River and Bay under freshwater to marine salinity gradient to study organic matter... | ecosystem: Environmental > Aquatic > Marine >... | reverse complement strand
AGTGGTCTGGAGGGTATGAGTCGTGTCGAACTTGAAAAAAAGTTGGAAGAACTTTCGAAAAAAATCGATGGGCACAACGCAAAAACGATCGAAGCCGAAGTCATCGATTAGCGAAGAACAGTTTTGGAAACTGTTGACCACAGGAAAGATAGGAACCAATGTCGGATCTGTTAAAATTACTACCGAAGAAGATAAAGATTAGTTTCTCTGACGTGGTCGTTGGTACATCCAGCGACAGTAAGTTCACTGAAGAAAACTTTGGTGAATATGATTCTCGTAATAATAAAATAACAATTGCTACTAATACATCTGACAGAGATCTTGCTAACACATTACTTCACGAACTGATCCATGCATCAGTGTGGTACGGAGGATTAAAAGACGAGGGTGCAGCGCTTGAAGATGACAAACATGAGGAGCATGTGGTAAATGTTATCACCAATCAGTTGTGTCAAATCTTTAGGGACAACCCAAAAGTTCTGACACTCATCAAGAAGGGTTTGATTAATAAAAATGGCAGAGCAAAAACGAGAAACCAAATTGTGGAAACACCTCAAAGAGTCATTGAAAGATATACGTTTCACAAGAATAGAAAGTAGAACTATTAATGGTATACCTGACCTATATGGGGTATACAAAGGCAAGTCTTTTTGGATGGAGTTAAAAGCTGATTACGTCAGCTATCCTAAGCTATCTAAGTGGCAGCTGTCATGGATTAATCTACATGTTAAGGACGGTGTACCTGTTCTGATCTGCAATATAGCCCTCTCGCAGAGAGCGCTGAAACTTTATAGAATTCTAGCGTGGGTTGAAAAACCACAGGACTTGGTACCTGATGCGGTGTTCCCGATGCATGGGCAGTGGGACAAGGTAGCACAAAAGGTGTACGAAATGATTTCCGATAAGTATACAGTTATCGGAACAACTGCACACGAACCACGGTAGGGGTGCCATAAAGGATCGCAAACTCGATTTTTATTTATTGATTCAACGAAGGGTTGAAAAAAAATATGGTACCAAAATTCAGTGTAAAGGTGCAAGTTGAATAGACGCAGTATAGTCTGAAATGATATAACTTAGTAAGGTTCAAAAAGATGGTAGAAATTAACAATAATAATTTAGTTACATTATCCGATGAAGAATTGCGAGATATCGTTTTACGCAAACAGCTGCAGTATATAAAATTATGCCAAGATGACTTTCTGACTTTTGTCCAAGAAGTTTGGCCAGATTTCATTTATAGAAAAACAAATAAAAAATCTGAATGGGGACACCATCAAATTATCGCTAATGAGTTTACTAAGATAGCTAACAAAGATTTAAAAAGGCTCATTGTGAATATGCCTCCTAGGCATACCAAATCAGAATTCGCTTCCTACTTATTTCCCGCTTGGATGATAGGAAGGTTCCCTAAAATGAAAATTATGCAAGTGTCGCACAACGCAGAACTTGCAAGTAGGTTTGGTTCTAAGGTTCGAAATCTAATGGATACTCCAGAGTACAAACAAATTTTCGGAGATGTGAAACTTCGTGAGGACTCCAAAGCAAAGGGACGTTGGGAAACAAATCATGGCGGTGAATATTTTGCTGCAGGTGTTGGTGGTTCCATTACTGGACGAGGTGCGGATTTATTAATTATTGACGATCCACATACCGAACAAGATTCTATGTCTGACACCGCAATGGAACGAGCGTACGACTGGTATAGTTCAGGTCCTCGTCAGCGTCTACAACCTGGCGGAACGATTGTAGTAGTTATGACTAGATGGGCGCAAGATGATTTAACAGGAAGGCTCATCAAGGCTCAAAAAGAAGTGAAGTCGGATCAATGGAAAGTAATTAATTTTCCAGCTATATTAAAATCAGGGAACCCAGTTTGGCCTGAATATTGGAACCTAGAAGAATTAGAAAAAGTAAAAGCATCTATTTCAGTTCACAATTGGAATGCACAGTATATGCAAGATCCTGTTGCAGAAGAGGGTGCTATATTAAAACGTGAATGGTGGAAGACTTGGAAGAGTGAGCAAATACCTAATCTACAACATGTAATCATGAGTTTAGATACTGCGTTTTCTAAAAAAGAAACAGCCGACTATTCAGCAATTACTATATGGGGAATATTTTATCCTGTAGAAGGATATGAACCTAATATTATTTTATTAGATGCACAAAAAGGTAGATGGGACTTTCCTGAATTAAAAATGGTTGCTTATGACTTGCACCGATATTGGGAACCAGAAAGTATTGTGATTGAAGCGAAAGCTACAGGACAACCATTAATTCAAGAAATGCGCAAGATGGGAATTCCAGTTATGGATTATGTTCCAGCTAAAGGTAGAGATAAATTTACTAGAGCAAATGCTGTCGCACCTTTATTTGAAAGCGGTATGGTATGGGCTCCAGAAGAACATTGGGCAGAAGAAGTGATAGAGGAATGTGCTGCATTTCCACATGGTCAGCACGATGACTATGTCGACAGCACCACACAAGCTATGTTAAGATATCGACAAGGCGGTTTAATTAGTACGTACTCTGATGAACCTGATGAACCTAAACTAGATAAGGAATATAGATATTATGCGTAATAAAAAATTAAAACCAAAAAAATATATGTTAGGCGCATTAGCTTTAGGGATACTTGGAGCATTGGCGGCTGATAAATTAATAGGAAAGAAAAAATCTTCTAGTAAAATGGTGAGCCCAACTTCAGTTGCCCAAACAGTAGCTAAAGCTGCTAATCCTACAGCAAGTCTTTTTTCAGATGCTACTCAAGCAGCCGCTGGAGTTAAGAAAGGTGGCTACATAACATCTAAAGGAAATAAACTAGCTAGAAGTAAACCGACTAAGATTTGTTAATAAACAATATGGCAAAGAAAAATATAGATACTGAAGTTGAGATAGAACTGAAAGAGGAAACTCCAAACGCATATCCTTTTATGAAAGGATTAAGTCCTATTACTCATTTACGAAGATATTTGAAAAAGAAAGAACTAGAAAGAAAAAAAGAATTATCTGAATCTGAATCTGATAAAGGTATTGGTTTGTATATGGAGAGACAAGCCCCAGAAGTTTCTAAGAAACGTGGAGGAATGATTAAAGCCAGAGGAAATAAATTAGCAAGATCTAAACCAACTAAAATTTGTTAAAGGAAAATTATGGGAAATAAAAAACCACCTGTTGTTATAAAATTAAATCCAGAAAAAGAAATTGGATACAAAGTCACTGATGTTGGATCTGGTGAAGTTATTAAAGAAGGTTCTACTAAAGTAAAAGATTTAGATAAAAAAAGAAAAGGTGGAATGCTTAAGCATAAACATTTATACATAGGTTCAGCAAAAAGATTTGAGACAGAGACTGATTCTGAATTTAAAAAAAGAACAAAAAAATTATCAGGAGGCGGAGATGCAAAATTCAAAGATAAACTAGCCAAAGAAAGAAGTGAGACCAATATGAGAAGGGCAGCAATTTTAAAAAATCTTAAAGACAACGCAAGTTCGTATGAAGATAATTTATTAAAGCCAGGAGAAGATCCAGGCGAAGGTTATAAAGGCGCTCCTGATATGTATCCTGATTACGAGGAAGATAAAAAAGAAAATAAAAAACTTAAAAGGAATTGTGGCGGATCCGCAAACAAATATAAATCAGGATCCTACGTACAAGTGAAAACAAAATTAGCAAAAACTAAACCTTGCAAATTGTGCTAAGTTTGGTAGGAGAATAGTAATGCCTATTGAAAAAAATAATTCAGATCTATCTTTAGAAGAACAGATCGCCAAAGAAGAGGCGCTTGCCAAGGACACTGATCCCTCAGCCGTTGTCGATGAAATAGAAATCGTGGAGGACGGAGCAGAGACCACGGACAACGAACCAGCAAGAGATTTTAATTTTGCAGAAAATATTGCAGAGCGTTTAGATGATAACGATACTAGACGACTAGCTAATGATTTAATTGCGGATTACAAATCAGATATGTCTTCCAGAAAAGAATGGGAAGAAACAATTACTAAAGGTTTAGATTTACTCGGCATAAAATACAATCCACTCAACAGACCATTTAAAGGAGCAAGCGGTGTTTCGCATCCCATGCTAAATGAAGCGTGTGTGCAATTTCAAGCGCAAGCGTATAAAGAACTGCTTCCTCCTGATGGCCCTGTACGAACTCAAGTAGTAGGAGCCCCTTCTCCAGAAAAAGAAGAACAAGCCAATCGTGTAAAAGAATACATGAACTATATGCTGATGGAAAAAATGGAAGAGTACACTACAGATGTAGATCAAATGTTGTATTACTTACCATTAACAGGATCTACTTTTAAAAAAGTATATTACGATGAATTATTAGAACGACCTGTATCTAAATATATTCATCCAAGAGATTTAGTAGTTCCGTATTATGCTACCGATTTATCGGAATGCGAAAGAATTACTCAAGTCATGCAAATGACAGAGAACGAAATTTTAAAAAAAATGAGTTTGGGTATTTATCAAAAGGTAGATTTACAAGAACCTTCTCCTGAACAATCAGAGGCACAGAAAAAAATTAATGATCTAGAAGGAATTCAACCTACAGGCAACGAACTTTTATACAATGTATTAGAAATGCATGTGGATTTAGATCTAGAAGAATATACTTCAGATGTTCCTAACAAAGAAAAAAATATTAAAGTTCCGTACATCGTGACTATTGTAGAAAGTACAGGACAACTTTTATCCATTTATAGAAATTACAGAGTAGATGATCCAAGATATAAACGAATTGAATACTTTGTTCACTTTAAATTTTTACCAGGATTAGGATTTTACGGTTTTGGATTGCTTCACATGATCGGTGGATTAACCAGAACAGCTACCGAAGCACTAAGACAGTTGCTGGACGCTGGTACGTTGTCCAATTTACCTGCTGGATTTAAGTCTAGGGGCATGAGAGTACGTGATGACGACCAACCAATTCAGCCAGGAGAGTTCCGAGATGTCGATGCACCAGGCGGAAACATCAAAGATCAGTTCCAATTGCTACCGTTTAAGGAACCAAGTCAAACTTTATTTTCATTATTAAACTTTGTAGTAGCTTCAGGACAACGATTCGCTGCTATCGCAGACTTACAAGTAGGCGATGGTAACCAACAAGCGGCTGTGGGAACCACGATTGCTCTTTTAGAGAAGGGTTCTAGAGTTATGTCAGCTATTCATAAGCGATGTTACTACGCAATGAAGCAAGAATTTAAAATTTTAGCAAGAATTTGTTCAGAATTTCTTCCACCAGAGTATCCTTATGATGTTTATGGTGGAGAAAGAACGATTAAAGCACTAGATTTTGATGATCGAGTAGATGTTTTACCTTCTGCGGATCCAAATTTGTTCTCTATGGCACAAAGAGTGACTTTAGCACAGACGCAATTGCAAATTGCTCAGTCTAATCCGCAAATGCACAACATTTATGAAGCATACAGACGAGTATACGAGAGTTTAGGCACTAAAAATATTGATATGCTACTAAATAAACCTCAGATGCCACAGCCAATAGACCCTGCGAAAGAAAATGCACTAGCATTACAGATGCAAATGTTACAAGTGTTCCCAGATCAGGATCATAATTCACATATTCAAGCGCATTCTATCTTTATGCAGACTAGAATGGTTCAAATCAATCCTCAAGTTTATGCATTAATGCAAGCGCACATATCAGAGCACGTAAGTTTCCAAGCAACTTTAGAAGTTATGGCTTTAGTACAAGCGGATCCTAGAATGAGATCTGCTGGACAACAAGATGCACAAGCTATGCAAGTAGAAGTTAATAAAATGATTGCAAAACGAATCGTAGAATTAACTGCACAACTGCAGCAGGCTGAGGCTCAAGTAGCTGGACAACAACAAGATCCTTTAATTAGATTAAAACAACAAGAAATAGATTTACGTGCAATGGATTTACAGCGTAAAGCCCAAGAAGCACAAATGAAAGAACAGGGTCAATTCACTAGACAAGAAGCAGATCTTGCTTTAGATTTAACAAAATTAAAATCACAAGAAGATGCTCAACAAGATAGATTGAAAATTGCTAAAGAGAAGTTAAACTTACAGGCACAAAAACAAAATCAACCAAAAGGAAAATAATATGTTTAAAAAAATAAAACAAAAATTATGTGAACTGTTTTGTAAAGTATTCGGTATTACACAATGCGTGTGTGATCATGAATGTAACTGTAAAAAGGAGAAGAAGTAATGCCACTTACAAAAAAAGGCGCTAAGATAATGAAGGCGATGAAAAAAGAATATGGTTCAAAAAAAGGAGAGACTGTATTTTATGCATCGAAGAATAAGGGAGTTATCAAAGGTGTCGAAAAAAGAAAAAAGAAATAATCTACCAGGTAAGAGATCAGGACCTCCTCCTAAAAGAGGCCCTACTCCTCAAGGAATTAAAATACCTTTAAAGAAAATATAATTATTTATGGATTTATCTAACATAGACTTAGATAAAAAATATCCTAAATTACTATATCAAAATAAATTAGCTTTCTTAGCTGGAGTATTTGAAGGTGAAGGTAGTTTTGGTATTTGGTCGTCTGGAAAAGACAGACGATATTTTAGAATTCAATTAGAAATGACGGATGAAGATATCGTAGTTCAATTTAAAAAATTTTTTAATATAGGAACTATTACTGTTAGAAAACCAAGAGGAGATAATTATAAAAGACAATATCATTGGCGTGCTAATGGTTTACCTGCAATTAATTGTTTATATACTATGTTTCCTTTTTTTGGAAAAAGAAGACAGGATAAATTTATTAAAGCAATTAAGGAGTTGAAAGAAAAATATTCTTCCAACTCCTAACAAAGTTTAATTAATTAAACGCTTTAATTTAGTTTTATATTTTTTAAGATAAGTTAATGTAGTTTTATTTTTTGTTTCCCATCTTTTAATAAGACTTTGCAAATTTTTAATTTTATTTTGCTTTTTCTCATCTTTAGATAAGATATATGTTTTTGGTTTAAGACTACCTTTTAACCAATCTTGATTTAAGACATACTTAACCATTTCAAGTTCTAGTTCAGCATGCTGAAAACAGTGCCCTTGAAAATTAGGTCTAAGGTATCTGTGTATCAAGTGAGACGAATCATGAATGATCCTCCTCCATCCTTTTTCTAAAGTGTTAGGATCCCCTGATAAGCAGATCCAACATTTTCTTGGTTCGTTAGCATATTTTAATATACGCATTTTTTTCATAACCCATTTGTCATGAAAACGATCCCATACTTTTTTTCTTCCAAACTTTTTACATAAAAGTTTAAAAGCCTTCCCTGCTTCAGCAGCAGTTACGTATGGAAGATTAGACGGTAGAACATTGCACTCATCATATTTTTTATGAGTAGCAATTTTTACATCAAGGGAAGCAAAACTAGCTTCTAGTTCTCTGCCCCGCTTGATTAGTCTTTCTACTTCGTTCATGATTATTCTCCTTTGTTAAAATTAATCATAAAGGTATCTTATCAAATCCCATAACTAGAGTCAACAATTATTTTCTGTTATAATTTAAGCATTATGTTCCCATGGAGTTTGTTAGGTTCTGGAATTAAAGCTGGACTTGAAATTTACAAAAATAAAAAAGCATCAGAGGTAGCAATGTCTGAAGCTGCACTTTTGCATGCAGAAAAAATGAAGCGTGGAGAAATTGAATACACAGGAAAAATATTCGAATCACAAAAATCAGACTGGAAGGACGAGTTCATACTCATCGTTCTATCAAGCCCGTTGTTTTTATTAGCGTACTCTGTATTTGCAGAAGATGAAAAAATTTCTAAAAAACTAGATCTATATTTTGAGAAACTAGAAACTATGCCATGGTGGGTGGTTGGTCTTTGGATTTCAGTAGTGGCTGCTGTATACGGAATTAAGGCTACAGACATTATAAATACTAAAAAATCAAAATAATTGCATTTATTTACAGTTTTGATATATATCTACGAATGATGGATATAGACACAGTAAATCGTATTCGAACTGAAATTAAAAAATTAATGGATGTCAAAAAAGAACATATCGTGCACAGTGTTGACACTGTGGATAAACTTCAATATTCTAGAGGTCAACTCAGTTCTTTAGAAGAACTGCTTCAGGTGATTAAATACCTGCTGAAAAATGAGGATATAGAAGATGACGACCTTGGTAAAACCAGACGGGTCAGCGATAGTTTCAAACCTTAAAAAAGAAACTGACGTAAAAATACCAACCGACCCAAACGACATTTCCAAAATGCTAGACAAAATTCCAGAGCCTACTGGCTGGAGAATTTTAGTACGTCCGTATACACCACCTGCAAAAACAAAAGGTGGAATTCATATATCGGATGAATCTCAAGAAAGAATGTCGGTAGCTACTGTATGTGCTCTTGTAATTAAAATGGGGCCTCTTTGCTACAAAGATGAAAAAAGATTTCCTACAGGCGCTTGGTGCCAAGAAGGACAATGGGTAATCTTTGGAAGATATGCTGGCTCCAGATTTAAAACAGAACTTGGAGAAGTAAGAATTCTAAATGACGATGAAATAATTGGTACGGTCGAAAATCCAGAAAATATCTTACATAACTATTAGGAGAATAAAATGGTAGAAGAAACAAAAAATAATGATGTAGAACTTGATACAGATGATGTTCAAGAAACTAAAATCAATTTTGAACATACAGAAGAAAAAGAAAAACACGCTTCTGAAATCAAAAAAGAGGACGTTGATTTAGGATATACGGATATATCCTCTATTGCAAAAGAAAAAGCTGAGACTAAAAAAGAAAAAGAAGAAACAGCTGATGCAATACAAGCAAAAGAAACAGAAGTTGAGACTAAAAAAGAAAAAGAAGTAGACGATCTTAGCAAAGTTTCTGAAAATGCTCAAAAAAGAATTAAAGAATTAACTTTTAAATACAGAGAGGCGGAACGAAGAGAAAAAGCTGCTCTTGAGTATGCGAAAGGACTGCAAAAGAAATTTTCAGATGTTTCTGTTAAATACGAAGAAACTGATACTGAATATTTAAAACAGTATGATGCTAGAATCGATGCTGAAAGAGATAAAGTTAAAAGACAACTTAAAGAAGCATTAGATAATCAAGATACCGATAAAGTAATGGAGGCTAATGATAGTCTTACTAGATTAGCGGTGGAAAAAGAAAAAGTTAGAATTTCTTTATCTGAAAAAGAAAAGAAAAAGAAAGAAAACGAAGCCAAAAAGGTAGAAAACGAAATACCAGCAGATGTTCAACAACCCACATATATTAGCCCAAAAGCTAAGAATTGGGCACAAAAGAACGAATGGTTTGGCAGAGATAGAGTTATGACATCAGCGGCAATGGGTCTACATGACGAACTTGTAAGCCAAGGGTTTGACGCCGAGAGTGATGACTATTATAATGAAATTGATAAACGAATGAAGGATTATTTTCCTTCTAAGTTTAGCAATGCTGAGGAAACTCCTGAAGAAGGAACTAGCAACAAAAAAATCGTCCAAAATGTTGCTGGAGTTTCTAGAAAGCAAAGCGGACGCCGAACTGTGACACTCACCAAATCACAGGTAGCTATTGCTAAAAAATTAGGGGTGCCACTAGAGGAATACGCAAAATTCGTGAAGGAGGATAGATAACATGAATACAATAGACAAGTCTTCACGCAAGTCCGATTCTAGAACTGAGACTACTAGAAAAAAAAGTTGGACTTTACCATCCAGTTTGGATGCTCCCCCTGCTCCATACGGTTATGTTCATAGATGGATACGAACCGAAGTAGCTGGTTTTCAAGATGCAGGAAATGTATCGAAGAAATTAAGAGAGGGTTATGAATTTGTTAGGGCTGATGAATACAAAGACACAGTCGAAGCAATGAAATATCCTGTCATAGCTGAGGGACAATATCAGGGGTTCATCGGGATTGGAGGCCTTGTGCTGGCAAGGATACCAGAAGAGATTTTAAAACAGCGTAATGAGTATTTTTCAAAAATTACTCAGGATCAAATGACAGCTGTACAAAATGATCTTATGAAGGAACAGCACCCAGGAATGCCGATCAATATTGATAGGCAAACCAGAGTGACCTTTGGTGGTGGACGTAAACGCTAAAAATTTTTTGGCTATATCTACCTATCGTAAGGTCGGCTTAAACTTAAACAAATAAATAGGAGTAAAAATAAAATGGCAAACGTGTTAGAAAAGTTCGGTCTTAGACCGTACAGAAAACTAGACGGTACACCATTGGTTGGCGCTCAGAACAGATACACAATTGCAAGTAATTACAATACTGCAATTTACCAAGGTGACTTGGTTGTGCCTGTAACTGGCGGAAACATTGAAAGAGCAACTGCTAATACTAGTACTGCTGTAGTCGGTGTATTCAACGGAGTTTTTTACACAGATCCTACTACTCAAAAGCCGACTTGGAAAAACTATTATCCTGGTTCAGTTGTTGCGAGCGACATCACAGCGTTCGTAGTAGATGACCCAGATGCAGTTTTTTTGATGAATGCTGATGCGACTTTCGCAAGAGCAGATCTGTTTCAAAACTACTCAATAACCAATGCTACTGGAAATACAAAAACAGGAATATCAGAAGTGCAACTTGACGTTAGCGTTTCTGGAACTGCTTCTACTTTCGTAGTACAAGCAATTGACATTAGTCAGGATCCCGCTAATAGCGATACTGGTTCTGCTAATGCTAACATTCTTGTTAGAATCAACAATCACTTCTTTAGAAGTGGTACAGGCGTATAATAGGAGAATAAAACATGGCTATATCACGATCACAACTAGTTAAAGAACTAGAGCCAGGTTTGAATGCACTATTCGGCCTGGAATACAATCGTTACGACAATGAGCATACAGAAATCTTCATG
>Ga0208644_1004234_pt1 | contig 10866 bp, 15 predicted proteins | sample VirMetDEL_Nov_18_FD_184517 | JGI IMG/M metagenome (GOLD analysis project Ga0208644, IMG submission 184517) | Aqueous microbial communities from the Delaware River and Bay under freshwater to marine salinity gradient to study organic matter... | ecosystem: Environmental > Aquatic > Marine >... | reverse complement strand
AAGGAATCATACAATCTTACGATACAGCATTTAGTAAAAAAGAAACTGCTGACTATTCCGCTATTACCACATGGGGAATATTTTTTCCAAGAGAATCAAAAGAACCTAATGTAATTTTGTTAGATGCCATGAAAGGTAAATATGATTTTCCAGAACTTAAAGCAATTGCATTAGAGCAATATAAATATTGGGAACCTGAAACAGTAGTCATAGAAGCCAAAGCTACAGGACAACCCCTAGCCCAAGAGTTTAGACGAATGGGGATTCCAGTTGTAGATTTCGTACCAACTAAAGGAAAAGATAAGTTTGTAAGGGTTAATTCTGTTGCTCCATTATTTGAATCTGGTGCTATTTGGTATCCAGAAGGAGAATCTTGGGCTGAAGAAGTCATTGAAGAATGCGCTGCATTTCCTCATGGAGCTCATGACGACTATGTAGATAGTATGTCACAAGCCATGTTAAGATACAGGCAAGGTAATTTTATAGAATTACTATCGGACTGGAAAGAAGATATGTACGACTATCCAAGTCCAAAACAGTACAAATATTATTAAGGAGATATAAAATGAGTGAGAAAAAAGATTTATATAAATTAGGTGATCCAAAAGATTTCTTAAAAAGAAGAGCTACATTAAGTGGACTTACTTCTGCTGAAGCTACTTCTGCATTAGCAAATCAAAAATTAAAACCAGCTGAAAAAGTTTCATCAAAACTTTCAAATGTAGTGAAAAAAGTTGCTAAAAGAACAGTTGTAGGTAAAGTACTTGATAATGCTGTCAAAATAGGCGCAGGTATTGGTGCGGGCTACGAGTATGCTAAATCAAAATTTACAAATCAAGATAAAAAATTAAAAAAAGAAAAAACTAATGTAGATAAAAAATCTATGGGTGGTGAGATAGTAGTCACTAAAGGCGGAGACTACATTAAAGATCTAATTGACTAATGGGAAATAAAATTAAAATAGGACCCGAAATAAATATTAGCAAAGGCTCATCTGAACCTGTACCAGGCAAAGTTACTGTTGATACAGAGAGCAGATATTATGGCATCAAGGGTGAACTTGGTTTTGGAAGTGAAGATAATAATATAAAAATTTCTGGTAAAGCAGGAAAAGGTTCTGGTCGAGCAGATGTTAAACATCCTTTCGGTAAAGATACTTTTAAAGGTTCAGGACCTATGGAATGGAATGTTGGAATCAAGTGGAGTAAAAAATTCTCAAGAGGTGGCGGAGTCGCGATCCAAGGAACAAAGTTTAATGGAGTTAAGTAATGTCAGAAAAACTTGTGAACACAATTATAAAAGTTGGTTCAAGGACACCTGCTGGAAAACTTATTAAAGGTGGCTCTAAATTAATAAAATTATTTAGAGGAGAGAATAAAGCTCATGAAAGAGGTCTTAATACAAAAACAAAAGGTAGATGGTTTCATACAAGTAAAGATTATGTAAAATATTTTACAGGCAGCACTAAAGGCGAGCGTACTTTAAAAACTGTAAATGTAACTGAAAAAGATTATAACATTGGAAGAAAAATCCACGATAAAGTCAAAGGTCGAAAAGGTTGTGAAGGAGATCTTTGTAGCATGGGTGTTATATTACCTAAAAAGAATTTAAAAGATGTTAAATCAAGAAAATTTGATGATGGCGGTATAGTCATTTCCAAAGGTTCTGATTACATAAAGGATTTATTATAATGGCGGACATCGACAAAATATCTACAGATATCAAATCCATGATGGACGAACCTACTGATGTTGTTCCTCCTAAAACAGATTACGATTTAAATTACGAGCCAAGTAAAATTGGTGGACTTGCAACTTTAGGAGCAGTCGGGGGCGCTGCAGCGTATTTCTTGAGCCGTGCACCTGGGATCGGGAGAGTGGCAAGAACATTCTCGACTAAGATACCCAGAGTTCCCGATGCACGGACCACGGACAAAGTCGTAAACGATCAAGTCGATGAAATCTTAAGCATCACTCCAACTCGTATGGATCGAGCAAGAGACACGATCCAAGCTTCACGACCCGCGGATCCAATGGCAGAAGCTGCAATGCAAATTAAAAAAGCAGTTGATACTAATCCGTTATCGGTTGCAGGAACTAAAACAAGATTCGGTTCTGCAGCATTCGATTTCATTGCTAAACATCCAAGTAAGAAACCCTTAAAACCTCAAGCATGGATTAATGAGTTTTCATCTGAAGGAAGAATGGGTCAATTAAAAGTTCCAAATACAAATATTAGAGCCAATATTACGAGAGAAGAATTAGAAGAAACCAACATTGCAAAGTTTGATAAAGACGGAAAGATTGTTGGTGGTTTTTTAAAAATAGCTCAAGATAAAAACATACCTGTTTCTAAATTTGATTTACTAGAAATGATTCAAAAATCTCCTGCATTAAATTTAAAAACAAAAAGACATTTTTATGTAGGTGACATGGATAAGAAAACAGATGCTGCAGTAGATTTATTTGTGGCTAAAGCAACTGCTGCTAAAAATAAACTAGCTTCTTTTGGAGATGAATTTAGAAATGATATTGATAGAATAAACAATAGTATTATTGATACTAAAGCGATCAAGTCTTTAAAACAAGCACAAATTACAGAAGGCATTCCTGATATTAGTTCACCTACAAATATCAAAGATGCTATGAATGGTTTAGTACAATTATCGGATAAGGTTAAAGATCGTAAAGGATTAGAACTTATTACTAGAGATGAAGCGGCTGATCTTTTAAAATCATATCGTAACATGAATAGAGCTTATGATCTAAATAAAACACAAGGGGCGATGCCTAAGTATGGAGATCAATACAGTTACAGAGAAAGAGGTGGAGAAAAATATTTTGAAGATGTGGTTTACTATCCAAAAGAAGTTCCCTTTGGTTTAAATTATACTGGAGGACATTACTCTGGAGTTAAAAACCAAGTTGTTCATACAAGATATGCCATGCGTTCTTTACAAGACAATCCAAATAAAAAAGTTTATGCAATTGATGAAATACAATCCGACTATTCAAGATCCCTTGAAGATGCAGGTAAAGTTGGAAAAAGATTAAATCCATTTAACGTAGAACAAGAATATGTTTTTTATTCTTCAATCATTAAAAACAAAGTAAAAGAAATGAAAGCTCTAACCGATAAAGGTTTAAAGATGACTCAAGATGATATCTTTGAAGCTAAGAAATTAGATAATCAAATTGAAGAATTAAAAAAGACAACGGTCAATGCTTTCAACATGAACAATAAACAGTTTAGAGAATTACCACCCTATCTCCCTATGCTAGAAAGAGCGCAGTACAATGACTATGCAGTTAAGAATTTATTAAAGCAAGCTGCTGATGATGGTATTGAATGGGTAGTTGTAAATCCAACCGAAAGAATTCATGTTGCACTTGATTTAAGCAAAAGTAAAAATCAATATGGTAAATTAGGAAATTGGAATGCTTATGGTGCTGCAGATGGTAGAGCAGGAATCAAAGGAGTAAAAGCTAAAAGTCAAAAAAGAGCGAATGCAGGTGAAAAGGATGTAACCTTTGACACGAATTATAAAATGATGGCATCCGTACCTGAGACATTTAAAAAACTAGCTAAGCAATATAATTCAGAAGCTAAAATGATTAAGGTATCTAAATCTGATCCAAACAAACCTTACAAAGTAGTTGAAGAAATTTATGATGATGAGGCTGTAGCTAAAAAATTAGGTCTAACAGGAGCACAGAATGAAAGACACATTGCAGCTTTTAGAACAAAAGAAGAAGCTGAAGCTTTAAGATCAGGTGGAAAAGATATTAAATTTATAGATCAAAATGACCCTGATAATTACTATTATGCTTTCGGAATTAAGATTACTCCAGAAATGAAAGGAACTCCGTTCAAATTGTACAGACGTGAGGGAGGACTAGTCGTTAATCTATTTGCATGATAATATAAACCTGTTATAACAATAAGGAGATAATTATCATGAGCAAAAAACTAAAAAAAGCTTTGGCTTTAGGAATTGGTGCTACTTTAGGTGCTAAACTCTTAGGGGCAAAAGCTGACGCGGCTAAAAAACTTTTAGCCTCTCAACAAACAGATACTGGAGATTTCGGAACTCAAATGGCAAATGATACCAATCTTATCAGAGGTACATCTAAAGCTTTAATGGGTCCAAAAAAACCTATGGGCTTTTTAGGAAAAGCTAAAAAATTTTTAAGTGATGAAGTTTTTACAACTAATCCTAAAACTAAAGCTTTTACAATTCCATCATTAAAAGGTTCTAAATCAAGTGAAGATTTTGGTTTAACTTCTTACAGTGGTGCTAAAACTGGTAAGATGATTAAAGCTAATAGTGGTATGATGGTTGAATCAAGAGGAAACAAACTAGCGAGAAGTAAACTTACAAAAATTTCATAATGGCTGAAGTTGAAAGACAGACGGATCTTCCAGAGGAAGAAATTAATGAAGAAGCTGAGGTTGTCGTTGAAACACCAGAGGATGAAGAAGTTCTTGAAGAAGAGCAAGAAGATCCTAATGCGTTTTATGACAACCTGGCTGAAACTATGGATGAACGAACGTTAGGTCGTTTGTCTTCACAACTTATTCAAGATTATAAAAAAGATAAAGTTTCAAGAGCAGACTGGGAACAAACTTACACAAATGGTTTAGAGTTACTTGGTTTCAAATACCAAGATCAAACAAGACCATTCCAAGGTGCGAGTGGCGTGACCCATCCATTACTAGCCGAGGCTGTTACACAATTCCAAGCACAAGCTTATAAAGAATTATTACCATCAGAAGGACCCGTAAGAACACAAGTCGTTGGTGCAAGAACTCCAGAGACAGAGAACCAAGCACAACGTGTACAAGATTTTATGAACTACATGATCATGGAGAAAATGGAAGAATACACTCCAGAGTTTGATCAGTTATTATTTTATCTTCCACTATCAGGATCAACATTTAAAAAAGTTTATTATGATGAAATTATGCAAAGAGCAGTTTCTAAATTTGTTCCTGCAGAAGACTTAGTTGTTCCATATTATGCAACCGATTTAAAAGATTGTGAAAGAATTACTCACTTAGTAAAAATGAGTGAAAACGAGGTTCTTAAAAAACAAAAAGCAGGTTTCTATAGAGATGTAGAATTGATTCCAAAACAACCCGAAAAGAATCCAATACAAGATAAGTTAAATGAATTAGAAGGTGTGAAAGCATCGGGTCAGACAGATTACCAATATAACATTTTAGAAATGCATGTAGATTTAGATTTAGATGAATATGAAATGGATGACTCAGAAAAGAATATTAAAGTTCCTTACATTGTAACGATTGACGAAGGCTCACAACAAATTTTATCTATTTACAGAAACTATAGTCCTGAAGATGAGATGATGAGACGAAAGGAATACTTCGTTCACTACAAATTTTTACCAGGTTTAGGTTTTTATGGCTTTGGTTTAATTCATATGATTGGTGGTTTATCACGAGGAGCAACTTCTGCATTAAGACAATTGTTAGATGCAGGTACTTTAGCCAACTTACCAGCAGGATTTAAGTCGAGAGGAATAAGAATTAGAGATGATGACCAACCTTTTCAACCTGGAGAGTTTAGAGATGTTGATGCACCAGGCGGAAATATCAAAGATCAGTTTCAAATTTTACCTTTTAAAGAGCCAAGTGGTACTTTATTCCAACTTTTAGGCTTTGTAGTGCAAGCAGGACAGAGATTTGCAGCGATTGCAGACATGCAAATGGGTGAAGATGCTCAAAATAGAGCTGTTGGAACGACAATTGCACTATTAGAGCGTGGTTCAAGAGTCATGAGTGCTATTCACAAGCGTTGTTACTATGCAATGAGACAAGAATTTAGGCTTTTAAGCAAAATTTTTAGTGAATACCTACCGCCAGTGTATCCATATGCTGTTTACGGGGCTGATAGAGCCGTTAAAATACAAGATTTTGACGATCGAGTGGATGTAATACCTGTTGCAGACCCAAATATCTTCTCAATGTCGCAAAGAGTGACGTTAGCGAACGAAAATTTGAAGATCGCAATGTCAAATCCACAAATGCATAACCTACATGAAGCTTATAGACGTGTTTATGAAGCGTTAGGAACAAGACAGATCGATACTTTGTTAAAACCACAAGAAGTGCCTACACCTAAAGACCCTGCAACTGAAAATGCAGAGGCTTTACAAATGAAAATGCTAAAAGCGTTTCCAGAACAAGATCATGATGCACATATTGCTGCTCACAGAGCATTTATGGGAACTAGAATGGTTCAAATTAATCCAATGGTGTATGCATTACTACAAGGACACATATCGGATCACGTTGCAATGAAAGCACATGGTGAAGTTGGAGCTATGATAGAAGAAGATCCAAATATGCAGATGATGCAACAACAAGATCCTCAAGGATTTAAAATTCAGTTTGATAGTATGGTTGCAAAAAGAATTGCTGAGATTACTACCATGATGGCTCAAGAAGAAGCAGGTGCTCAAAAACCAGATCCACTTGTACAATTGAAACAAAGAGAGCTTGATTTAAAAGCTATGGATATGCAAAGAAAAGCAATGGAGACTCAACAAGATTTTGATATCAAAGAATCTCAATTTGATGAAAAAATTGATTTAGAAAAAATGAAATTAGAAAACCAAGACGAACAATCTGATGAAAGATTACAAGTTGCAAAAGATAAATTAAATTTACAAGCAATGCAAATGGAGCAAAGAAATGCCGCTAAACGAAAAGGGTAAAAAATTTGGTCCACCGCCTGAAAAGGGTCCTAATTCTCAAGTACCTCCTGTAAAATTTGGAGAAGGCGGAATGAAATGTCCACATAGAGACATGACAGATAAAAATATGTATCCTGGTAATAATGGAATACAAGTTAAAGGTTTTAAATTTATAGGAGTTAGATAATGTTTAAATGGATAAAAAAATTGTTTACACCTAAAAAACAAGTTTATAATCCAAAACCAGTTGAAAAACAATCTTGCTGGAAACATGAAAAATTTAAAAAAGGTTGTCCAATTTGTAGGAATTTAAATAATGACGCTTAAATATATTGGAAGTTTAATAGCTAAGAGAGTCTTAAAAAATAGACCTGACTTACATAAAAAATTTGATAAAATTATGAGAGATGATGTTGATCCTTCATCTTCTGTAGAATCACAAATTTCAGAAGCTTTAAGAATAATGAGAACTAAAGGAACAGATAAAAAATCAACAGGAGGGGAAGTTATTATAGCAAAAGGTGGAGATTATATAAAAGATTTGCTATAAATCTGTATGTGGTCATTTTTATCGGACAAAGAAAAATTAATTTTATTATCTGGAATTTTTGAGGGTGAAGGAACTTTTGGTTATCACAAAAATGGTAAATACAAAAGCGGTAAAATAAGACATCAAATTCAAGCCTGTGTTGGTATGACTGATAAAGATGTAGTCTACAAATTTTTAGAATTTTTTAAATGTGGAAGTATTTGTGAACCCAGATTAAGAAGTAATTATCATAAACAGATCTATAAATGGAGAGTAACGGGAGAGAGGGCTTTATTTGTTATTCATGAAATGATACCATATTTAGGAATTAGAAGACAAAGTAATTATTATGGCATGGTTCAATCTATTAGGAATGGCGATAAAGACTGGAGCCCATATTTACTCCAACCGTCAGAAAACAAAGCAGGCAATGTCAGATGCTCAGTTGAGATCGGCAGAGGCAATGGCCAGAGGAGAGAAAGAATACGAGGGCAAACTTCTTGAAGCAAGACAATCGGACTGGAAAGACGAATTCATTTTACTCTTGCTCTCAGCGCCCATAGTGATGCTTTCATGGGCAGTGTTTTCAGATGATCCAAGTGCAATGGAGAAAATGAAATTGTTTTTTGATTATTTTTCACAGCTTCCATTTTGGTATCAAACCATATTCGTAGGAGTAATTGCGAGCGTGTACGGTTTGAAAGCTACTGATTTGATAAAACGAAAGTAGTTGCAATTTAAAGCATATACAATTATACACCTTGTATGAATCAATACAGATGTTCTCATCCAGAAGATTTAGACATTTTTGAAAAATGTTTAAAAGAATTAAAAAATAAATATGGTGTTACAATAGAAATTGGTGTACATGAAGGTGGAGGTTCAAAAAGAATTATAGATGATTATAGAAAGCTTTATCCTGATGCTCATCACTATCACATTGGTGTTGACCCTTTCGGATCCGCTCCTTACACACACACTGATGCGGACTTTAAAGAAAATAAAGTTGATTTTCGTTACGGTGATGAAAAACGTTGGTATCTTCAAAAAGCGATAGTTGATAATGAAGATAAAAATTTTATCTTTTTACAACTAGAGTCTTCAGAATATTTTAAAAGATTTCATGATGGATATCCAATGTTCATCAAAGGTAAAAAATATAAATTAGCTAGATATGATTTAGTTCATCTTGATGGTTTACATGCAATCAAATGGGTATTTGAAGAAATATGTTTTTTTGATGATCGGATGAGTCCAGGTGGTTTTATTGTATTTGATGATATAGATAAAATTGATATGATTACTGTAGACAAATATATGCAACATTTAAAATGGAAGTTATTTATAACTGGTAATAAAAAATCAGCTTATGTTAAGTGTTAGTTTTTTCTGTACAAGAAAACAAAACTTAATGGAGATATTAAGTGCATACAAAGATGCACCTGAGATATCTGAAATTCTTGTTGTTACACTTGATAGAATAGAAATTAAAAATAAGCCTAAAAAAATTAAATTAATCCATATGCCTAAAGATTCTGATTTAGGTTTGTTATCAAGATACACTTTTGCTTTATCTTGTAAAAATAGATATGTATTTATTCAAGATGATGATTGGGTTTATGAACCTGAAATGTTAATTAGACTATTTAATTTACAAGAACCTATGGCAGGGTGTCATCCAAGATGGTTCTATGATGATATTTATCAAAAACAACCTAAGTTTAAAACTGATACAGCACCTATATTGTTAACTTGTGGCGTGATGGTTGATACATGGTATTTACCTGCTGTAATACAAGATGCAAAACAGTTTTGGGATAAATATGATGAAGTATATAATGGTGAAGATATTTTTATGTCTAAAGCTATTTCTAGAGCATCAGGACAAAAAGAATTTAAATTTTTTCAAGAAGGTTTTAAAGGATTAGATGAAGGTACTCCTTTATGGAAAAAGAATGATCCTTTTAGAACAGATATAACAAAGAAAATATACGGTTATTTTAATGAATCTTGATTTAGATACACTACAAACTTTAAGACACTTTATTAAAAAACAAATGGAACGTGTTAAAGAGGATTTAGTGTACCATGTAGACACAATCGATAAACTCCAGTATTCTAGAGGAAAACTCAGTGCTTTTGAGGCACTGCTACAGGATCTAAAAGACCTGCAGAAAACAGAGGAGAATATCGATGACGATAGTAACACCTGATAGTACCTTAGTGGGTCTATCAAATTCAAAAGAAAAGGTTGCTCCAGAATCTAAAGAGATGGAGATACCTACTGATCCCGAAGGGATTAAAAAATATCTAGAAGTAATACCTAAACCTGTTGGATACAGATTATTGGTTAGACCATATGCTGGACCAAAGAAAACTAAGGGTGGTATTTTATTAACTGATAACGCAAGTGAAACAATTCAAATGACAACCGTTGTTGGATTAGTCGTAGCTTTAGGTGATCTTTGTTACAAAGATAAATCTAAATTTCCAGAAGGCCCTTGGTGTAAACAAGGACAATTTGTAATCTATGGAAGATACGCAGGTTCTAGATTTAAAACGAAATATGGTGAACACCGTATTTTAAATGATGATGAGATCATCGCTACTATCGATAAACCAGAAGATATTCTTCATCTATATTAAATAAGGAGTAATAAAATATGTCGAAAGAAGAGTTGCAACCAAAGGTACAACCTGAAGTTGAATTAGATACGGATGATGTAACTGAAACGTCAGTCGATTTAAAAGAAGAACAAAAGTCAGAAGATAATCAACCTGATCTTAATAAAGGTGAAGTTGATTTAGGTTATCAATCTTATGATTCTAAATCTGATGAAAAACCAGAAATAGAAGTTGAAGAAACTTCTCAATCTGAAGTTAAAGAAGAATCTAAAGAAACTAACTTACAAGATTTTTCTGAAGGAGTTCAAAAAAGAATTGATAAGTTAACAAGAAGATACAGAGAAGCTGAAAGAAGAGAACAAGCTGCTTTGGATTATGCAAAAAGTTTGCAGAAAAAATATTCTGATTATGAAAAGAAATATGATACTGCAGACGAACAATATCTAAAAGAGTTTGATGCAAGAGTAGATTCTCAAAGAGAGCAAGTTAAACAAAAGCTTAAAGATGCTATTGAGTCTAATGATGCAGATAAGATTATGGAAGCTAATGATGAGCTTACTAGACTTACTGTTGAAAAAGAAAAAGCTAGAATCAAAATGGCTGATAGAGAAGCTAGATTAAAAGCTCTTGAAGAACAGAAATCTCAAAAACCAGAACAAGAACAACAATACCAGCAACAACCAGCTGAAGCTAGTGAAAAAGCTAAGGCATGGGCTGGAAAAAATACTTGGTTTGGTAATGATAAGATCATGACTAATGCTGCATTTACCATCCATGAAGAACTAGTGGGCATGGGTATTGATGTGGAAAGTGATGAGTATTATAATGAAGTTGACAAACGAATGAAGGAAAATTTCCCTCATAAATTTGCTCAATCTGAAACTGAGATACAACGGAAACCCGTCCAAACCGTTGCTTCCGCTGGAAGAAAACAACAAGGACGCAAAACTGTGAGACTCACCAAATCACAGGTGGCTATTGCCAAAAAATTAG
>Ga0208644_1004232_pt1 | contig 10867 bp, 7 predicted proteins | sample VirMetDEL_Nov_18_FD_184517 | JGI IMG/M metagenome (GOLD analysis project Ga0208644, IMG submission 184517) | Aqueous microbial communities from the Delaware River and Bay under freshwater to marine salinity gradient to study organic matter... | ecosystem: Environmental > Aquatic > Marine >... | reverse complement strand
AAACTAATTAATCCTTATCATAGTAATACAATGCAAGCACGTGAATGGCTTAGAGGTTTTAACACCTCATATTTTCAAAGATTAGAAAGGGTCAAAAAGGATGAATCTAGAAGAAGAAGCGAAAAAATTCATGCAGGATAAGTTGATTATAGCAGAGGTAATGACTGCTGATTTTTATGAAATGAAAGCATCACAGACAGCCATTTTCCCTAAGACACAAGCTCTAGAGTATTTAGCTCTAGGCTTGACTAGTGAAGCAGGTGAAGTAGCAGGTAAGGTAAAGAAACTTATACGTGACGGTGAGGATATGGAAGGCTTTGAGTTGAAGAAACTTGCCATAGCATCAGAGATAGGTGACGTACTTTGGTACTGTGCTATGATGGCTAAAGAGGTAGGAGTTCCATTGAATGAGATTATGAAAGAGAACTTAAAGAAGCTACATGGCAGAAAGGAACGTGGAACATTACAAGGTTCAGGAGATGACCGTTAATTACGTGCCATTAAACCACCTTTTCTAAATTTATATCTTACTTCACCTGTTAGTTTAGTTCCATCAGAAGCATCAAGAGGTTTAGGTGCATCTGACTTTTTCCAGTATGTAACCCCATTAGCAAATACTCTATCACCTACGACAGTAGCTGTTTCTGCACTTTTAACAGCCTGTCCTGTATTAACATCTATAAACAAATGTCCTTGTGCAGGATTAAATGCTATTTCAGTTTCATAACCATCTCTTAATAAATTTTTATTAGCTACGTAATTCCCATCTACAGAAGCCATGTTAAATTTAGCACTTGATTCAGGAACTGCTAAACCTTTTGCTTTTGATGCAATTCTCCTTCTGTGGCTTTGATTAACATTAAATGTTACATTTTCTACTGTGGCATAGGGTTGATATGACAAGGCTTTACCATTATAATTGTTTTGATGAATTGTTTGCAAAACTCCCTTTTCCCCATCTAAACTTTTAGAGTTTAAATTCTTTCTTATGCCTACTTTTTCTCCATCTTTTACAGGTACTCCTATTAAGTTATTTGCTTGAGCACTACCTGCTGTAGCACCTTTTGCTTTATCATCAAACATATCTAAAGAATCTGAAGTAAGATTAGATTTTAATTTTCCCTCTAATGCAAATTTACTTGCACCTATTTCTAATGGTGGTGCTTCTATATTAATAATCTCTCTCACAGGAGATAACTCACTTTTAGTAGTCATAGCTTTGTCTAAATTTCTAACAAAGTTATAGTCTTCCGTGAGGTCCATATCTGCTAACCTACTATCCAATGAACTAAAAAAGTAATTGTCAAATATTAAATTGCCTCTTTCTTTTATTGATAATAATTCTTCTTTACTCATTGACCTGCCAAAAATTTCTTCAGCAGTTTCATCTACTGAGTCTGCAGCATTGTCATAAGCAGAGTCCACAGCTTCTGCAAATTTATAGTCAGCAGACCCAGCATGTTTGTCAAGCTCTTCATACTTAGCTAGATTTTTTTCTCGTCTTTTTCTATAGATTTTATCAATGTTTGACATTCTATCCATAAAATCAATTTCAGCTTTATTAAGCTGTTCTTTTGGTAATTTTGATTGCTCTAATGCTAAATCAAAATCATCATACTTTGACCTAAAGTTTTTCATAAACTTGTACAAATCTATATCATCTAACTTGTCAGCATCAGCTTTGGGTACGTCAGAGATAACTTGTTCTAATTTGGTCATCTCTCTCACAGGAGATGGTTCACGTTTTGTTGTCATAGCCATTGCGGCATTACCTATATTACCTCTTTCATCTGAACCATAAAGTTTAGCTCTAGCTACTTTTAACTTTTTAGCTAAATTTATTGCAGCATCAACACTCATGTTATCAACATTTATATTTTTCATAGCCTTAGAAGATAGACCTAAAGATGACAATATTCCTCTTGCTGTCTCTTTTTGTGTAATGATACCTCTAGCTATCGTAGGTGCTTTAGCAATAATTCCTCCAACACCACCAAACTCACCTGCACTAAAACCTGACTTAGAATCTTGTTTTAAAACAGGATTTTCAATTAAAGAGTCTAATAACTGATTAAAATTTTCTTTGTAGTATTCTGAACCCATATTTTCTTTAGACACTTCAGTAAATCCTTTACCAAAAGCATCCATTCTTTCGCCCTTGTCGGCTAATATAGCTTCCTTGATACCAACTCCTGTTGCAATAATATCTGTTGGTAGACCTAACGTAGCACTAACAGCACCAGATGCCATACCTGCCACAGTTGTTCCTATACCCTGCAACGCTTCGCCTACGCTTTTATATTTAGGAGATGTCTGATTATCTATCCTGTCATCTATTTCAGAAATCTGCTTTATAGTTTCATTATCTAGTTCCACTTATAATCCCCTTTCTTACTTTAGGTATCACTTTTAATGCTAGATTTAACACACTTACCTCTTTATCTTTTATTCTAACCATTCTGTCTTTATCGGCGTTAACGCTTGTAAAATTATCAAATCCATATTTAGGCAGTTCTCTTTTTAACAACGCATTAACTGACTCTTTATCTCTTTGATTTAAAGATTGCCATTTTTCATAATCAATACTAGTATACTTAGCACCTTCCTTTGAACCCTCAACAGATTTTATTTCTCCCAATGCCTTTTGTCTAGCCCTGCCTATAATTTTCATGGAATCAGCATATATCGCACTTCTTTTTTCTTTATAAGAAAGTTTTTTATATTTGTCTTTTCTTATTACCCTAGCCATAACCTCATTTAAATTAGTGTCACTACCCTTTTCACTTAAATAAAATCTTGTAAGTCTGTCTACTTTTTCATTAGGATGTCTTTTATATATTTCAAAATTTTGCATATTTAAACGACCAAGTTCTTCTTGATATGCATTTTTAGCAGGTCTTGCACTTTCTGTAGTTATCTGACTTATAAAAGGGTCTTGTGCCATTATAGGACCTGTTTGAAAAGCAGAACGAGCAGGTTCATCATACTGCAAATTTAATTTATTGGCTAACGATGGTATACTAGCAAAGCCTTCCTTACCTATAAAGGGAGTGTCCTCACCAAAATCAATTAAATTAGATGTTCCTCTAGCATCAATGATATCAAATAAATTAGTTTCTCCTGTTCTACTCTCAGGAACATAAGATGATTTAATATCAAACTGAGCATATAAATCTCTAAATGGAGCAACAGGTATAGTAACTGTCTTAACTAAATTACCAATAACCTCTCCTAAGATTCTATCTTTAACCTCACTACCTTTACCTTCCGTATTACTCAAATCCGTTAACAATTTATCTAGTGTGTATAAACCTAAACCTGTTCTAAAGGTAGAACCACCTATAGCCTGTAATACATCTTTAGCATATCTACCCCAACTTTTAGTAGGTAATTGGTCTCTCTTGTATCTATAAATTAAATCAGCATACAACATAAACATAGAGAAAGGACCATATAAAGGTCTTCCGTCTACTAATTTACCTTCATTATTTTTATACTCATACCAATGGTTTGTATCGCCCTGTCTAACTCTCCATGCGTATGCTACTGATGTTAAAGCTGCACCAGTAAATTGTTTTGCTAATCTATCTTTAAAATCGTATCTAACCTTTTTTGCTTTAATTGGACTTAATGGATTTGGTATTTTTTCTAATGGCATCATACCTATAATAGGTGCGTGTTGATATATAAATTTTAATTGGGAAGCCACGAATTTAGGGAAAGGAATAAAACTAGACAAAAGAAATGGAATTTTTCTAACTGCTTTTATTAAACCTCTAGCAGCGTCAGAACCTAGTTTACCATATTCTTTAAACTCAGTTTGGTAAGCAAAGTCATACGCATCTTTAGCAGCTTTGGCAAACATATCATCTGTCGCTATTTTAGAAAATTCACCTGATTCGTAAGCTGTGAATATAGTATGTTTTTTTTGTTTGTTAACTTGTTTTGTAATAGTGTCAAGTGTCTTAGCATAATCTGGAGACGTTTTATAATCTGGTCCTAATATCTGTGCAACTCTTTGTTGTATAATTGTATTTTTAGCATCGGCAGATATAGGTATGTTTGCATCACTTATACTTCTTTTTAAAGAAGCACCTAAAACTGCACGTTTAAATATATTATCAGAGGCAGTGTTTAAAAAGTTTAACTTTCTACCTATTGTTGTTAAAATACCATCTCCACCTGCCCTAGCTTCAATATCAGCATTTTTAAAAAACAATCTACGAGACTCATTTGGAAATGATTCTGAAAATATTTTTTTGATTAGGTCTGCTTCATATGGATTAAACATAAACTTAGCTACATCGTAAGTTCCATCAAAGGGGTTTACTCTATAGTTGCCTTTTAAACCATATCTAAGCTGACCTGCATTATATATTACATTATCCATGGCACGAGTCATGGCATCTGTCATTACTCTAAAGCCACCGTTAGCTGTGTTTCTACCTGCTGTTTTAGGTTGAACAGTCATAAAAGATATTCTAGCCTGGTCTATGTCTTGAAATAATCTCCACCCTAATAATAAAGGATTTTCTTTTAATGTCTCTGCTGTTTCTTTAGCAGTCACTTTAGACACACCTGCTTTATCTAAACCATCAACCTGCTCTAGTAAATCTTTAACAGCCTGTCTCTGTTTTTGACTAGACTTAGTACCAAATGTTCTACTAATTAAACTTTGCTCTGCTAATATTCTACCTGCTTCTGATACATCGGCTTTATATATTAAAGAAAATTGGTCTAAAGTTATATTATGTTCATCTAATATTTTATTTATGTTATCTATAGGAACATCGCCTCTAACAATAGCTCTGTATACAGCCGCTGTTATTCTTTCTCCTGGCTTTTGTTTAACGACTTCTTTACCAACACGCAATGCAGCTGCAGTAATATTATTCCTAACTTCTTCTGACAAAAAGGATGTTAAGGTTTCAGAAGTAGACTTCTCATCTTTTAATTTTTTACCCTCTGTAACCTTTTGTGGGTCAAGAGGAGTGTCAGGTACAACCTGTCTTTTATCCGGCTTAGTTACTTCTATTAAATTTTTATTTATTTTACTTACGGTATCTTTGTCTGCTTTTTTTAAAACCTCATCTGTTTTAGCCCTAGCCTTAGCTTCACGAACTTTTATAGCAGAGGATGCTCTTTCTTCTAACTTTAATGATTTTATTTCTGATGGTAATGTAGCAGCTCTAGTAATACCTGTAAGTAAAAATCCACCTGTAGCAGCGAGTGCTGTTTCAGTTAAAGGTCTTTCAATTTCAAAACCCTTCTCTCCCTTTATACCTGAAGCAACTCTAGTGCTTTCCTTTACAACACTTTGACCAGCACCAATTGCACCCTCAATAGCTGCTCCTTTAGCACCTGCCTTCATAACCTCTTTTAGTATTTGTTTAATGCCTATTTTACTTGCTTGCACACCTCCTTGTGCAGCAATTTTACTGAAACCTCCTGTCAAAACACTAGCAATAGTTGAAGGTGCTGTTACCAATCCTTGTGCGTAATCTCCTAATTTTCTGACACCTGTTTCTGCATCTTCAAAAAAACTTTCACCTTCAGAGCGTTCATATAAATCTAATAACCTACCATACCTTGCTTTTTGCTCGGTTGTACCTGTCATTACGTGACGCAAATCTTTTACTGCTGTTACTTCGTTGACATCAGATATACGAAAATGTTCCATATATGAATCATATATTTTTTCAGGGGTGTCCAAGTCTTCGTCTTTAAAACCTGCTCTCTCTTCTAGTAAAGTAGCTGCATCCTCAAGAAAAGAAAGGTCTTTTGTTAAGACCTCTTTATTCATATCACTGCTATCATAAAAATTATAATCCTTAAACATTATTTAAGACCACTTTCTTGTATAATTTTTCTTATTTCAGTCTGTGCTAATGCACGTGCATCGTTTAACCCCATTCCACCTTTCATTAATTCTATGGTTCTTTCTGTTATATATCTTTGTTTTTTGTCAACAGGAAATTTTGTAGAACCCTTCTCTAATTCATTTTTAATATAATCAGCTATAGTAGGAATATTTACATTTTTAGAATTATTGTCTATGGTTATTTTAGGCTTTTGAGAAACTTCTCCTACTTTATTGCTATCACTAGTTTTATCTTTTCTTTTTGTAATATCTATATCAGGTAAATTTGCCTTAGTTAACTTTCCTTCAGGAAAAAGTAAATAATCATATGCTACTGTGTCATCCATTGAAAAATCCTGAAATACAATTTTGTCGTATTCTTTTGTTAATTCTGACGCTTTTTCTAGAATAGAATTATATATTTCTCCTTTTTCAATATCGGTAAATATATCAAACCCATTCGTTTCAGTATTATATCTAAAATCTAAGTCGTAACCTGCCTGTTTAGCTAAAACAGATGCAGCACTTCTATTAAAAGCAGCACTTGACATTTTAGTTCTAGTGTCTAATGCTCTTTGAGCACTTTCAGTAAAACCACCAGTAACTTTAGACAGTGTATCATCTACATTAATAGTTGTTTTTGGTGTAACTAAATCTGTAGTATCTTTTATAGTCTCGCCTATAGGTTTGCGTAAACCTAAAGCACCTAAAGTGTCAACACCACCCACTGAAAATTTCATACCTGATAAATCAGTATCAACGATATCTCTAACTAAATAATCTAATATTGAGGATTTATCCATGCTAACATCTGTATCACCTGTAACTTTAAGAAAACTATTTAATTTTTCTTTTGTTACACCAGGTTTTTTTGATATTTTAATTACATCATCATATAAGTCTTGCTCTAAAGTAACCTTTATAGAAGAATCCCCTAGTCCTAGATTTCGCAATACGTTGTATTTTTCTCCAAGGTCCGACATTCTAGTCTGCCTTCTTTTTCTTGTTGCTAGTCTGTCTGCCATTATAACCTGTGATGCATCTTTAATCAAAGCATCTATACTAGATTGTTGACGTGCTATTTCTTTAGACGCACCTTCAGCTACACCACCCAAAAAACTCATAGTATTACTGCCAAATAAACCCAATTTTATCTCCTAGCCATTAATCCCATTTGAGGTTCTTCATCTTCTACCACAGGCTCTTCTATATCCATAGCCATTTCATCTTCATCACCGTCAAATAAATTGCTTAGTTTACCTATAGTAGCATCTATGTCACTAGTTTTGCTACCAATTTTAACAGAGTCATCTTCTCCTAGTCCTGTATTATACTCTATATCAGCACTATCTGCAATTAATTTCATTATTTCCATAATAACTGGAATAACCAACATTCCTACATCTATGCTATGCAAACCTTGCATAACACTAGACAGTTGTATTGTATTAGCTAGTGTTGTTAAAGGAACACCCATTTCCAATACATTTACCAATGTCTCTCTGAATTGTGTATCTTGCATCCTAGTTATATAATACCTAGAAGCATCCTCAACTGTTGCGTACTTTGGTGGTTGTTGCCAAGGTCTAGCACCTAGTTCATGTGTCATTGACATTCCTGGTATAGGAGCATCTATCAATGGTTCATTTCTATTAGGCATCTTTTGTTTCCTTAATTTTGTTTTGCTCTGCTCTAAGAGACTCCACAATGTCTGCTACAGTTTCTATGGGTTGCTTTGCACCACTACCTTGAGCAGCAAAACTCATATTATTTCTTTTTAATAGCCCACTATTTTTATTAGTAGATTTTTTCATACTATTTCTTTGTTTTATAAAAGCCTCAACTTCTTGGGAAATACTAAATGCTGGATTAAACATACACTCTCCTAAAATTTAAATATTTTAGTAGGATTAAATCTACCGATATAAGCAGCACCTAATTGACCTACTAAACTACCTATAGCACTTGCACCTGAAGCACTGTTAGCTAATCTTTGAGCTTCAGTTCTAGCATCAGCACTTATATTAGCCACAGCTAATTCTTTTATTCTATCTTGTTCGTTCTCTGCACTTTTCCATGCCCACTCCATGCTGTCAGCATAAAATGTCCATAAATTATCATACTGCTGTGTAGACACATCCAACACAGCTTTAGCATTTAACTCATTAGCACGATTGATAGCAGCAGTATCTGCTGTAGCTATCTCTCTTCGCCATACTGCATTATTCTGTGCAATTGCTAGTTGATTTTGTGCATTGAATTGGTCACGTTGATTAGCCACTTCAGCATTAAATCTTGCAAGCGTATTTAACTCACCTGCATTAAACTGATTTTGTGCATTGGTCTGTGTGGCATTAAATTGTGACACTTGATTTGCTAGACTAGACATGAACTGGTCTACTTGATTTTGTGTTGTAGCATTAAACTGTCTAGCAGCATTAGTGGCAGCTTGGTCTGTTAATATAGATTGATTGATTGCCTGTGCATTAAATAGGGAGGTTTGTTGTTCATTACTCAAATTAGCCATATCTAATTGTAAAAAGTTCTGTGCATTCTGAACTGCAGCTTGTTGTGCATTACTTAAATTAGCCATGTCTAAGTTAGCTAAAGCAGATGCTTCAGCCATAACCATAGCTTGTCTATTAGACAGGTTATTTAGGTTCATTGTGTTAACAGCACGAGAGTTTTCCATAGCTATGTTTTGTTCAGCAGTAAAATTCATATTAGCTATATCACCTATCCTAGCAGAGTTTTGAACTCTAGCTTGAAAGGCTTGGTCAAACTCTTGACCTATAAATGTTGCACGTTGTTGTGCAGCAAGCATGGCTCTCTGTTGTCTGTTAGATAAGTTCTGTGATTCAAACTGTGCTTGTGTCTGTGCATCAGCTTGTGCTATAGGAAGGGCAGATTCTAACGCACCTTGTATAAGTGCTTGACCTGCAATTGAAGATGCACCTAATCCTCTTTGTTGCAATTGAGCCTGAACACCTCTAAGTGCTCCTGCTGCCCAAGGGGGAGGATTACTCATGTCAAAATTAGCAGTTAACTGTGCTAGTTGTCCTTGTACAGTTGCTTTCTCTGAAGGGGTAGCAGTGGCGGCTTCAATCTGTTCTGTAAACTTAGATGCTTTTTCTGCATCGGCTACACCACTAATTAACTCACCATCCTGTATTTCTCTTTGTACAGGATTGTTCATTAGTGTAGCATTGCCTTGTGCCGCATTTAAATCGCCTACACTTGACACTGTTTGTTGTGCGGCAGTGACCTGTGCTCTTGGGTCATTAGGGTCTGTTTGAGCAGCCTGATTTGCTTGCACTGCTGTTTGTATAGCAGGTGCAGATTGAGCTGCTTCCATTTTAGTAGCAGTAACTTGTTGAGCAGGGTCAGCCTGTGCAGTATCTGCAACACTTGTGGGTGCTACAACATCAGATACTAATTGCCCTGTATTAGGGTCTATGAATTGACCATCTTCACGTTGAATGAGTTCAGGTTGTGTAACAGCACCAACAGGTATTGCACCTGTCTGAGCTAGTGTTGTTGTAACATCTCCTATACCTGGTCTTGTATCGTCCACAGGAGCAGGAGGTAGATAGCCTGGAGTTGTAGCAATAGGACTATCTTTCTGTGCATCTAAGAGTTGATTTCCATCTGCTACAGGAGAATCTACAATACTTAAACCTGAATCTCTAGCATACTGCTTAAACTCTTCAGTAAAGTCACCAGCACCTAGTCCTGTAACACCTGCTTCTGATTGATATATAGGTCCTGAATAAACATTACGTACATAGTCTAATACTTTATCAGACCTTTCTTTTAATCTTGCAGGAGAAGGTCTGCTTCCTAAGTTTCTTTTAAGTTCCTTTGTCATATCATCAAAAGAAGTTTGAATAGCAGGATTTTTAAATGTGCCTGTTTCAGGAAAACGTTCTACATTTTGCCTGTAATCAGCATAAAGGTCAGGTGTAGTTTCATCAGGTACACCAAAATACTCATCATCTATTTGTGGAATATACTGCTGTGGTAAAGGTTGAGGTTGTGTAGCAAAACCACCATCTTCACCTTCGGCTAGTGTTTTTGTAATAGGTGGTTGAAAAGGTGGAAAATCTTCTCCTCCCCTTCTTAACTGTTTAGCTAAGTAAGGCGTCATATCTGGAGGAAGCATACCTGTATCTTCTCCAACCGCTTCTGTAACAGGTCTGCCTATAGGTATACCACCACTACCATCTTCTTCTCCAGCTGCTCTAGTTGTTACGTCTGGGAAAACAGGTCCAGGTTGAGGTATAGGTTGAACTACGTCATCGTCTTCGCCTACAGCTTGTGTTTTAGGAAGTGTGAAAATAGGATTTTTAAGTAAGGGTTCTTCTGCATATGGCATTTGAGGATTGTTATCATCTTCACCTAAAGCAGCTGTTTTAATTTCACCCATTGGAAACTTACCAACAATATCAGGTATATAACCAGTACCATCTTCACCCATAGCTTTAGTTGTTCCGACAGGTCCAGGTTGAGGTTGAGGTTGAGGTTGAGGTTTAGGTGCAGGTGCAGGTGCAGGTGGTTTAGCCACAGGTGATGCAATCGGTTTAGCTATAGGTGCGAGTGGTTTAGCCACAGGTGGTTTAGCTGCAGGTGGTTTAGGTGCAGGGGGTTTAGGTGCAGGTGCAGGTGGTTTAGGTTTAGGTGGATTTCTTAGTGCATTTAATCGGTCTTGTGCTTGACTTCTCTCAAGTTCATTTGCTCCTTCTTGGTCATCTATTATTCTTTGTAACCTTTGCATTTCTGGAGTAGAACCACCTTGTTGCATTCTAAGTACAGCACCACCCTGTGCCATTTGCATAGCACGTTGGTTGTACATATTCATCATGTTTTGTTTGTCAGGATTTTGTTGTAAGTAACTGTCAAAGCCTTCTAAGCTACCTGTATAACCCATACTGTTAGCTATCTTTTGTAATCCTTGTGGCTTAAAGCCTTTAAACATTGCCATATTATTTTACCTATATATTGTTAAGT
>Ga0208644_1004226_pt1 | contig 10878 bp, 1 predicted proteins | sample VirMetDEL_Nov_18_FD_184517 | JGI IMG/M metagenome (GOLD analysis project Ga0208644, IMG submission 184517) | Aqueous microbial communities from the Delaware River and Bay under freshwater to marine salinity gradient to study organic matter... | ecosystem: Environmental > Aquatic > Marine >... | reverse complement strand
TAATACTGCTGCCGGTAACAGTGCTCTACAGTACAATACAACAGGATGCTTTAACGTAGCATTTGGTGTAAGTGCTCTTTCAAAGAATACTACAGGTAATAATAATACTGCTATAGGATTTGAATCACTATTCTGTAACACAGTAGGTACTAGTAATACTGCTGTTGGTTTTAATGCTCTACTATACAACACAGCCTCAAACAACACAGCCGTAGGCTTCTGTTCATTAAGAAGCAATACAACAGGTACAGCTAATACCTCTGTCGGTTTTTATGCACTAAGAGCAAATACAACAGGTGATCAAAACACAGCATTAGGATTTTGTGCGTTAAGAGCTAATACAACAGGGGAAAATAACACAGCAGTAGGACGTTTAGCATTAAGAGATAATATAACAGGTGCCCGAAATATTGCAGTTGGTATTAATGCTATGCTTTGTAACACTGGAGGTATAGATAACGTTGCTATAGGTGCAAGTGCTCTATATAATAATACAGTAGGAAATAATAATACAGCTATAGGTAGATTAGCTTTATTATGTAACACAGCCTCAAACAACACAGCTGTAGGTTTTAGTACATTAAGGTACAACACAACAGGAGCAAACAACACAGCAGTAGGATGTGGTGCATTAAAAAGTAATACTTCTGGATATTTTAACATAGCTATTGGAGGTAGAACTTTAGGTTTAAATACTTTGGGATGTTTAAATACTGCTATTGGATATAATGCATTATATTCCAACTTAACAGGTGCAAATAACACAGCTTTAGGATTTAGAGCTCTAGAATCTAACACAGCATCAAACAACACTGCAGTAGGCTTCTGTTCATTAAGAAGTAATACAACAGGTACAGGTAATACAGCCGTAGGTTGGAATGCTTTAAGGGAAAATACAACAGGTGGAGCTAATACTGCTGTAGGTCTACAAGCTTTAACATCTAACACTACCGGTGCTACAAACTCAGCATTAGGTTGTCAAGCATTATTTGTAAACACCACAGGAGGAGGTAACACAGCTTTAGGTTTTGTTGCAATGAGGTGCAATACTACTGGAGCAAATAACGTAGCATTAGGTACTTACGCTCTATACAGTAATACTGCAGGTAATACTAACGTAGCAATAGGTAATAGCGCACTACGTCAAAATACGGTAAGCAACAATACAGCCGTAGGCTTTAGAGCATTAAATGCTAATACGACCGGCGGTAGTAACACAGCCGTAGGTCTTTGTGCATTAAGAGCAAACACCACAGGTCCTTTTAACACAGCTGTCGGTACACTAGCTCTTAGAGACAATACTACAGGTACACAAAATATAGCAGTAGGTTCTAACGCCTTACAGAAGAACGTAAGCGGTAACTTTAATATCTCTGTAGGTGTAAACTCCTTATACAGTAACTTAACCGGAGCTAACAACGTAGCTATAGGTAAAGATGCTTTATTCTATAATACAGCCTCAGACAACACAGCAGTAGGACGCTATGCATTAAGAAATAATACAACAGGAACTAACCAAGTTGCTATAGGTGTTAATGCTCTTAGACTTAATACAACTGGAGCAAATAACACGGCATTAGGTGTTAATGCATTATTTAATAATACAACAGGTACTTGCAACGTTGCTATAGGTATCAGTTCAATGATATACAATACCAGTGGTCAAAGCAATGTAGCTGTCGGAGGTAATTCACTTAGAACTAACACAACAGGATTCGCTAATTCAGCACTTGGTGATTCAGCAGTGTTTTCTAATACTACTGGTTGTTATAATGTGGGTGTTGGTTGTGGTGCTCTTGGCTGTAACATAGCAGGAAATAATAATGTTGCTATTGGTACTAGAGCGTTACTCTGGAACACAGTCTCAAACAACACAGCCGTAGGCTTTAGTGCATTAAGGTATAATACAACAGGTACTGGAGTAACTGCTGTAGGTTATAAAGCTTTAGCAGCCAATACAACAGGAACATTTAACGTAGCTGTAGGTAGTTACTCTCTACTTAGCAATACCGCTGGTGTATGTAATACAGCTGTAGGATTCCAAGCTTTATGCCTAAACACAACAGGTACTGAAAATACTGCTTTAGGTTTAGGAACACTAAGATTTAATACAACAGGCAACGGTAATACAGCTCTAGGTAGAGGTTCTTTGTTCTGCAATACCACAGGAGTAGGCAACACAGCTGTAGGTCAAGCTTCTTTAGGATATGCTACAACAGGTGCAAGAAACACAGCATTAGGCCTTGTTGCAGGATGTTGCATTACCTCAGGAGCTTGTAACGTAATACTAGGCTCAGCTACAGCTAATGGCTTCGGCACAGAATCCTGTAACATCTTCATCTCAGACGGTGCAGGTAACATTAGAATCTTTGCTACCGGCTCAACAGGAGCAGTAGGTATCAACACCACCACTCCTCTCCACACCCTCCACGTAGAAGGCACAACAGCCAACTCCAACACAGGCTACATAAGCACAATATTCACCTCAGGAAGTGTAATAGCCGACGCGACAACAAACGGAACTCTCTTCACCATAGACACAACAACGTACGAGAGTTTAGCGATGGAATACACAGTATTCACCCCAGACAAAAACAACAAAAGAGCCGGCATATTCCGCAGTACCTGGGATGAAGACAACACAAGCATTGTCTACGCAGAGGCATCAACAACAGACATTGGAGACACCAGTAATTTCACATTAGATGCTGTAAACGATGGTGCCGGAACAGTAACAGTAAGAGCATCAAACAACCTAGGAAACCAAGTCACACTTATTTACGAGCGTAAGCTCTTAGGTTAATCTTACCATATTTATATGGGATAACTCCTCTGTTGGACAGTGAAAACAGAATTATAGAATGGCAAACGAATTCGTCGCGAAAAACGGCCTGATAGTATCAGGTTCTACTTATGTTTCAGAATCCCTACATCTAGGGGGTGCATTCTATGATTCTTCAGGTGCTTCTGGCTCACTAGGCCAGGTGCTTTCTAGCATAAACGGAGGAGTTGATTGGATCAATATAATAGATCTAACAGGTTCAGTTGATGGATCTGGTTCTGCTAACCAAGTAGCGTATTGGTTTGATCCCAATACTATTACAGGTTCAGCTAATCTACAGTTTGATGGTACAACTTTAACTGCAGCTAATGATGCTGTAGTAAATGGGGTAGATGTTGGTAGAGGTGGCGGTAGTATCATTACTAATACAGCTATCGGTAGAGATGTATTAGCATGCAACACAACAGGTACAGACAATACTGCAGTAGGATATATTTCCCTATTAAGCAACACAACAGGTAGAGACAATACAGCCGTAGGTCGTGGAGCAATGAGATGTAATACTACAGGTATTAAAAATACTGCCGTAGGTAAGAATGCACTCATAAACAACACTACTGGTAACAGAAATACAGCATTAGGTGATGAGACATTAGTAGCTAATACCGCCGGAAGTGACAACACAGCCGTAGGTACATACGCACTACTAAGTAATACAGCCACAAATAATACAGCCGTAGGTACTAGTGCATTAAGATTTAATACAACAGGAACAGCTAATACAGCAGTAGGTTATGTCAGTTTAATTTCAAATACTACAGGATACCAAAATACTGCCTTAGGTTTTAGAGCTTTAAGATACAATACAACAGGAAATTGTAATACTGCTGTAGGAGCTTTTTCCCTTTCAACAAACACAACAGGTGTTAGAAACACAGCCCTTGGACGAACAGCCCTTCTTTCTAATACTGTAGGAACAGGTAATACAGCTATTGGTACAGAAACAATGAGATGTAATGTATCTGGTACAAAAAACACAGTAGTAGGTGTAAGTGCTTTATATCAAAACATTTCTGGAAGTAACAACACAGCTTTAGGTTACGATTCATTAAAGTACAACACAGTCTCAGGCAACACAGCCGTAGGCTTCCAAGCATTAAAAAGTAATACAACAGGTACTCCTAATACAGCAGTTGGCTCTAACGCTCTTGCTTCAAATACAATTGGAGATATTAACACAGCAATAGGTGTAAATGCTTTAAATTCTAATACAACAGGAAGAGGAAACGTAGCTGTAGGTCACACAGCATCCAATTCAAATGTTGTTGGTTCCTATAATACCTCAGTAGGTGTAAGTGCACTAAGATGTAACACTGCATCAACTAATACTGCAATTGGATTTTATTCTATGAGAAATAACTCCACAGGAACTGTTAATACAGCACTTGGAGTACAATCGTTAGCATATAATACAACTGGTGCTAAAAACGTAGCTATAGGACATCAATCACTTTTCAATAATATAGTAGGAGCAAACAATACATCTGTAGGTTATTTAGCTCTATTCTGCAACACAGCCTCAAACAACACAGCAGTAGGTACTTGTGCATTAAGAAATAATACAACAGGAACAAGAAATACCGCATTAGGTGTTTGTTCTATGTTAGCAAACACTACAGGATTCGTAAACGTAGCTTTAGGATACAGATCACTAAATGCAAGTACAGGAGGCTATGGTAATATTGCTATAGGTCCTGGTGCTTTAAGAGACGGTAATGGCGGTCATCAGAATGTTGCTATAGGTAGGTACGCTCTCTTATCAAACACAGCATCAAATACAGTTGCAGTAGGTGCAAGAGCTTTATATGCTAATACAACTGGTATTTACAACACAGCTGTAGGAGTTAACTCATTAAGGTGCAATAGCGTAGGTACTAGAAATACAGCCGTAGGTTTCTTTGCAGGTTTATCAAATACAACAGCCTCTAGTAATACGGCTTTAGGTTACCAGTCCTTATGTAAGACAACAACCGGTAGTAATAACACAGGCTTAGGTAGATCAGCTCTACAAGATAACGTAACAGGCACCCTTAACACTGCAGTCGGTAGTTATGCTCTTACTGCTAACCTAGGTTCTGAAAACACAGCTCTAGGTTTTAGAGCATTAGTCAGTAATACAACAGGAGCACTTAACACAGCCGTAGGTACAAGTGCATTAAGATACAACACAGTAGGAGTATACAATACTGCGGTAGGTAGAACTGCTTTACTTCAAAACATAACAGGTAATAATAACGCAGCCTTAGGATATGGTGCACTAAGATGTAATACTGCTTCAAACAACACAGCCGTAGGTGCTTGTGCTTTATTCTGTAACACAGCCTCAAACAACACAGCTGTAGGACACTGTTCATTAAGAGCTAATACGACAGGTGAAGTAAACACAGCTGTAGGTACTAATGCTTTAGGAGCTAATACAGTAGGAGTCGCCAACACAGCAGTTGGTTTTAACTCTCTAAGATGTAATACTACCGGCGATCTTAACGCTGCTTTAGGTAGAGGCGCCCTACAAGAAAACACAGTAGGTTGTAATAACTCAGCATTAGGCTGGTATGCTCTTTTCTTAAATACAACCGGAGGAAGTAATACAGCAGTAGGTACTCAGGCTTTAAGATGTAATACAGTAGGTGGAAGCAACACAGCCGTAGGTGCAACTGCTCTACGTTCAAACGTAGCCTCAAACAATACAGCTGTAGGTACTGGTGCTTTAACCAGTAATACAACAGGAGCATATAACGTAGCTGTGGGTTCAGTAGCACTACGAAACAATACAACAGCTCGCTACAACGTAGCAGTAGGTGTTAACTCATTGTACGCTAATATTGGAGGTGCTAATAACACAGCCGTAGGCTTTAGTGCATTAAGATATAATACTACAGGTAACAACAATACTGCTGTAGGTAGATCAGCAATGTTCTTTAATAGCACTGGTGTTCAAAATACAGCACTTGGTAGACTAGCTTTAAGAGGTAATATAACAGGAAATAATAATATTGGTATAGGACATCATTCCCTTTACTACAATACTGCCTCAAACAATACTTCTGTTGGTACATTAGCAATGTATAGAAATAGTTCAGGTACATCTAACGTAGCACTTGGAACTTTTGCTTTAAGGTATAACACAACAGCCAGTAATAATACTGCTTTAGGTTTTGCTGCTCTATACTGCAACACAGCCTCAAATAATACCGCGGTAGGTACTTGTGCATTAAAAAGTAATACAACAGGATCTGATAGTGTAGCCGTAGGTACGAGTGCTTTACAATGTAATACAACGGGCAGACTAAACACAGCAGTAGGTTCTGCCGCTTTATCTAAAAACACAGTTGCTGTTTATAATACAGGTGTAGGTTCAAACGCTTTAAGGGATAATACCACAGGTAACTCAAATACAGCTATGGGTCGAGGAGCCATGGCATATAATATAACCGGAGCGTATAATACTGCTGTAGGTCAATATGCATTAATACTTAATACAGGAGGCTCAAATAACTCAGCTTTTGGTAGATATGCTCTACGAAACAATACAGCATCAAACAATACAGCAGTAGGTTTTGCCGCTTTACAAGTTAATACAACAGGATGTTGTAATGTAGCACTAGGTCATTATGCGTTACGTAATAACACAACAGGTATTAGAAGTACAGCCGTAGGTGTATGTGCCCTTGCAAACAATCTTGTAAGTTCAAACACTGCCGTAGGTGCCAACTCTCTTAAGACTAATACTACAGGAGGAGGTAACACAGGTATAGGCAACCAGGCACTGTTTTATAATACTACTGGAGCTTACAATACAGCCTTAGGTCAGAATGCTCTACTTAATAATACAACAGGAGCAGGTAACACCGCAGTAGGTAGAAGTGCATTAGCTGCTAACACTACAGGTACTAATAACACAGCAGTAGGTATGTTCTCCCTACTTAATACTACCACAGGTAGTAGTAACGTGGCTGTAGGACACCAATCTTTATATAAGAATACCGCAGGTAAACAAAACACAGCTGTAGGTGTTAACTCTAATATTTGTAACCTTACAGGAGACTATAACGTATCTTTAGGTACTAATGCCTTATTCTGCAATACAGCAGGGAGTAATAACACAGCACTTGGACATAGTGCTTTACTTAACAATACAGCATCAAACAATACTGCTATAGGTAGAAGCGCATTATTTGCTAATACAACAGGAACCCATAATACAGCTGTAGGAGCGTATACATTACAAAATAACACAATAGGTACCCAAAACACTGCCCTAGGTAAAAACGCTCTTATAGCGAATACTACAGGAGGATTTAACACAGCTGTAGGTGCTTATACATTACCATCTAACACAGTAGGTACTAGTAACACAGCAGTTGGCTTTAAAGCTTTATTATGTAATACTTCAGGAACAAATAACACAGCTATAGGTAGAGATTCTATGCTGTACAATACAGCAGGTGGAGGAAACACAGCTGTAGGTTTCTTCTCATTAATTAAAAATACAACTGGTGCTAATAATGCAGCATTTGGTCAAGGTGCTTTAGCTTGTAACACTATAGGTTCAAACAACGTAGCGGTAGGCGTATCAGCTTTAACTAGTAATACAACAGGAACATTCAACGTAGCAATTGGACAGAATTCTCTTAACCAGAACACAACAGGTGCAGGTAATACCGCCTTAGGTGTTAATGCTCTTTGCTGTAATAATGCCAATAATAACACAGCTGTAGGTGGAGATGCGCTAAGAACTAACACAACAGGTATTAGAAACGTTGCTATTGGATACCAATCCCTATTTAGTAATACTACCGGAAGAGATAATACAAGTTTAGGTTATAGAGCTTTAACATGTAATACAACCGGTACTAAAAACACAGCTGTAGGTGTATGTTCATTAAGAAGTAATACAACAGGTTCGGATAACGTAGCATTAGGATTCCAATCTTTATTATCCAACACCACAGGTGCTTACAACACCGCTGTTGGAACCTTCTCACTTCTTTATAATACTGCAGGTGTAAACAATACCTCAGTAGGTCTGGGAAGCTTACAGAATAACACGGTAGGAAATAATAATACAGCAGTAGGTAGAGGTACGTTGTGTAACAACACAGCATCAAACAACACAGCCGTAGGTTTTTCTGCTTTAAGAGATAATACAACCGGATGCTGTAACACTGCACTTGGCATTTCCTCACTCCTAGCCAACACAACTGGCCGTCAAAACATCGCTGTAGGATACAGTGCAATGAGATGTAATGTAGGTGGTGAAAGAAACACAGTAGTTGGTAACTCTGCTTTAGAATCTAATACAGTAGGAATATACAACGTAGCAGTTGGATTTGCAGCTTTAAATAAAAACACAGCTTCTAGTAACGTAGGTTTAGGAAGTGGAGCTGGTTGCTGCATCACAACCGGAGCTAGTAACGTAATCTTAGGTTCAGCTACAGCTACAGGCTTCGGCACAGAATCCTGCAACATCTTCATCTCAGACGGAGCAGGCAACATCCGCTTATTTGCAACAGGCTCTACAGGATTTGTAGGTGTTAACACAACAGCCCCAACCCAACGCCTCCACGTAGATGGAAACCTCCGCGTAACAGGAGCCATATACGATTCAAACAACTCAGCAGGTACCTCAGCACAAATCCTTTCCTCAACCGGAACAGGAACAGATTGGGTTGATTTAGGAGAAATCACAGGCGTAGACGGAAGTGGATCCGCTACCCTAGTAGCCTATTGGGTAGACGGTAATACAATCACAGGATCAGCAGGCTTTAGCTTTGACGGCAACAAACTCGAGGTACCATCTCTTGTAGAAACATCCGCCCAAAGATACAAAACAAACATCGAACCATTAACAGGTTCCCTAGAAAAGATCCAACAAATGGAAGGTGTTACCTTCACCAGAATAGAAGGTGACCCAGAAAAACGCGAAATCGGTTTCATAGCAGATTACGTAAAAGACGTGTATCCAGAGTTGATTTCTCACGATCAAGATGGTAACGTTCAAGGTATACAATATCCTCGTATAACTGCAATACTTGTTGAAGGAATTAAGGAACTTACTAAACAGATCCAAGACCAAAACATATTTATACAGGACCTAAAGTCTCGCATTGAGCATTTAGAGAACAAGTAATAAAAGAATATGGCACAATTACAAGCAACCGTTGTTACTGGCAGTCTATACGTTTCAGGTTCTGACGCAAATATACATGAATTAACCGTTGGTAGAGGAGCCGGTGATATCGCTACTAATACAGCTTTAGGTAGTAATGCTTTAGCTAATAATACAACTGGAGCATGTAATACAGGAGTTGGTTTTAGCTCACTTAGATACAACACAATAGGTGTTCGTAATACTGCTGTTGGAGTACTAGCTTTACGTAGTAACACTACAGGTAATGAAAACACTGCTTTAGGTGTAAGAGCTTTAGATTTAAACCAAATTGGTTCAAATAATATAGCTTTTGGCTCTCAGGCACTACGTTATAACACAGCCTCAAGCAATACAGCTTTAGGTGCTAATGCATTAAGAAACAACACAACAGGAGCATTAAACGTAGCTGTTGGTTTAAATGCCAATAGAAACAACTTAACAGGAAACAACAACGTATCTCTTGGTGTTAATTCGTTGTATTTTAATACTTCTGGATGCAATAATACTGCATTAGGTGTAAACGCACTATATAGTAACACAGCCTCAAACAACACAGCCGTAGGCTTCTGTTCATTAAGAAGTAATACAACAGGAACAAATAACACTGCTGTTGGTTTTGAAGCTCTCTCTACTAACACTACGGGATTTAGAAATGTGGCAGTAGGTCAAGCAGCTTTAAAAAATGTAACAAGTGGCACTAGAAATACAGCGGTAGGTGCCTTTTCAGCCTTCAATACTACCACAGGTAACTTCAATACGGTTTTTGGATACTATACTTTAACTTGTAACACAGCAGGCAGTTCTAACACAGCAATAGGTCATTATACCTTGAGATGTAATACGGCTAGTTATAATACTGCAGTAGGTGCAAGAGCTTCGACTTGCAACACCACAGGTCAATTCAACACTGCAGTTGGTACTTCAGCTTTAACTAATAACACTATAGGTTCTTCCAACGTAGCATTAGGTCAAGCCGCTTTAGGTTGTAATACAACCGGAGGTTGTAACACAGCAGTAGGTAGATTATCCCAGCTATGCAATACAGTAGGATCAAACAACACCAGCTTAGGTGTTTATAGCTTATGTTTAAACACTGCTAGTAATAACACTGCAGTTGGTAAAAACACTCTAAGAAACAATACTACAGGTACTCAAAACGTAGCTTTAGGTTACAATAGCTTATTAAGTAATACTACAGCAGGTTGTAATACCGCTGTAGGTATGAAAGCCCTATATAGCAACACTTCAGGTGTCTGTAATACAGCCATTGGTAGATATGCTTTATGTGCTAATACTGTAGGAAGTGCTAACGTAGCAGTTGGTGTTAATGCTTTAGTACTTAACACAGCCTCAAACAATACAGCTATAGGTTTTTACTCCTTAAGGAGCAATACAACAGGAACCCTTAATACTGCTATCGGTTCATGTGCTTTAAGGGATAATACAATAGGTTCATATAACACCTCATTAGGTGCTTTATCCTTACAGTCTAACACCACAGGTATTCTTAATACTGCGGTTGGTATTTCCGCCTTAAGATGTAATACAACAGGTAGAGATAATACTGCAATTGGTTCTGATACTTTGTATCAAAACTTAACGGGTAGTGCTAACACTGCTATTGGTAGATTAGCACTCCGTGATAACACAGCCTCAAACAACACAGCCGTAGGTTTCTGCGCCTTAAGAAGTAATACAACCGGAACAAACCTAACAGCAGTAGGTTATAGTGCTTTAGCAGCTAACACAACCGGTTTCTGGAATACAGCTACTGGCTTCAGAGCCATGCAGTGTAATACTACAGGCTATTACAACTCAGCCTTTGGCTTTGAAGCATTAAGATCCAACACAACCGGTACTAGCAACTCAGCCTTTGGACAGAGTG
>Ga0208644_1004225_pt1 | contig 10880 bp, 17 predicted proteins | sample VirMetDEL_Nov_18_FD_184517 | JGI IMG/M metagenome (GOLD analysis project Ga0208644, IMG submission 184517) | Aqueous microbial communities from the Delaware River and Bay under freshwater to marine salinity gradient to study organic matter... | ecosystem: Environmental > Aquatic > Marine >... | reverse complement strand
CCCGCCGTTTCCATTTTTCCACATCTTTAAAAACGAACCAAGAAAAGTTAACCGCCAATGCCTGCCTTTTCTCTTTACCAGCCTTGAGTTTTCTCCTGTTTTCTACTATTTCCGCCAATAATTCATAATTTAATCGTTGTTTGTATTATGGAATCTTAAAAAACAGAGCACAGATAACAGCCGGAGTTTACGTCAACCGTTATCTGCACTCCCGGACTTAGCATTTCCTCTAGCGTCGTCCGTTAGATTCTTAAATAGCGACAATTTCTTTAAGATTGCCGCACTAGAACACTCAACCGTCGCCCACCTACGGTAGTCTTCAAAGCAATCTATCTTAGTCTGAGCACATAGATTAAGCGGCATTCGGTAATCGGTTCCCAGAAGATTACGCAGTTCTTTGGTACGGATATTGCCGTCGCCATCTATGAAATGCTTATGGCGGACCCCTATCCAGCAAATATAGACCTTCTCTAACATCTGCGGAGTAACGCTCGAATCCCATGGATAATCTAGTAGTTCAACAGGAATAGATAGCTGAAGGGTGTTGTTCATGTCTTTAGCACCTTGATAAACAGCGAAAGTTAGACAGTTTAGTATTAATTATTATCACTCCTGAATTATTATTCGTGGATGGTCGCCCGATTTGTAGTTCGTTAGGAATTCTTCATCCATATTGGCGATAAAGGCGGGCTTTAGTCCCATCTTTAGGTAAGTTTCTTTGATTCGGTCTACATTTGAGTCATCTTCAAGTTGTTTCCTTGCGTCATAATACTCTCGATGGCTGGAAATCTCTTCGCCTTTGTCTGTAAGTACGGTATGGGGACTCGGCCTAAGGACAAATTTGATGGGGCCTTTGGATATCTGCCCCATATAATTCAGAAAGTGCCCTTTGCCCCTGTCCTTCGGCCATATGTAGAAAGAGTTGATTACTTGAATGCCGTCTACTTTGATTACCTTAACCATTCCTACGTCTTTTTCGTTATCAATTATGGAGAGCATTGCTATGTCGTCACTACAAATTGTGTGAATTCTTTCCGCAAAGTTGAATGCTTTATGGAATTCCCACCCCAAATAATAGGTGGGGCTTGCCCGATTCCCGGCCACTCGCCCCTGATACGTCTTATTGAGGTCGGGCATGAATAGATGATCAACGAACATGGCCTTTACTCTTTACTAGGTTTGGTCATTGTCATGAGTTCAGTAATATGCGGATAATTGTTTGGGCAAAACAGATATAGGTTGATGTTGGCTGCATGATTTGTTTCAATTTGTTCTCTATCGAGCTTTAGATCGAACATATCGGAATACATCTCGTCTAACGGTTTGTTTATCTGTTGTGATTTCGAATCAGTGTTCTGGATTGAAGGAACAAATATTACCGGACAGTTGTTAGTTGAGGCCGCTGTGATAATCTTAGGGACGATCTGCATTATGGAATCGGGTTGACTTATGTAATCGCAGAACACGAGAGTCCGGGAGACTTCGAATTCGTTAGTGAGTCTTGAATTCGTATTCACTCTGAGTCTTAGGTTGATTTCACGGTTGTAGATGATCGAAGTGGCGTCTTTCGATTCTCTGAATAATGGGTAATTTACCGACAACAGATCGGCTGTCAGTCTTCCAGTTTTAGCTCGGAACCACTTTTCAGTTGGCTTGGCTTTATAATCGGAGGTTGCCATTAGTTATTCCGTTTCGTAAGTGTAAGAGATTAATAGCTTTGCTAGCTTTACGTTATTGGAACAGTGTTTCAGAAGTTCCCGACATATATTGATAGCCTTGGGATTCCCGTGCTTCAGATTGACTCTCTGAAGGAATCCGCCGCTGGCCTTGTAGATAAGAGCCTTACTTACTTTGATTCCGTGTAGTTGGAACAAACCATCAACTATGGCGTCATCAGTCAGCATTGAACTATCATGGGAATGTTGGATTACCCAATTTGTTATATGTTCTGTCTTGTTCATGGTTTTCTTATAAAGGGGAGGGCCGGGGAATTGAATGAATTACTGCCTTGTTCTTTTACCAGCGACGGTCTCATCAGTTAATACACCCGAACCTTCAAATTGCTGATACTTTGGATCGCTTAATTTGTCGAATGTCAAAAATAACTGGCGTACCTTCTTTTGACTCGCATTTCCGTTAGGCTGACTCGACCTGCATTCTCAGCGGGCATGATAGGGCAATGCATAGGGATACAAAAAAAGCCAGTATCAGTAGACTGATACTGGCGTAGTTAGATTAATGGCTTCTCAGAAGAGTGTGGATGTGATTAGTTGGTGATGTTATTAAGTGTGTGTAATCGGATTCCGGAATTTTCTAAGAACAATTGATCGGCGGCCTTACTGATAGCTGTGGCGTCTGAGACCTGGTCGCCGTAGCCAATCAATTCAGGTTTTACGCTTCCGGGTTGCCACGCTCCCTCCCTGAAGTTGAATCCATAGATGGTTGATATGCCACCGGTTCCTTCAATGTCAGGTCGGTTGGATATGATTTTGACGGCCATTGTTCCTCTGTAAGGGGCCACTTCGGAGTCGGTATTTGTAACGTCGTAGGTGACAGGTGAGATTGTTATGTTAGGGGAATCTTTGGAAGCTTCGGCTAGGCTTTTTTCCATCATTTGGACGTGGCTTTCAAAAGATTCTTTGGGGTCTGCTCCACAACCTGAGATGGCAACGGCAAGTGTGGCGACAACGAACGTGAGTCTCATCGGTTAGTACTCCAAGTTTGGTGAACGTGAACTGGCTTCTGGGCCAGCAGAATCAGTGTGATTTGGATCATTTGAGGCCGCTGATTAGTTGGTGTCAGTCAAGATTCGTGTTGAGCAACTGGAGTGCCACCCCGCAAATGAGCCGCATTGCGGCTCTCAAAGTCTCTTACCACTGGCCCACTCCTGATCCCGAATTGATGGTTCAGCAGGAAACGGTTCAAATCAGTATTGTCAAAATTCATGTAGGGGGCAACGCTTGGACACAGCGAGCCTCTGACCGACACAAAAAAAGCCCCCGACCAAATTGGAGCAGGGCTTGGTTGAGTTTGGTTTTCAGTTGGCTTGGAAGGATGGGCCTTGCTTCTGTCAGAAAACGTCTATCGGGGCTTGTGGTTTTCATCGCATGCATGTAACTTGATGTGTGTCTGTCTGTTCCTGTTTCCTGGCCTAGGAGAAACACATGAGACTCATTCTAACTGCTGCCTTGTTCGCTGCTTCTGCAATCATGTTTTGTGAAACATCCCAGATTGCTGAAGCGAGGATCGAGAGTCCTGCGATAACTCGCAAATCCGTCAGCCTGCCCAAGAGCAGATTCAAGACCGAATCATCTGCCATCTTGGAAGCGAAGCGTAAGTACCCAAAGTTCAAAGTGACAAAAGTCAAATCACTGTCAAAGAGTTGGTTGGTCACAATGGAAGGATGACGGCATACAAAAAATGCCGGCATCAGTTGAGCTGATACCGGCGACTAGAATTGTTGGTGGCTCAGTCTCCGAAAATCATCTCGAAGATGAAGCCAAGCAGGAACGCAGCTATCAGGATGGTCTTCAAAGCTTTACACCCCTCTCTACACCCACTTCCGTCCCGTCACTGGGCGGGCCTCTCAACGGGATTCGACGGATCAATTACGAATGTTTCATAAATAGCTGTAGTTTCTGTCTCGATGACGGTCTTTGGCAGGCATAGCAAATCAACCGCTTCCGGATTGTGATTCCGGAGGTCGCGGGTTCGAATCCCGTTACTCACCCCTTGGCTCAGTAAGGACTTACGTCCTTTCTGGGCTATTTCTTTTTTGACGACCGGATAATTTACACCCCCCTCTACACCATTTGGGGTGAAATCCAGCCCGGAAAGCAGTTCAGGGTTCCGCTTCGGCTCGACGTGGCGATACATCTCCGCCACCCTCTTAGTCCGATGGTTTACGAAGGTCATAGCCTCTTCAATCGTATGCCCATTGCTGCCCAGAAGAGTCAGAAGACTGTGTCTGTGAATGTGCCAGCCCGACACAAGGGCGAATTCTGTATTTGCCAGATTCCGCCAAAGATGCCGCCCAAGATTGTCGGCGGCTTTTCTATTCGCTTTCTCGTCGATACTTCCGTCAGGCCGTAAGACATCCTCAGTCGCAGCGAAGACCATCCTTCGATTCTCTGGTAATTCATCCAACCAGTCTTTGAGGACTGCCACTAGGTTTTGATGTAACGGGACTCTGTGGAAGCTGATTTCAAAATTTCCTCTACCCTTCATCAACCCGATGTTCACTGTTGGATTCTCAGCATCCAAATCGATGTCTGATCTTTGGACTCTGGCAATCTCTGATCTTCTCGTCGCTGTGTAGGCAGCAAAACACAAAGCAGCAAAGAGTCTTCTCAATTCATATGTGCCGTTGATCCAGAATTTTTCATGAGCAATGGTGAAGAGATCGGATAGTTCTTCTTCCGCCAGCAAGACATTCTTGAAGTGCTTCTTCTCATGAAGCGACTTTCCCAGTTTCTTCAGTAGGGCGATCCGTACAGATAACGAATGCCACTTTTGCCATTCCTCAACAGGCTTCTCTTTCGCAAAATCAAGTTCTGTCTGTGATGCAATCGCTGACTTCCCAGACGGGATGTCTTCAGAAGATTCCAACCACTTGAGCACGATCTGTAGCTGGCTGATCCTCGCCTTGACCGTCTTGATCGCAACTCTGGACTCTTGCCAATCCACGAATTTCTGGATGTCTCGCTTCTTCAGTTCGGCAACCACCAAATCTCTGCCAAAGAACTGGAGTGCTGGCCTGAGATTCACCTTGTAGCCCTCGACGGTATTGAAGGCGAGCTTCCTGCCTTTTGCCTTCAGGTAGCAATCAACAGCATCACCAAGCGTGATCTTCTGGATCGAGTCATCCTGCTTGATCTTCAGCAGTCGACCGTAACGAAGAATCTCTAGTCGTTGCTTCTTCGCTTGCTTTTCAGATAAGCCCTCTTCGTCCGGGAACCCCAGATTGTTCTTTCCGATTGCCACGATCCGGCCATTGATCTCGTTAAGCATGTCGGTCGCTTCTCGGATTCTGAACGTCTTTGTCTGAATCGAAGTGTCCAAACCACACTGTTTGATGCGGATCACGAAGCCGTGCTTGCGGGGTTTTGGTTCCAGATACGCCATCAGAGTACCCCCTTCATAAAGTCATGCCGTTGCTTCACTCGAAGAAACTCTTCCCTCGAAATCCTATGTGTGCGAGATGAAACCTGAGTTGATTTTACGAGTCCTTTGCCGATGTAGTTCTTTCTGACCGTCTCTCCGGAAACCCCAAGAACTTCGCCTAACTCTCTCGTCGTATACCACTCTTTCGATTCTTCTCGGCCCGATACTGCTTCCAGTACCTCTTCTTTGAATCGTGTGAATCTCTCTTCCTGCTTCCGGTCTCTCTCAGCATCTCGTTGTCTGATGTACTCCATAAATTCATTGAACTCGTGCATCTGAATCATCGTAAATCGCTCCTAAATCAAAACATCTGTAGCTCCGTCAGTTAGAAAAACGAACTAATTCCGTATTCAAGCCACTGCCTACTTCAAAGCCTTCTGTATCTGAGTCGCAACATTAACCCCCACGTCTTCGATGGTTTTCTTGACCACCAGCATCTCTTGAAACTCTTTGAGTTGCTTCATGCTCGTAATTGCTGCCAAGGATTCAGGCGACAGGTCATAGGTCGCCAACCAGTCGGCGACAGAGCTGTCACCGATCTTGTCCTTATGTTCCTGGAGCAGCTTCACGACACTGACGACCGACTCGACTGGGGTTTCACCTTTGGGGGACTGAGATTTCTTTGATGCTGCCTTCGCCGCTCCAACTGGGAATTTGAATCCACACTGACATTCCTTGGTCCGCACGCCCACGAATTCCTTGCACTTGTCGCACTGTTTCTTTCCTGGTCCGGCTGGCATTGTTTTTCCTTCTGTGATTTCGGGATATTTAAACGACCGTATATCATATCGGCGATTGACAAATACAGTCAACGATTAATTATTATAACTCAGCAAATTAAAACCATGCCATTTTGAGCTAGGAAAAGAACAAGGCCGGGAAATAACTCCATGCCATTTACTCATTAGTTACTGCCCCTTTCTATTTTATAAGACATGCCGTAAGGGGGTTTTATCTCTGAGAATGTAAGGAATCCCGTATATGAGATTTTACCGGGGTGTTCAGATGCGATTGGGATAATCATATGCGATAGTGATTAAGTGGTGATTGGGGGATTTAATGCCACCGCCATGAATAACTCTAATCTATTGGAACGCTTTGGACGAATAGACCCCGATTTCCAACCTTTCCAACAATTACCGTTGAAACACTTAGCACTAAATCTATCCGTATCATAATTCCATTGTATTCCAACCTTCCACTGATCCGTTTTTCCACATCGTGGGCACCCTTTCGAGACGTAAACCCAGTTAGAACTCTTTCGATATTCGATATCTTCCGAATTCAGCCACTCTATGAGTTGCGTCATTCTCCATGAACTTCGATCTATCTCGTCGTCCACCAACCGCTTGAACGATTTCAAGGTTTCACCGGACTGCTTAGATGCCGTCTGCTTTCCTCTACTCTTCTTCGCACCACTTGTCTGCTCTTCATAATCGAAATACCAGTCGGCCATCACTTGCCGCCGATGTCTTTCTTCTGATGGTTGTTCCGTATCGCCCTTATCTAGATATTCGTCAACAGAGACTCCAAGAGATTCCGCCTCTTCCGACCAATTGGGATTTGGCTTTCGCTTGGCTAATAAGATTTCCAACTTCTCATCGCTACAGAGAAGCGGCCAAGGATGCTTTCTAACGGCATCGAATACTCTTTTAGTAACTCTGTTCACGATACGGTCTAACTCAGCTAGGCGGTCTCTTCTGAGCTTTGATGACCATTCCAAATTAGATGCGAGTATCTCAAGTTCGATCAGTTGGACAATGTCGTCCGCCGAATACCGTCGTAGAATTTGTCGTCGAAGTTTTAAATACTTGTTAACGAATTTTAGTTTCGCACTTTTTTCAAAACTTTCCGGGAATTCTGATAAATCTAAGTACATTAGGACACAAAATGGGTACCTTATATTACGGTGGTGTAAATTAGCTGCAAGTAACTCTTCTATTCTGTTGTCCAATGCAAAGGTTGGACAAGCCAACCAACAATGCACAGGTCAGTAAACTGACCATCAATGCTCAAGTCTTGTAAAAGATAAAGGCAGTAATCAGATGAAACCATCAGCAAGCTGCGAGCGGCTTGAATGGCTATCACCAGACAAACAAGAACAAAGACAAAACAAATAAGAGGACAGCGTAAGAGACAAGAGTGTCGATGAACTGTAATGAGATTCCAAAACCTAAACAGGTAATAATCCAGTGCAATTGCAGATCTATTGATTGGCAAATTAATGTTGTGGCGGTGAATCAGCCACGCTCGCCTGCTTCGAGCCTATTATCGCACAAATCCCGACCCGCTCAATCACTTTGTGGTCCGCCGTTTCCATTTTGTGCATCTTTAAAAACGAACCAAGAAAAGTTAACCGCCAATGCCTGCCTTTTCTCTTTACCAGCCCTGAGTATTCTCATGTTTCCTATTATTTTCGCCTTGAATCAAATTGTTTGGTCGTTCTTCGTATGCTGAAAGCATAAAAAAGACCAATACCAAGCTAGAGGAGTGTAAGCAATCACTTGATATTGGCCCGGACTAACGACTTATCCTCAAGTCTCGCCCTTGAATTCCTTAAACAGATGAAGTTTCTTCAATACACTCGCACTTTCACAGATAACAAAGCCCCATCTTTTATACTCAGCAAACGGATCAATATTCATTTCCGCCGCCAAATTCAGGTATGTACGCCACTCAGTCCCTAATGGGGACCGAAGCTCTTTGGTTAATAAGTCTCCATTATCCGCAATGAATATTTTCTGCCTTGCCCCCAGCCACGCAATTAAGGACTTTTCCCTTACTTGCCCTGATACGTCACCCTTGAATTGATAGTCTATAACGTCTACAGGAAGTTTAAGAGTTAGATTGTTGTTCATATTTCACCTGGATTGTTTGCAGCAATAGTTGCGAAATCGTGCTTTCTTGCTGTTTACTGTTGAATTATTACTCTTTTATGGTCATTTTGGCCGTAGTTTGTCAGATACTCTCTGTCAATGTCTGTTATCTTTGCCCGTTTAAGTCCAAACGTGAGATACGTATCCGTAATCCGTTCGATCTGGGACTTGTCGTCAACAGCTTTGTCCGCATAATAATAGTCTTCTGCGTTTTGGGCTTCTTTCCCGTCTTCTCGATAGAGATAATGAGGCTGGGGTCTCAACACAAAATGAATTGACCCCTTACAGATATCATTCATTAGCCGTTTGAAGCACCCTTGGTTTCGATATTGGGGAAATATATAAAAACTATTTATAACGTGAATTGATTCGTCTGAAACTGACACCTTCATGATTCCGACTTCGTATTCTTCGTCTCTTATGGATAATGTTGCGAATAATTCATCACTATGACTTGCTTCTAGCTTTAGAAACGCAAACGTCTTGTCAAACAATCGCCCCAACATTCTGTTCTTGGGTTCAATATTGACAATCGTTCGTCCCCGAAAATCGGGATGATTATTAAGATCGGGAAAATAGAGGTCAGTGTTAAACATCTGCCTTTATTCTTTACCAGAAATGGGATTAGCAAACTTCATCAGAGTTTGAATATATGGATAAGTTTCTGCACAGTAGAGGTAATAGGGCATTTGCTTCCGGTGATCGCTCTCGATATTCGTTCGATCTAGCTCGTATTCAAACAGCCTGCGGTAAAGTTTGTTTAACGTTGGGTCAACCTTCTGTGACTTGGCGTCCGTATGTTGTGTTGATGGAATGAATATCAATGCGGCGTTGTTCATAAGGCACGCCGAAGTGATTTTTGAGAGAATGTCGTTAACTTTCGTATGGTCGGAGATAAACTCAAGATAAAGCATGTTGTTCGCTAGAGCAAAGTCCGGAAACATACGGCTGTTGTTATTCTTTGATAATCGGAAGACGGTTTCTCTCTGAAATACCAGCGTTCCGTCTTCGCCTTCTCTAATATCTGGTTTATTCACGTGATAAACGTCCTTGGCTACCCTGTTGCAGTTGCAGGTATGCCAGCATTCCCCAGCCTTTGGTTCGAAATCAGATATAGCCATGAGTTATTTGCCTGTCTGGAAAACGTAGTTGATTAGAAGTCGTGCCAGTTTCGGGTTGTTATCACAAATCTTCAGAAGTTGCTTAACGGCATTAATTGTTACTGGATTGGATAGGTTGGATCGTTGGAAAAGACCACCTGATACCTTATAGACTAAACTCTTACTGACACGGACGTTATGGACGGTATAAATCCCATCGACGATTGATTGATCAGTAAGTAGGGCAGAGTTATTTCTATGGTCGATTATCCACTTTCTGATTAAGTCCGATTTTTGGCTCATATTAAGTTCTTATAAAAAGATAAGGGCCGGCAAATTGAAAGACTGGCCTGCTTCTTTTACCAGATAATACGTTCTATGAGTTAATACACCTTTTCTGTCGGAATGCTGATTGTTTGGATCGGTTAATTTGTCGAATGTCAAAAATAACTGGCGTACCTTCTTTTGACTCGCATTCCCGCTAGGCTGACTCGACCTGCATTCTCAGCGGGCATGATAGGGCAATACATAGGGATACAAAAAAAGCCAGTATCAGTAGACTGATACTGGCGTAGTTAGATTGATGGCTTCTCAGAAGAGTGTGGATGTGATTAGTTGGTGATGTTATTAAGTGTGTGTAATCGGATTCCGGAATATTCTAAGATGCGATTTTGATTCAGTTCCGCTAGGCTTGCCACGTAAATTTACAGTGCGGACACTCGGTGGGTTTTCGATCCGCTAGAAGAGCCAGCAATCCGATCGGAAAAAAACACACTGCTACAACAATTTGCCAAGTCTTTAAGTTGCCTCTGGTTGCCAATTTATTGCATTTTGGACATGAGAGAGAGTGTGATGCCATTGTTTGGTTGCTCCTTGTTAAAATTTGTAAAAGCTGGCTGCCCAGTTCGCCATTAAAGCGGTGACTACTATCGCTGTCATAATACGGGACAGGCCGTGAACGGTGTTTGGCCGCAGAAGTTTGCCGATAGATAAACACCGCAGAGGTATCTGGAGGATGGTCGCAAGAACAAACACTGGTCCTCCGGCATTCTGTGAAAACGCAAGTGCAACATCTCCGTTGAACAGTGAGAGGACGCTTCCCGTGACACCGCAACCAATGCATGGAGTGCTGGTGAGATATTCGATGAGACACACGTGCGGAATGCGGGAAAGTAAATCAAGGTGATTTGAAGCCATGTAAATGAAGACAAGGCCGAAGACTGCTGTACACAGAACGTTGAAGTCGTACCGCAGATGCACGGGCAGCCGTATAAGTCTCAGTAATCCGTTTGGAATGACGGCTATTTCCATGTTGCATTGAGTCTGTAATGCCGAAGCGACATAACGAATTGCGATCTATCCGGCGGCAGGGATGCCGACTGACAGATTGTTCGTTGAAGTTTTCCGGGGCCAAAGTATCACTGCGACGCCAGTTTCCTTAGATGCTCAGTGCTGAAGGAGCCTTCTGTTCTTCCGTCGTCGGTAAATCTGATCCACCACTCATTCATGCCAACTCCTGATCCCGAATTGATGGTTCAACAGGAATCCTTTCGCATCAGTGTTGCCAGGATTCATGTAGGGAGCAACGCTTGGACACAGATTTTTTCATTGGCTGACACAAAAAAAGCCCCCGACCAAATTGGAGCAGGGCTTGGTTGAGTTTGGTTTTCAGTTGGCTTGGAAGGATGGGCCTTGCTTCTGTCAGAAAACGTCTATCGGGGCTTGTGGTTTTCATCGCATG
>Ga0208644_1004223_pt1 | contig 10881 bp, 18 predicted proteins | sample VirMetDEL_Nov_18_FD_184517 | JGI IMG/M metagenome (GOLD analysis project Ga0208644, IMG submission 184517) | Aqueous microbial communities from the Delaware River and Bay under freshwater to marine salinity gradient to study organic matter... | ecosystem: Environmental > Aquatic > Marine >... | reverse complement strand
TAGAATAGTTCATAGGTTAATAAAATTTACCCTTCCCTTTTAGCACAAGGAAGGTAAGGGAAGGGGTACAAAGGGCGAGGTTGTACATTTTGTATAAAAAGAATTAATTTTTATGCTTTTTGTATCGCTTCTTGAATGAACTAAAAGGCTCAGAATTATTGAATCCAAGGGCGTGATATTTCTCAGAAATTTCTTTGTCTAATTTACGCCACTCTTTTGACTTCTGCCTGTGATATTTCTTGGACTTTACCACATCAAAACAATATAACCATAATCCTTTTAAAGATTTAGAAACTTTACTAATTGGGCGTTATGATTCCACAATCCGAACCTGAACATAAAGACCTAGTTGACGTACTTATTCAATCTGTACAAAGACTGGAAGAAGTTCAGCAAGAAGATGGCAGTATTGAAAAGAATTTAATCATTGATCCTAAATCATTATACTGGAAAACAAATATCGTTGCCTCAGCCAACTTGTCTAGATTTGTATTTGAGTTGGAAAACTTGTACAACATGGGAAGACAAGCCTATAACTTTATGTCAATCAATAGGGCTAAGAGTTTAGAAAAACAGATAGCCCAACTGGTAGGGGCGTATATGTACAGTATTGACGCTAAATCATCTGAGAGCCTTAGATCCAATGGCTCAGCACAAAGCACCTTGTTAGACAAGGTTGCAAGAAACAAGATTGAAAGAAGTTACAAAGTTGAGGGTGAGAAAAGACGTTCATTCCTTGAAGCCATGATGGGTAAGGATAAAGAAGAAGATATGGACAGGGATTAAACTACCAGTTCTTTTCTAGGTGATCTTTCAAATCTTTTAATGTGTAGGTCTTTTCTTCTTTGAAGATAAACTTCTCATGTCGTCTTCTGGAATACCTTCTATGGTAACACGCCCTACAAACGTAAAAGCCCTTATCGTAAATTATAACCGTAACTTTGTTCAAACAGTCGTAACAAATCTTATTCATCTTGTTTTACCTCTTTTTCGTTTATTTTTTTTCTTAATTTAGTTTTAGTTATAGTTAATCCATAATGTAAAAATAATTCATGTAGTGAAAGTAAATCATCATCTATTAGTTTTTTTATCATTTTTTGAGCTTGACATACTTTTTTGCCATAACAATTAATGCCTACCGAGTACCCTATTGATTTTATCGCACCAATAAAACTACCTTTACCAAACTTAATTTCAACTTGTTCAATCAATTCTTTTACCTTTTCTTTGTCATGTGTAAAAGATAATTCAGTTTGACGTAGATCAAACCTTTCATTATCTTCAATACAGTCAATACATCTTAATTTATTATCTTTACCAACTTTAAGAAATCTAAGGTTATGGTTTTTATTACAATATTCTCTAGCCAGATTTAATCCAACTACACCGTTTTCTAAAAAAGGAGTTATATCCTTTAATTTGTTATTAATTAATACTATTCTTTTTTGTTTTACTATTGAATTTCTTCTTGTTCTAAGATTACCTGAACGGTCAGTTGGTAACATATGTGAAGGATTAACACAATTTCTAACTTTACAAAAATGATCTAACTCAGGTTTGGTTTTAGGAATCTGACCTACAATCAATTTGTATGATATTCTATGAGATAACCATTCACCACCCCAAGTAAAAACACCATATCCATCTATGGTTTTTTTACCAGTCCACAACCAACAACTATTAGAACTAATCATAACATTAGACCAAAATTCATCAAATTTATCATTCTGTTCTAACTCACTCATCTTGTTTTACCTCTTTAGCCATTTCACCGTCTAATGTCTTTTTCATTTTGGTTTTGGTTATTTCCAGTCCGTAATGTACGGCTATTTGTTCAAGGCTGATATTCTTCTCTTTTCTACATTTGTTCAAATATCTTAACGCTTGAACCACTGTCTTGCCATATACCGTTTTACCCTCAATGTACAGGTTTAACTTGACGGCTGAGAGCCAACTACCCTTACCAAACTTTTCTTCAGTTTCTTTCATAAATTGGGCTATGTCAACTTCTGATTCAAGTTGCCCCTCACTTTCAGTACATTTTGAACAAATCTCATCTTGAAACTGTCGGGTGGGCGTTACTATGAATCTAAGGCTTTCTTCATTCCAAAACAGTATTGGGATAAATGGATCTCTATAACGATATGTGAATAATTCCTTGGAACCTATCTTCATTGACCACCTACCCTTGGTAACTGCTTGGTGTCGCCAAGCCTTGAAATCCTTAATTTTTTGTCCGTACTTGGTACCGAACATTTTTTCCATATTTTCGTTTTCTGAACTGCTTACAGTGGTTACATATTTGAAATCACTGGATCTGAGATATTTGTCCAAACCCAATGTATAGTGATAGTTCATCATTACTATAACCTTAACATCTCGACCCCCGTCTAAGTGTCTAATCGTTGTAATTGCTGATTTCACCATTTCAATTTGTTTCTTGTTTGCGTCAGCCCCTAGGAAAGATACGTCATCAAAAATTAAGATATAATTAACTGGCTCTAAACTGAGCAAGGTTTGACCAAAATTCAATAAATCTTCTTTGTACAGAATTTTGATCTTGTATGGGATCTTGGCGTGTTTGTGTATGGCGTGAGCTATTGACTTGCTTAGGGTTGATTTACCTGAGTGCATATCCCCAATTAGACCTATACGGCATACATCTATTTCTGCTGAAAAATTAATCACCTCTTTAATGGTAGCCAAAAAAGAATGGTTCCTAACCATTTTATGTTCTTTCCAAGTAATAATTTTAGGTCTAGCGTTTTCAGTCTTTGCCTTATCGACAATGGTTTTAGTTTTGGTTATAATCAAGACGTACTTTCCTCTATACTGGTATCAATATCTAAACCTAATTCTTCACCCTTGTTCCAGTTATCATCTCTAAACTTTGCCAATTTAAATTCTAATTCCCCTAGATATAACCAAGCCCACCGTTCTATTTCAATGTTAAACTTCATGCGATCCATAAGCCCGTCTTTTCTTTCAGGTGGATCAGGTACCACACCCAAAAAAGTAGGGTTCTGTAATACAGTTTTTGAGATAGGGGTTTCTTTCAATTTATTGGTAGAATGGCATTTTGTACAATTCCAAACCTTTGTTAGATTATTACCATGCAATAAAAAATCTAATCTGTTTGGTAGAAGGTCATATACTTTTACAGATTCCTTGGGATTCTCAAATTCACATTTTTTACAAAAATAGGTAATCTCAGTTTTTGCTAGTTTGTTATATTCTTCACTTGAAACAACAACTTGGTATTCTACTGGTAAGAGTGCGTTAATCCCTATTAACGAACCGTGCATTAAATTGTACATTTTATGTTTCAAAGCCCATACAACTTCATTACGATATTTGATGTATGCTGTGTTAATATCTGGAAGTCTAGCCTGTGGCATAATTCACCCTGATTCTCTAGTTATGTACATAAATAAAAACAGTTGGCTTTGTACAAATTACAAATCGTTTTTAAAAATTCAAAAAATTTTTTTCTTTAAGCCGATTTTTCTACCCTATTACCATTCTCAAAATCCAACTTATGTACATAATTACGCACCCGTATATCCTTTGCACACATATACATAGGCTTTTTTATCTGTATAAAGAGTGAAAAAACTTCATTTCTGTCAGTTCGTCGTTTTATTCGTAAATCCATCTTTTCCACAAAACATGGATTAGAATCACAAAATCAATTAAAAAAATCTAAAGTCATAATAAAATAAAGAAAAAAAGAGGGGGTGGATTTAATTAAACAGTTGGGATTTCTGATTCAATATTGTGAAATGCTATTGCAGTTTCAAATACTTTGTTGAATCGTGTTACTTTTTTATTGTGTCTGTAAATTTCTTGTCTTAATGTGTTGATTTGTCTTTTTGCATCAACGATGTTAGAATTTGGGTTTTCAGCAATCCATGTTTTTATATTTTGAATTTCTATTCTACATTTTTTGATTTGGTTTTTCCAAAAAACCACATGATCGTCGTCTAGATCACATTCTAAACTAATTGTATTTAGATAGAATCTATCTTCATCAATTTGGCAACTTCTACCCACGTATTTTGAAAAACCAGCGTGAAATAGTTTTGATGCTGTTTGTGCTGTTATGTATTTGAACATGATAGTAATAATATAGACTTTAATATAAAGGTATATGATAGTATAAAATAAAGAAAAAAAGGGGGTGGATTTAGTAAATTAATTTAGATTCATCACTTAAACTTTGTTTATACTCTTTACTGTCTAAAGTGCTGAACCACCAAGTATGGAAACCACAAACATAATAAAAGCCCTTAATACTTGGTTCATAAATTCCAAAGGTCGCTTTCCTACTACATTTGAAACATTTTTTTTCCATACAAGTAATAATATAGACTTCAATATAAATCTATATGATATTCTAAAAAAATCTAAAAAAACATACATTTATATTACAAAGCGTTTTACACCAAACATGCAAAAAACAATTTCAAACGAAATAAAAATCAAATTCGTTGATGATGGTTTTAGACCATACTTTAACGAAGATGAAGAACCACGCCAAATTTATAGGGTTTTTGTTTCCTATAACGGCAAAAAAACAAGCTTTACTTTTGGTGATAGCTTAGCAAATGGTTATGATGGAAAAACCCCAGAAAGTAACCCTGAAGAATATAGACAAACAATTTTAGATTGTTTGGTTTCAGATTCTTATACCCCTGAAAACTTTAACGAGTTTTGCAGTGAATATGGCTATGATGAAGATTCCAGAAAAGCCTTCAAAACATACCAAAGAATAGTAAAACAAGCTGAAAAAATAAACAAAGTATTCAGCAGTGAAGACCTAGAAGCATTATATAATGAGGTGAATAACTAATGCAATACGAATTAAACGAAAAAAGAGAAGGTGCTTGTAAATGTGGCAATATCTTAAAATCAGAAGTTCACTGGTTCTACCAAATAAGAATATCAGAAGCTTACTGTATAAATTGCCATACATGTACACCAATCAGATTTTTAAAGGTGGTGAATAACTAATGGTTTTAACTCATGGTTATTGGGATATAACCAAAAACCCGCCAGTCTTTATGACTGATGATCCATCAAAACAATGTCCTCATTGTTATTGTTTAGGGTTAACAACCTATGATCAAGGGTATTTGGTATGCTATGGGTGTAATAGACATTATAAATACAATGTCTATAAAAAAGGAATAAAATCATTATTTATGATTGAAGGTGAAAGAACTTGAAAGAATTGAAAGAAATTAAAGTCGTTTTGGCTTCTATAAATTCAGTTTTTAAAAAAATTGAATATGCCCCTGACGACATCAAAGAATATGTACAGAATTTAGAGATATTAAAAATGCATATTGATCATATGTATAATATATCTATAAAGTTAAACTGTAAAACCCATGACGTAAAAACCAAAGAATTTTTGAAAACATGGAAAGGATTTAATTTCAAAAAGGGGGTGATCTCTAAATGAACGACTTAAATGAATTGTATGATCAGTTATGCCTTCAGGCTGAAAACTTGATGGAAGTCAAAAAGTTTTGTATAAAACTTGATAAAGTCATTAATCTTTTAATTTCAAGGAATGACGACTTTATCAATGAAATAGAAAACTTGATGGATATGCGAGAAGACATGAAGGAACGATCAAAATGAGATTTAAAAAAATCCAAAAATACCCCAAGTATTACACCGTCAAAGAATGGAAACGTTTTGACCAGTGGGCTGAGAGAATAGACGGTCAAGATTACACAGTTCAGGAAATAATCTTACAGGATTATGATGTTATATTGACCGACTGGAAATCAAAAAGAGAAAAGACCATAGAGAATTTGAACAAAATTGAACGAGGGGCTGGTTTAGTCTTGAAAAATTTCTTTGAATTTGCTGAAGCATTGAACAAACCAACAAAAAAGAAAAGAAAAAGCACAACCAAAAAAAGAAGGGCGAGGAAAAGAAATGGTATTTGATAAAAAAAAATGGGATAAAGAATATTATCAAAAAAACAAAGAAAAAATAAAAGCACAAAAGAAAGAATATCGTCAAAAAAACAAAGAAAGGATAAATGAATATGCTAGAAAAAACTATCAAGAAAACAAAGAAAGAAGAAAAGCACAAAAGAAAGAATATTATCAAGAAAACATAGAAAAAATAAAAGCACAAAAGAAAGAATATTATCAAGAAACCATAGAAGAAAGAAAAGAATATGCTAGAAAAAACTATCAAGAAAACATAGAAAAAATAAAAACACAAAAGAAAGAATATTATCAAGAAAACAAAGAAAAGATAAAAGAATATCAGGAAAAAAACAAAGAAAGAAGAAAAGAATATGCTAGAAAAAACTATCAAGAAAACAAAGAAAGAAGAAAAGCACAAAAGAAAGAATATAAGCAGAAAATCAAAGAATCAATCTATAACCATTATAGTAATGGGGTTATAGAATGTGCTTGTTGTGGGGAAAAAGAAATCGATTTTTTATCCCTTGATCATATTTACAATAATGGTGGAAAGCATAGAAAAAAGACAGGTGGTAGTTTTAGGATATTATTATGGGCTATCAAAAATAATTTTCCACCGATATTCCAAGTACTTTGTATGAATTGTAATTTTTCAAAAGGAAAAAGAGGAAATAACGGTAAATGTATTCATCAAATTAGGCGAGAGGAAAAAGAAAAAAGGAAGCAAGAGGAAAATCAGCCATGAGTTATATGCCACCCAGTAAAACAGATGTTCATATAACACCCAAAAAAGTTTGGGAAATAATTAAGCAAACTTGGAATTATGAACAAAAACAATTTTTTGATCCATGTCCTGTTGAACCAAAATTTAATGGACTAGAGATAAAATGGAAGGATCTTAACTTTGTTAACCCCCCTTATTCAAAAGAAAAAGGACAAAAAAAATCACTCTTAACAAAGTTTGTAGAAAAAGCATTACAGGAAGATGGCGAAACCATAATGCTTTTACCAAGTAAGACGGATCAAGAATGGTTTCATAAAATCAAAGACTTTGAAATAGTTTGGATTCGTGGCAGATTAAAATTTACTAACAACAAATTTAATGCAACTCAGCCACACTTTTTAGTTAGAATAGGTGGGGTATTGTAATGAGTAAATATCATACCCAGTGTGAATTTTGTAGAAATTTCAGCAAAGATGAATTTGGTTGTATGGAATGTGGAGTTATATCAAATGACTAAATCATACCATAAATGTAAAAAATGCCAAGAAGAAGGTGAAACTACTTCTTTGATTTCTTGTAAGACTTTGGAACGTTCCTAGTATATGCAGATCGCTTATGAGCCTTGACTTTGACTTTAGTTATTTCTTTTTCACCTTCTTTTTTGGTTTTGCCCTAAAATGACTTTTAACTTTGGTGTGTCCTTTGTTATGAGGCATGAAAGATTTATTATTTTAAAAGTTATAAAAGTTTTGTACAGAAATGGAAGATAAAATAAACTATATCTCACAGGACACAATGCAAGAAGCTATTGAATATGTTCCAGTATTGGGTATAAGAAAATGGAAAGATGAGGATATAACCATGCTTTTCAAGATCCTTTATTATTGTGCATTAAGACCTAGTGAGGGAATTTATTTGAAAAAAGAATCCTTTAACCTCAAAGATAGGGAAATTTACCTAGGTAAAACAAAGACAAAGCGTAATGACACAGCCCCCATACCCAGAATATTTGTTGATGAATTAGCAAACTATTTGATCTTAAAAGATAACGGCAGATTATTTCCCGATTTAAAATATAATACATTTTACAAATGGCTAAAAAGAATTGGAAAAAACTTGGATATTACAGCATGGCAAATATCAGAAAGAGATAGTGGTGAGAAAACAGTTGGTCACATCTTTAGAAAGTCAGTCGGTAAGGATATGCTATCAGGGGTTTATGGTGAAAAAGCAAAAGAAATTCCAATCATATCAAAGCAGTTAAGACACTCAAACGTGGCTACAACCATGAACCATTATCTAAAAGCAGAAATCGAAGCCGTTAAAGAAGCTTGGTAAATTTTTTTTTAAAAAACAGCTAAACGAGCTGGTTTGTGTTTTCGACAATCCTTCTTGCCACATACAGGGCATTTGAATCCTTTAGAAGTGTTGTACAAATTAACAAACCCCACTGAGTAAAAGTGCCGTGTAACCGACCATAACACCAACAGCCCCATAGATAGCTAATAATGAATATAGAGCTCTCTTACTCATTTTGACTTTAGACTGAAGTGATTCTGTGTTATCCCATCTACCCATTATTGATTAGAACAAACTACTATTATTTAACATATTTGGAAAAATACCTACAATTTTCACAATAGATACGCCAAGGTTGGGTTAAATCCCTATGGTTATCCATGCCACATTGGGGGCAAACCCAGTAGCTAACCTCATGGTTCATGGGTGTAATCCTTACAATCGTTAAAGAAAATTTCATGTAGTTTGTTATGCTGATCCTCAGTCAGTTGAGAATGAGGTGTATAACCATACCCTTCATCATTAAGCATATACCTATTCAATTCAGCACAAGACCATTTTTCAAAAAAATCAGGTTCTTGGTATGTCACTTCGTAAATAATCCATACACTCAAAATAACCAATGAAGCAGTGATAATACCAGCATAACGGTTAATGATATAACGCCATAATGGGTACCCCTGATATTTTTTACCCTTTCTAGTCATTTCCTATCATGTACCCCCTATAACTTGCCTTGACTTCTTCTAACCATAATTTGAACATGGTGCTGGGTGATTCATACCAAGGTATTTCATCATGTTTTTTTGGCGTGATTAATTCACTGTCAATTTCAAAGTCACCATAACAATTTTGCATGGCAAAATTTACAGCCTTGTTTATGTCTTCAGGGTTTGGTGCCACCATGATTTTTTTACAATCGTCAGTGAATCTGAAATTTTTCCACACGGTTATATTTTCACCATTGTATTTTGTGACTTGATTACCCACCAAGGTAGTTGACGTAAAATTACTGGATTGAATTTCAACAATGGTATTCTTTACTCTAAAGTCATAATCTGGATCAACCATTATGATTATGTGGTTCGGGTACCTGTCATAATAGTTCCAATGTTTTTGCAGTGGTGTTGACCTTCGTACATCATACCCTTGATCAACAAATGCACCTGATATTTGAGGTTCGGTGTTATCATATTCTTTTGCTAACTCACCATAAGTTGGACAGTTAGTAGATAAACCTTCTTTGATTAATGATTCACAAGTTTTTGCCAAGGTTATACCGACATTTTGATAACGTCTAACCAGTTCAATTTTCTTTAACCTTTCCAAATCAGTTTCCTTTAGTTCTAATTCAAGTTTTTTTAATTCCAAATCATCTTTGGCTTTTTGCCATTTTTCAGTGGTTAGTTCTAACTTTGCTTTTTGTTCACGCCATCTATCCTTGCTATCAGATTCCATGAAATTCGCTTGATCATATTCAGCCTGATTCAAATCATCTTTTTCAGCAGTCTTTTTCCATTGTTCATATTCCTTGTAAATTTCATTCATCTTGATTTCAATTTCCCTTTTGGACTTGTCCAACAAATCAAATTTTTCTTGAGCCAATGCAACAGCTTCTTCCAGTTCAACAATGTCTTGAATTATAACATTAATCATATCGTCAGTAGATCCGACCAAAGCCAAGAAAATAATTTCAATCAGTTATATCACCCAAGAACCAAAAATGTTCCACCGTGGCATGAATCTCTTTTGTCTTTTTTGTAATGTACGCCCCACAAATATTACACCTCATTTTTTTACCCAACTATGTTCTTGGTAAGGCACCAGCCAATGAGGATCTAATTCTAAGACGGCTATACATAACCTACAAAGATCTCTATCAAATACACATTTTCTTTGTGGTTTTTTATTTCTTATAGCCAATGAACAAATTCTACATCTCAATATCTTTTCAGCTCCAGTTGTCGTGATACAGTTTTATTTCTTGGTCTAAATCGTAAGAAAACCTTACAATCAGGGCAGATTCTTATTTTTAATTCTCTTAAAAATTTTCGTTCACACTCTATACATCTACCATAATTATTATAATCAAATTTTGGTCTAACCATATCGCCCAATTATATCATAATCTATTCGTTTATAAAAATTACGGCACTCTATGTTTATCGGCTCTTTGTCGTCTATACTTGCCATTCCTTGGCTGACATCTTAATTTGGTGTTACAGTTTGCACAACGTTTAAGGGTTAACTCTTTTGGGTATAATATTTTACAGATTATACAAAGACAATATTTTTCATACATACTATTACTACCCAAATTTTTTCGACCTAACATATTTTTTATAACCTGAATAAAATACAGAATAAAAATTATTTAGTTTTTCCCTTGCTTTTCTTTTTTCATAGTTATTTCTATTACTTTGTTTCCTATGAACAACCCAACAATTAGGACAAAATTCCTTTAATTCACTGGGGGCAACAAATGTTTTATCACAAACTACACATCTACTCATGTTAACTTACTTCCATCTTTTTTCTTTATGTTCTTGATAATCATATTTCTTACACCAAAACCTAATTGTTTTAGAGTAGATTCAATCACATCAATATCAATGGCTTGTTGCATTACTTCTTCAAAATGTCTTTTGATTCTAATTACCCCGATTTCTTCAGTGAATGTTGAATCCTCGACTAGTTCGTAATTCTTTTCAATAAATTCAATTTCAGGACTGGACAGACCTTCCCATTCACGTCTAACTGTTTCCCTATTCTCATATCCCATATCTTCAAACTGTAAGATCCATGAAATTATCTGACTTCCTTCTTGCTCTATAATATCGTCTATTAGGGTGGGGTTTTCGGGGTAAGGTTCAGTCCTTGTATTATGAATTAATGATAATCTTCTTG
>Ga0208644_1004221_pt1 | contig 10883 bp, 14 predicted proteins | sample VirMetDEL_Nov_18_FD_184517 | JGI IMG/M metagenome (GOLD analysis project Ga0208644, IMG submission 184517) | Aqueous microbial communities from the Delaware River and Bay under freshwater to marine salinity gradient to study organic matter... | ecosystem: Environmental > Aquatic > Marine >... | reverse complement strand
TATTGTAGGCGATTGAGAAAGCCGTTGAGCCATTGTAAAAATATGATGATACATCAATATCAATGTCTATGTTGGAAGCAATCCCTGAGCTGTCTATGTATTGCTCATACCTAACCTCAAAAACTTCACCAGATACTGCACTCCTTTCAATTTTGACTAATTCTTGCCTTGACAGAGAATTGAACTCAAACGATAATAATTCTCTAATTTTAAAGCCTGAACCTGTATCGCTATAAAGCCCCATTTGTACTTCTTCAGGATTGACCGGTGCAGCTTGTAGTTGCAACTGAACATACCAAACATAATTTCCCGAATCTGGCACAGTGTACTGATAGGTTGTGTTGTCGTAGTTCCCACCATTATCAAAGTTGCCTCCTGTTGAATCATTAGCAGCAGGTAGTGTTTGTCCTGTGCTTAATGTAGTGGTTGCTGTTACTTGAGCCTGAAAAAGTCTATCTGTTACACCTGTAGGAGTTTCCGACAATCCGCCAAATGTATAAGGAACAACTAACCTTTTAAATTCATCACTTGTAAAAAAGGAATCGTCAGAATACTGATAGCCGTATGTGGTAAATATCTTATCAACTATGGTTTTGGCATACAAGCAAGGTGTGTGATCGTCAACCCTCCACTTGCTACAATCTTCTTCAATGGCTCGTTTTGGTCTTAACTGACTCCATACATAACCCACGCCATACTCAAAAGCCTCAGGGCTTCCATCTACATATATTTGAGAATCCCATGAGTCTGTTATGTTGGTGATGTTCACCGTGTGATTGTATTCTGAGAAATCAAGGTCTGCAAGTTTGGCGTTTTCAATGTCCGTGAAAAGGTTTGCACTCTCTCCGTGAATGGTCGCTTTGTATGCAATTAAGTTGTTGTTGCTGACCTCTATCTCTGTAAGCCTGATGAATCCCTCTATCTGTGGGAACTGGTCCACCAAAACAACACAAGACGCTTTTTTAGTAGGATCAAAATCAGGTGTAAACTGTCCGCTTCCTGTTATCTCATTACCAACCTCAAAAATATGACCAAGTAGTTGGTTGTTTACTTTCGTTGCCGGTATCGTTACCGTTTTAGAGTAGTCCGATGACCTCTGCTCTGGGTTGCGTATGTCAGCAATAGACCTTGTTATGGCAATATCAAAGTCAGGGGATAGCTCAACCTTCTCTCCGTTGATTAGAATTTCTATCATAGTCTTTGAGCCTTATCTGGGAAACTCAATTCTGCTTCAATGCTTAAATTAAACGCTTTATCATTTATGTGATACCTCTGCTCGTATTCTGCATCGGTTATGTTTATCGGGTACAACTCCCCATCATACAACCAAATTCTTGGACTCATTACCAACTCCCTTAACCAAACACTTTCTGCCTCTGTGATCAGGTTGCTGTTGAGTGTTATCCTTTGATTGCTCTCCGTGTAATATTGTGAAGTATTGAAGTCTTGGTTTGTATAGGCGTAATCCTGCCCGTCTAATGAATATGGGTTTTGTTTAAATGTTCTTCTGTCAATGCTGAAGTTATCTCTCCTGACCTTGTTAAATCTGAATGACTCAACTGCTCCCAATCTATTCAAAAAGAACACATCAACTGCATCGTACTTTGAACAACGCTCGTCTATGGTTATCGTATAAACTGATCCGACAAGATTATTCGAACTATCCTCTGGGCGAATCGTGTAACTCGTCGCACCCGTCGGTATGCCTCCCGAAATATTTGAACCAATCGGGACACGAGCCACATCGTCGGCTGCCACAGATATGGTGTTAGTACTACTATCAGAAAAAGTAACAAGTAGATGGTCGAGAGTACCATCGTGGAGAGCATAGAGCCAATCTTTTTGATCTCGGTATATTTTTTTTGCATTGTTGTTGGTTAAAAATGTAGCTGTGCTACTTGCCTCCATTAAATAATCACCCTCATCATAGTTTAAGAACTCTCTCGGTGATAGTGCAGCATTCCAAACAGTGTTTCCTGTCACAGTCAATTCTGCTAATGTCTGCTCTATTGGTGAAGTTGCTCCTGTGCTGTACTCGTAACCAAACTCTAATTTGTAATCAAAGAATGAGTTGCTGCAAGACTGAGAAGCTGTATCTGTAAAATCCCAATCGTGAGTGACGTAAGACTCCAACACACGAGCGATGTTGAACACGCCTCTATTGTTTGAGCCAAAGTGTAAAGGTACTTTTATTCTTGTGAGTAAATCATCGGATGTATTCTTGACATCGCAGATAAACTTAAAATTGAAATTGCCTGTTATACCGGTGGAAGTTTCTTGTACAACCCACAGATTATCATTATACGCTGGTTGATGTGTTCCACTTACTTGGTGACTTGCTGATAGTGCCATCTATTTATAATTAAGAAATCAAGCGAAGTGGCTGAATTAGAGCAGTTCGTTCAAACAAGCACAGACATAAGATTCAAAACCTGATGCAGCCGCCTTCTCTAATCGCTTCTGCCTCTGTTTGCTTATCGTGGTGTGAAATGCAAGAGTATTCAAAAACTCAGTGAGTGGCATCTCAAGAATAGCATCCCACTCCTGCCGTCTACCTCCTGCTAATCGGTCGACGAGTCCGAGCCATCCGAAAACATCTCCTTTGCTTTCTTCACCTCCGCCTTCAAATAGGTTAGGGTAGTTTTTAATAATTTCGGATAGAGTGCCGAAAAAAAAAGCGAGTATTTGTAAAACTGTGGTGCTGGTAGATCCTTGAAATTGTCAACCTTCCACTGATAGTCATCCTCTATCTTCCGCCCAAAGATGTTAACCCGGTATGATAAACAAGCAATGATTTTGTGCAATGCCTCTATCTTGTCGCTATCGCCTAATTCTTGCAGTTCAATAAAGTGGTGAGCCTCCATTGCTTTGGCATTCTTCACGAGTTTGAATCTTCTGCCCTTGTGTTTGAATGTCCATTTCAATCGGTGCTTTGGTTCTTGTTCTAAAAACGACAAGTCAATTTTCCTCAAGTCGTTTAGTGTCCACTTTTCAACTTCCTCATAAGTCAGCCCTTTAATTATCGCCACCGTGTGAGCTGTTTTCTCTATCGGGTTAAGGTCATCAGGAAGCTCCCCAATCTCTTGAAGCATTCCGATTGTAATATCTTTCCATTTAAGCATAATAAAAAAGTCCTGGTTTATTGTGTTGTTTGCAATCATTGGCAAGAGCAAGACTCATCACGCAGTCATCATGTAGTCCTTGTGGTGCTGTGTATCTCACTCCTGTTCTTGTGTATTCAAATTCAAAGTTACGCATTTCATCCGCAATCACCCCGTCAGGAAATTTAACTTTCTGCCCTTGTACCGCCACGACTAACCCCTCTATCAGTTGCTGCTTTGATTGACTCGTAAATTTAAAGCCTTTGATTCTTGGGTGTTGCCTTTGTAGTTGCTCAACGATAGGATCACCAACGCCCGTGCTATCCACAAATGCAGGTGTATTCCCTATGGTTGCTGTAATCTTCTGAAGTGTCTGACTCCAATCAGCTTGGAATCTGTCAAAGTGAACAACCTCTCCATTCTCGTTCAGTCCTATGATGACTGTCCAGTCTGTGTACTTGGCAAGGTCAATTCCGTAAGCCGTTGGTGTGCCGGTGCTTTGTTGAATACAAGCGTCAATGTTCTGATGTCCGAATGGGTTAGAATTATCGTCAGCAGGTTCAGCCAAATATAACTCTTTAAACACATACTCAGGTAAGTCACGTTTAGCTTGTTCTATCTCCTCACGTTCAATGATGCCCTCATCTGCCGCATCGTAAGCTGTGATTTTGAAATACTCCATGTTGGGATCACCAGACTTTGCCCTCTCTCCTAATTTGTAAAACCAATTCTTTTTTCCCTTGACGTTTCCGATGAGTTTGCATTTGCCTTGTGTTGCCGTTAGGGTTGAACGTAGAGCAAACCAAGAATCCTCTCTTGCTCTTGATGCCTCATCAAAGACTGCTGCATAAACATCATCCCCATAAAGGTTATCAGGCTTCTCTGCTGATTTAAATTCTATCCTTGAGCCTACCGGTGTTATTAGTGTCAACTTGCTTTCGTTAGATACAAAGAAGTTTTTCTCTGTCACCTGTGCCTTCATACGTCTAAATGCTATCTCCGCTTGTTGGTAGACAGGAGCAACCCACCAAACCGATTGATTCTCCTTAAGGCTTAAACTCTGCTCAAACAACCAAATGATATGACTTGCCGTTTTACCCGTCTTAGTAGATGCTGCCGTTATCGTGTAACGTGCCTCACTATCCAAGATGGCTTTTTGATAAGTGGTTAACTTTGGTCTTGAGTAGTTTATTTGCATACTTGCCGCAATAGGTCTACACGCTTTTTGTTTATGGTATCAAGGTTGTGATGTTGGTGGCAATACTGGTAATTAATCTCACCTACCTCTTTGACTTTGTCAGACTTGATCAGATTTCCAATCTCCGACCAATCGTTGTTCTTGACAAAGAAACATCCGAGGTTGTCACGGTGGTTTGTGTATGGCTCAACTGCACTAACAAAGATGGGCAACTTGTACGCTGCCGCTTCCAGAATCTTCAGCTCTGATTTGTATCGGTTAAACTTAGTCGGAAGTAGTGGAGCAATACAGATGTCTATCTCGGAGTAATACTTGCCGAACTCATTGGCTTTTGTTCCTACCCTTGTCTGAAACCACTCAGGGCGTTTATGTCTTGGCTGCCCTGTGATTGCTTTCTCCATTGTTGCCCAATCGGGAACGTTCTCATGGAAGCCACACATTAAAAATCTCGCTCCGTATTCCTCACAGATAGGCTTTATTTTGTCGCTGAGCAACTTTAAGTCTTCGGTGTGAGATAACCCTCCCACCCAACCGATAGTGAAAGGATGCTCTGTTTCTGCTTTCCATTGGCTTTGATTTAAGTCTAAAGCATTAGGGATAATCGTGACGTTTGTATTGAACTCTTTGACTTTCTCCTGAAGTTGTGGAGTTGTCACCATCACTGCATCTGCATAATGTAGGCTGTCTTTTATTCCGTTCTTGATAAACGCTCTGTAAAACTTGTAAGCTGGGTTGTGTTTAGGTATAATCCAATAATCATCAATATCAACAATGAAAGGGATTTTCTTTTTGGCAAGTATCGGAAGGATGTTGTATTGCAATCTTCCAAGCCATCGGTTGAATACCACGCAATCATATTTCTCAAAAGGTAGATCAGCCCATTCCCCTTGATCAACAGAAACATCAACTGTGATTCCGTAGTCTATTTGGATTTTGACGTATGGGGTGTATAGCCTGTGAAAGCTCACCCCATTCATGCCGTCAAGTAATAGAAGTACCCTCATTAGAAAGGCATATCATCCTTCTCCTTCGGTGGTCTTGGTACTGCCACATAATGCGTAGCCTTTGACCTGTCGTTTTGATGCTTGAGTTTCTGCACTCTGATTCTCACATCTCCGTACTTGTTAATCTCAAGCTTTCCGTCAGCAAGAGCTTGTTTGAATTTCTCCACGTTAATCGTGATGTTTAAGCCAAAGTCATCTGACCAGGCATTGCCTAAAAAAGTAATTTCATCCATATTAAAATAGCTTAGGTTTGTTTGCTTCTTTGATTCGCTCTTGTGCGATGTTGTAGTATTTCTCCTCCTTCTCTATTGCGATATATCTTCTCTTTGTGTTTATCGCTGCTACTGCTGTGCTTCCACTTCCACAGGTCAAATCAACTACAAGGTCATTCTCGTTGCTGTATGTCTTAATCAAGTCCTCAAGTAGTGCGATTGGTTTCTGTGTTGGGTGATAGCCGTTATAGTCCTTTTTATATTTGAGAATATTGCTCTTGTATTTCTTGCCTTCCAAAAGGTTGAAGGTACTTGCAAATTCTTCTTTGAATTTGTCATCTATTGGTTTAAGTTCAGCGAATGTTTTAAAGCCTTGCATTTGGTCAATCTTAAAATGCTCTATCAGTTCATTGTAGGTTGATTCTGTGCATAGGTCAAATTGAGAGGAGTTCGTTCTTAAAACATGGTCAGCCTTTTGTCCTATGATTTCAATTATTGTTTTTTTGTTCAATCCTATGAAATCCATCACTTGCTTAAAGTATTGCCTCAACGGATGCAGTCCCTCAAAATCGTGTTCTTTACTAAATACAAGTATATCCTCAAAGTATGAAACGGGTGCTTTCTTTGAACCTAAAGCATTTGCAAAACTATCTTTTTCCCAAATCATTCTGTAACTAAACGGCACGTTAGGTATTGCGTTAGTGATTAGTTTAGATGTATAAGGCTCTTGACTAAACAGAATGAGTTTGCCGTTCTTTCTAAGTATGCGGTTTGCAATGTTAAAAATGTCTTTCGGGTGAATAGTTTTATCCCAATTATTTATACCAAGTTTGCGACCTCCGTCTGTATCCATATTCCCGTAAGGGGGGTCAGTCAATATCAAATCAACTGAACCGCTTTCTATCTGTTCGCTTTGCTCTAAACAATCCCCGTGTAAAATCATTAGTCTAAATTAAGTGTCACGTTTACAACCTTAGCCTCTACGGTTGCGTCTACTGTTTCCTTTGGTTTACCATATACTCGACTCAACAAAGTGTCCATTGAATAGAGTGAGCCTTTCTCATACGATTTAATGATAGCCTTTGCAACTGTCTTTTCTAACATGGTTGCTCCTTCGTTTTTCAGAACCTTTTTTATCTCTTGTTCATCCATCGCCATGATAGCCTGAATGCTGTCGTTCACCTCTGAGAGCTTGTAGCCCTCCTCCTTCATCAAGGTGGTGAACTTCTTAGGTCTGCCCTCCATCCATCTTCTATCATCCTCACCTTTTTTGAATGGTTTTAAGTTTTCTTCGTTAGCCATATTTTCACAGATTATTCACAGATATTACGTTCATTCATCTTAACCTTATGGACAACTTTTAACATCTCTTTGTGTTGCTTTTTATCACCGTATTCGATGTGACAACTTCTGCACAATCCCATCAGGTTTTCAATCGTGTCTTTATTTCCTCCACCCATTCCACGAGCCTCGATGTGATGAATGTCAACGGCTGTATTGCTGCATAGTTCACAAGGTATCCAATCGGTGGGATGATAGTTCATTTCCTTAAGATATATTTTGGTGTGCTTCTTCACAGCCTAATGAGTTGACATTTCGTTCTCTGCTGAAGTTCGTTCATGTGAGCGTTGTGAGCATTAAAGTTTGTGCCTTGCTCTGCTTGGATATAGTGTTCTGTTAGTCCTTGATATAAAGCTCTGCCTCCATCTATGCCTAAAGTGTAAACTTGGTCAAACCGGTTCATCAGTAGTTCAAATGCAAATGAGCTTGAATTGAATGTTCTGAATGTGTAATGCCCAATATTGGGATCAATCTTAAACTGCACAAAGATGGTGTTGTCATATATCTTAGCATTGCAGGTTCTGGTTAGAATAAAACGTGCCTTGTATTTTCCGTTTATGTATTTATGTGGTTCGTTATAAATCACAGGATCATGAAAGGCTGCTATATCTGCATAGCGTGTTTTTTCCAATGCTCCATTAATTGTCCAGACGTTGTAGTCTAACATCATAGAGGAATCCCACCTCTCAAGAGATGGACCAGTGCCAACAACAAGCCAAGGTTTATCCTTCGCCCAAGTCTGTTTTATTATCTGTGTTACGCACGACACGTCTTCTTCGCTTTTTTTTAACGGGTTGCTCGTCATCAGCGAGTGTGTTCAACTCTTTCTGCTGTGCTTCGGCTCTTATAATCATTGAGAGCATTCCCTCAACCACACAGTTACCGCACGTTGGGAGTGGTTTCCCCATCTCTTGTAAGTACACTGCTCTGAACTCCACGTTTTGTTCAGGTGTCATCTTTAGCACTTGTGTTTCTTTCCATTTCTGAAACACCGGCAACATCTCGGTTAGGATGAAGTCAATTTGTTCTTTGTTCATTTAGTATTCTTATTACTTTGGTGAGTGCCTCGTTGACTTCGCTCGGTCTTGGTTGACTTATGGCAAAGCCTCGTCTGTATTTTAAATGTCTTTCTAATGTGTCAATTACTTCTTTCAAATCCTTTAGTTCATACATATCTGTTCAATATCGCTGCTATCATTCCTGCCACAAATGAGAATAGAACTCCCTCCAAGGAGTGGAAGTACATAACACTCAACCAAAACGCAAGACATAGCTCACAGGTAAATGGCTTAACCTTGAGCCGATATGTCCAGTTTCTTACAAGAATTACTCCTGCGGAGGCGAGTCCTAATATCTCAAATATAAGGTTCATATTTTTTGAATTGTTTATTTGCTTTATACTTAATCTCGTTAATCACTTTATCTATCTCGTGCCTACTGATGCCAGTAGCTCTGCTGATTGATCGTGCTGATTTTGGTTTAATGTTTCGACCTCCCTCTGAGTATAATTTCCAGATTTTGGTGTGATACCAATCGTATTCTCGTAAGACAATGTCAATGCAGTAGTGCAGTATCTCGTTTCTGTAATCAACATCATGATCAGGAATCTCAAGTTTGGAGGAGTCCAACATTGGCTCTTGTTTGAATAATTTGTTGAACCTGGTGTATTGTCCGTAAGCCTGGTTAACCACGATGCGAATAACCAATCCCTCCCAATATCCGCTATTATATTTTTCCAATATCCAATCTTCATCCTTTTCGCAGATTATTAAAAACACCTCCTGATACAAATCATTGGCTTGGTGCTTCCCTATCTTCTCGCAAACTTCCCTCAACCATTCGGCTTTGGTAAGCTCGTTTATGATGTCGGCTTTTTTGATATGTCAAAGTTCTTTTCAATTTTAATATCTATTCAAGAAGTTTTACACAATAGTTGCACAGTCTTATCATTGCAGATGCTGTAAACCTCAAAGCCTTGTTTCATGTATTTCTTTGCATAGTAGATGACTTGCTTATCATTCTCAAGGATTATGTGAACGAACTCACGCCCCTTCCTGACTGTCAGCTCCATTGATTAACTCTAATATGGTTAACTCTTCTCTGTACACCTGAGGAATGTCCAGCCAATTCTCTACTCTTTTACATCCATTGATAACGCTTGAATGGTCACGATTAAAGATTGAACCTATCTTGACGGTGCTGAAATTCTTTCTATGCCTTAGATAATAGAACAAAGCGTGTCTAACGTTAACGATTGATCTGTCCCTCATTGGGCTTTTGAGTTCGTCTTCGGTGATTCCGTACTCATTAAGGATACGACCGTATAACTCGTGGCATCGTTCGACATTATTACCTTTGAGTTTTAGTATTTCATGCCTCATCTTGTGGATGGTCACTTGATACTCTCTCATTTGATTTCTCACTTTACGTTGATAGTTGTCGTGTTGCTTTTCTAATCGTGTCAGCTTTTGCTTTGCTGCAATGTATTCTGGATAAAAGTCTTTCATAGTTCTAAATAGTATGCCATACAGGCTGCCTTGTAAATAATTTCCTCGTCTAATTGTGAGCGTTTCTGTTTGTGTCCTCGCTCTCGTTTTAGTTTATAAAACCAAATGTTCTGATTGTCATTAATCATCTCCACTAACTCATCCACTCGCTTCTCATCAATCTTTGGCTTGTCCTCTAATTCCTCCCATGCCTTGCAAAGGAATGAAGGAAACACTGCCGCCCTTTTTGTTCTGACATTCTCCCAATTGCTTTTGGCTATGTCAAAGGCTGACATCTTTGGACTATTGTCAACCGGTGCTTCTATTGCCAAATACTCTCTTGGTTTTAGTTTTAAAGTGTGACTATTTTCTTTTATGTAGGCGTTCATAATGTCGCTTACAAATTTGACGTTGAGTTGCTGTGGTTGTCTGATCGTGTACTTGCCTAATAAGTATTCCCGAAAGGCTTTGTCCATCGTTTCGATTTCGCATCGTGCGAATCCGTCTTGAATAAACTCTATAAACTCTTTGCCTTGTTGTGGTGGCTTAATGCCTCCTAATGAACAGAGCTTTTTTAATCGCTCCAATATCATCTCCTGTGGTATATCCTGAATGTAGTTCATAATAATTTGCCTTGTATCAATCCTGGTTTACTCCATTGGTCTGCCATTGCTTTGGCTATTCCTGGAAATGTTTGACTTCTGATTTTCCATCTGTCCTTGCCTTCTTTAAGCGCTTTGTAAAACCAAAGTGGTTGACGTTTCTTTTTTCCTGTTTTTTTATCTATCCATTCAAAAAACTCTCCTTTACTTACAATCTTAGTCGGTTTCAAAAGTGGTAAATTTTTTAACCATAAACAAGTGGATTTCTGAAAAGCATCTCCAAACATATAAGGCTGAATGATTTGGTCATAAGGTCGTATGTAATTTGGTATCACTCCCAATGGATTCTCTATTGCTATCTTGTCAATTGGTGCTGACATTAAAGCCTTCACAAAATCAATCGCTTCTTTTTGTCTGCCGTCTTTAATCTTTTCTTCAAACCATGCCGCACCACTTAAAGCCAAATGTGTGCAAGGTGGAAAGGCAATCATCATATCCCATCCATCGTTTATAATATCAAACACATCACCGGTGTAGTGTGGTCCAGGCACATCGGTAGGTAAAAGATCACAACTCATTGCATCATGTCCAAGTTTTATAAACTCATCACGAACTGCTCCGCTATATTCACAAGCTACAAGTACCCTCATAATGTCCAGTTGTCTAATTCGTTCTGACTATCCGCATACGGCAGCTTTTCATCCTCGTATCTCTTTTGATTTAAATACGTTGTAAAGTTAGGAAGATAATCTGTCTTTTGTGCTGCAATGTGATTCTTGAGAAACAATGGTAGGTGTTCCCTTATCTTTTCAAGCTCTGCCTTTTTTAACTTTCCAAACTTAGCAGCTGCATCTTTCTTACTTCCAGGTTGTCTACTTGATACCTTGCTGTAAATTTTCCAAACTTCCGCAAAAATATCTTCATTCTTATTTTTAATTA
>Ga0208644_1004220_pt1 | contig 10885 bp, 8 predicted proteins | sample VirMetDEL_Nov_18_FD_184517 | JGI IMG/M metagenome (GOLD analysis project Ga0208644, IMG submission 184517) | Aqueous microbial communities from the Delaware River and Bay under freshwater to marine salinity gradient to study organic matter... | ecosystem: Environmental > Aquatic > Marine >... | reverse complement strand
GGCGCAGGAGTAGCCGCAAGCACGGTTGATTACTTGTCCATCTCTAGCGTCCGCGCTTACCCACTTGTTGATGAATGGTACGCAGGGGCCAACTCCACGAACAATGGCTCTCTAGGCTGGTACTTCGTTGCCGCAGGCGGCACGGTCTACGCTGCAACAATCACTGAAACCGGCACTGGCACGGATAGCATTTCTGCTGGGTTCCTGTACCTTGGCACCGTATCGGAGCTTGCCTCTAGCTCAGACGCATTTGCTGCCGCTGCCAACTTTCTTGGAAGCATTTCCGAAACCGGCTCCGCCTCCGACGTTATCTCCGCTCAGTCGGCCCTTGGCTCTGCAATTCTTGAGTCTGCAACGCTTGCCGATACTGACCTTGCCCGGCTGATTGCCCGCGCCACCGTTGATGAGACTGCCACTGGAACAGATGCTGACGTTGGGCGTATCAGCTTTCCAACAACAATCTCCGAAACAGCCACCATTACTGACGCGGACGTTGGGCGCATCAGTTTCCCCACGACTATTACAGAGTCTGCAACCGGCACTGAGACAGTCACGCCCCGCTACATCGCTCGGCCCAACATTTCCGAGACGGCTACTGGCACCGACTTGGTTTCCGCTCGGGCTATTTTCCGTTCAGCTATAGCTGAGTCCAGCACGATCACTGACCTGATCGCGGCTATCAAAGGGTACTTCGTTTACATCATCGAATCCGCCACCGGAACGGACACAGTAGCCCCCCAGAAAATTACAAGGCCCAGCGTTGCCGAAACTGCTGCCGGTACTGACACAGTTTCCCCCAGATACATCGCGCTTCCCAACATCGCCGAGACTGCCACCGGTACAGAGACTGTCTCCCCGCAAAAGACGACACGGCCTAGCGTTGCAGAGACGGCTACTGGCACCGAGACAGTTACGCCGCAATACATCGCTCGACCCACTATTGCCGAGTCCGCTACTGGTACTGAAACCGTTGCTGCACGGGCTACGTTCCGTGGGGTAGTTAACGAAACAGCGCTTGCCCAAGAGATTGTCCGGGCGTTCTTCACCGCCGCTGCGCGGGTTAACGAAACTGCCACGGGTACGGATCAGGTCAGTGCTTTGCGGGCCTTGGCTGCGGCGGTTGTTGAGGCGCTGACCATCTACGAGGGCAGCTACGTTGTTTCTAACACCTTCAACACCCCGGGGTCTGGTTCGTGGACCGTGCCCACTGGTGTTACCAGCGCAATCATTGAACTGTGGGGTGGCGGCGCTGGGGGTTTTGAAGGTATTGCTTCGGGGGACGGAACTGGTGGCGGGGGCGGCGCATACGCCAAGAAACTTCTTAGCGTTACTCCCGGTGCGAGCCTGAGCTATGTTGTAGGCAGTGGTGGCACAGGGAAAGCCTCATTCCCGTTCACCCCCACCCCCGCGACCCCCGGCACCGCGTCCACTTACAGCACCATCTCGGCTGGGGGCGGCGCTGTTTTTGGTGCTGGCGGCACGGCCACTGGGGGCGACACCAATATCTCTGGTGGTACTGGAGTCGTCATCACCGGCGGAACTGCTGGTGGTCCGGGCGGTGGTACAGGGGGGTCTACGAGCGGTGCTCCGGGTAATGCTCCGGGCGGCGGCGGTGCGGGGGGCGTGTTTACGGGCGGGTTCTTCCCGGTCCCGGGCGGCAATGGCGCAAATGGCCGCGTGCAGTTCTCGACATTGGTTGGCTCTCCGTCTGCCTCGGTTCAATTTATCGGGCTACTCCAAGAGGCCGCCACAGCCCAAGACGCTGTAAACGCTCCGGGCTCGACCTACAACATCTTGATGCAGGAGCTTGCGCAGGCGCAGGAGGCAATCACCGCGCAGGCCATCTTCCCAGCCTCCCTTGCCGAGACTGCCACAGGCACGGAAACCAACAGCGCAGCATTCATCCCCCGGGCCACGATCAGTGAGTCGGCCACCATCACGGATGCCGCTAGTGCCCTCCAAGCGTTTGCCGCCCGAATTCTTGAAACCTCCGCCGCTGCCGACTCGGTGCTGGTGGCCCCGTCGATCTTCAATGCTATTGCGGTTGCTGCTGCCACAGCTATAGATAACTTCAACCCTGCTGGCAGCATCTACAACGTCACCGTCCCTGAGAGCGCCACCCTGTCTGACAGCGTGATCGGGGCGTTCCTGTGGAACATCATTGATGACGCCCAGAACGTCACTTGGAACCTTGTCGATGCCGCGCAGCCTGTAACTTGGGCGCATGTTGAGGCATCTCAGGCCAGTGACTGGAACATCATCCCGATCACGGGAGTGCTCGGCCCGACTTGGCTTTCGTCCGCAGCGGGCGGTGGTACGGCAGTCCTGCTCAACACGTCACGCTCGCCTGACGGCTATCAGTTCTATGCCGTTAATCGCAATAGCGTTTGGACGGTGCAGCGTTTGCCTGTTGTTGGGCAGTTTGGTGCTGTCAGCTACCTCAACAACCAGTATTTTGTTTATAGCTCCCCCAACATTGCTCCGGGAAGTGTGTTGCTTCGCAGCACAGATGCACTGACGTGGACCCCGGTAACGACCCTGCCTTCTAGCGCCACCCAAGTCACCGGGATGTTTGCCAATGGTTCAACAATTGTTGCGGTCTACAACGGTCAGACATACGTGACCACGGACAACTGCGCCACATGGACGGCAGGGTCTGCGATGCCAAACACACTTCAAGGCCGTATCGCTGGGTTGAATTATGGTGCGGGCCTCTATATCTTGTGCGATGGACAACGCATTTTCTCAAGCCCTGATGCGCTAACGTGGACCACTCGCGCAACAATAACGTATAGCCTTGGGTCCTCTGGGTATCGCGGCACTGTGGCATGGAACGGCTCCAGATTTGCGGTGGTGGCCCGATCTAATACCGCCTCAGTAGCGCCAGCTTTCCGCACAAGCACCAACGGCACTACATGGACGACATTTACCCCGCCAGCGCCTATTAGCTCGCAGGCTGTTGCGGTTTTATGGGATGGCACGCAGTTTGTCTTTGTTTGCAGTGGCGCGGGGGCTACCCCGGCTTCGTTCTATTCGGCCAACTCTACGCTGACGACGTTTACCCTGCTTGGCAGTTTGCCGGGCTTCTTCTACGTTCCAACCGCTTCGGCCCAATACTTGTTTGGCAAGTTTGGCAGCCAATACGTTATTCCGGGGTTTGCCTCTCCCAACAATGGGCCGTTTTACACGTCGCCCAACTTCTCGACATTCAACGCGGTTATCCCTCCGCTCCCGACGGATGCTTGGGGTAACATCTCAACCGATCAGGCGCAAACGTGGGGCATCATTCCCCAACAGTGACAACTCGTAAGGAGCTATAAATGGCTTACTCAGACAATCTCCGCATTGACCTAATCGCCACGGGCACGCAAGCCGGTGTGTGGGGCACCACGACCAACACCAACCTTGGCACCATCATTGAGGATGCGATTGCTGGGTATGCGGCTGTCAGCGTCACCAGCGCCAATCAGGCTTTCACCATTGTGGACGGGGCGGCTGATGAGGCACGCAACGCCATGATCCGTCTAACGACGACTACGGCGGCAAACTTTGCGGTCTACGCGCCGCCGGTTTCCAAGTCCTACGTCATCCAAAACGGCAGCGCCTACGCGGCCACGATCTACAACTCCACCGTTGCAGGCAACACGACTGCGGCTGGTGCGGGCGTGGCTATCCCCGCTGGTAAGACCATGACGGTCTGGTCGAACGGCACCGACTTCTTGGTGCAGAACAGCCATGTGATTGGTACGGTGGTGGGGAACGTGACGGGCGACCTTACTGGCAACGTGACGGGTAACGTGACGGGGAATACTAACGGAGTTGTTACGGCTACTGCGGGCTCGACTGCGGTTACCGCTTCTGTTGGGGATAACGACACCTCTATTGCAACGACCGCTTTTGTTCAAACGGCGCTTCAAGCACTGCACCCAGTAGGTTCCATCTATATCAACGCGACAAATTCCACCAATCCCGGTACGTTGCTGGGCTTCGGTACTTGGACGGCGTTTGGCGCGGGCCGCGTGCCGGTGGGTTTTGATTCTAGCAACGCGTTGTTTGACTCGGCTGAAGAGACTGGCGGTAGTGCCGATGCGGTTGTTGTATCGCACACCCACACAGCTACAGTTACGGACCCCGGTCACAGCCACACGCTTACAAACTATCCGAATAATCCGCTTCAGGCAGGCACGCGGGATACAGCAAGTGCTTATGCATCGGGTACGCAAAGCACCAACTCTAGTACAACTGGCATAACGGTTGGCATTAGCACTGTGGGCTCCGCAGCAACCAACGCCAACTACCAGCCGTACATCACCGTGTACATGTGGAAGCGCACAGCTTAAGGAGGCATCATGCTTGAACTATTTAGCGGCGGCATTCTGGGTGGTGTGTTTGGCGGCATCTTCCGTCTCGCGCCGGAAGTCCTGAAGTTCTTTGACAAGAAGAATGAGCGCGGCCATGAACTGGCTATGTTCGACAGGCAGTGCGACTTGGAGAAGGTCCGGGGCCAGCAAAAGCTAGCTGAGATCGGAGCGCAGCGCGATGCTACCCTTGATGTGGGTGCGATGGATGCGTTTAACGCCGCGATCAGTCAGCAGGCCGAGATGGCAAAAGCTGCTGGAGGTTGGGCCGCTTCGCTCTCCGCATCCGTGCGCCCGGTGGTGACTTACTGGGTGCTGTTCATCTGGTCGTTCATCCACGTCTGGTTTGCCTTCAATGCATGGATGGCAGGCATGTCTCCCGAAGTTGTCTACAAGACCATGATGACTGCGGACTTCGCGGCTTTGCTGTCTGGCACCATTAACTACTGGTTCCTCGACCGTACCCTGAAGCAGCGTGGGCTATGAACCTAGAACCTGCCGCAGAGTTGTGCCGTAGATTCGAGGGCTTCAGGTCGAAGCCCTACTTGTGCCCGGCTGGTGTCGCCACCATCGGGTATGGATCTACGTACTACTCTGACGGCAGGAAGGTTCAACTGACCGACGCGCCCATGTCCGAGCCCGAAGCGCGAGCCCTGCTGATGGTGGAGCTTTCCCATACCTATGCGCCGGGAGTCATGCGCCTGTGCCCGGGGCTGGTAGCCAACGAGCCTGTGTTCAACGCCATCGTGGACTTCGTTTACAACCTTGGGATCGGGCGCTTGCAGACCAGCACTTTGCGCAGGAAAATCAACGCTCAGGACTGGGAAGGCGCGAAGGAGCAACTGATGCTCTGGACGCGGGGAGGTGGCAAGGTGCTACCCGGCCTAGTTAAACGACGCACCGCCGAGTGCGCACTGATTGGATAACCATGCCGCTGCAAAAACTTCAACTGCGCCCCGGCGTCAACCGCGAATCTACCACGCTGGCCAATGAGGGCACTTGGTTTGAGATGGACAAGGTGCGCTTTCGCTCGGGCTTTCCCGAGAAGATTGGCGGCTGGGTACGGGATACCGGCACTGCTTCGACCCAAGGTAACGCGGTAGCTCCGCCTACAGGATCGTTTTGGGGAGTCTGCCGGGCGCTGTTTAACTGGGTCACCATCGCAGGCTTCAACCTGATGGCGGTTGGGACCAACCTCAAATACTACATTCAGCAGACGGCCAACGGCACCTTCTACGACGTCACCCCAATCCGGGCAACTGACACGGTTGCTTCCAACGCTTTCACGACAGATGGCACTACCACGGTTCAAGTTAACGACACCGCGCACGGTGCGCAGGCTGGAGATTTTGTCACTATCTCTGGGGTGGCCAGCGCCGTCAACGGCATCCCTGCGGCAGACCTGAACAAAGAGTTCCAGATCGTTTCCATCGTCAGCAACAACGCGTACACAATCGTTGTGGCAACCCCCGCCACATCCTCCGGCACTACTGGGGCCGCGACGTTTACCTATCAGATCACCACGGGTAGCGATGTCTACACGACAGGTGTAGGCTGGGGCGCTGGTGGCTGGGGCGGCGTGACGACCGGCTACACGGATACTGGATGGGGTAGCCCCGCGCCTGCTGGCGTCGGCATTGGCACGCAGCTTCGTCTGTGGAGCCAAGACAACTTTGGCGACTACCTCGTGATGAACCCCCGGGGCGGAGCGCTCTATTTGTGGGTACCCGCTGCCAGCCCATCTACCTACAACCGGGCGCAGATTCTGTCCTCCACCAACACTAACACGCAGGACGGCATTCAGTACTGGCTCACCGACTCAAGCTGCCCCACGGTGGCAAGCGCCGTTGCAACTTCCGATACGTCTCGGTTTGTGATCACGTTCGGCTGCAACGAGGTTGGGTCCACTACGCTTGACCCTCTGTTGGTCCGCTGGTCCGATCAAGAAAACTACGCTGTCTGGGCCCCCGCAGCTACAAACCAAGCGGGTAGCTACCGCCTGAACATCGGTTCGTCTATCGTGGCGCATCTTCAGTCTCGGCAGGAGATTCTTGTCTGGACTGACGCAGCCTTGTACTCCATGCAGTACCTTGGCCCGCCGTACGTGTGGGGCTTCCAGATTCTGGGCGACAACATCTCCATCATAGGTCCGAATGCCACGGCTACCGCCGCAAACATTACCTACTGGATGGGGATTGACAAGTTCTACATGTACTCCGGTCGTGTGGAGACGCTCTACTGCCCGCTGCGCCAGTACATCTTTGGCGACATCAACATATCCCAACAGTATCAGTTCTTTGCCAGCACCAACGAGGCGTACAACGAGGTGTGGTGGTTCTACTGCTCAGCTAATTCGGACACCATCGACCGCTACGTCATCTTCAATCACTTGGAGAAAATCTGGTCGTACGGCAATCTGGCCCGCACCGCTTGGCTAGACACTCCCCTGCGTAACAACCCGACCGCTGCCACCTACGGCAATATTTTGGTGTACCAAGAGAGTGGTGTTGATGACGGCTCCGTCAACCCGCCGGTCCCGATTGAGTCCTACATCCAGTCTGCCGACTTCAACATCGGCGACGGGCACAACTACGGGTATGTGTGGCGGATGATCCCGGACATTACGTTCGACGGTTCCAGCGTCAACAACCCGGCGGTGACGTTCACCATGCGCCCCCGTCAGAACCCGGGCGCTGACTACTCGACTTCTGCTGCGGCCAGCGTGGCAAGCACGCAGAACTACCAAGCACAGCGTAACTACCTCGTGCAGCAGTTCACCGAAATCATCTACACCCGGGTGCGTGGGCGGCAGATGGCGTTCAAAATCAGTTCGGACGGTTTGGGTGTGCAGTGGCAGCTTGGTGTGCCGTCCATTGATGTGCGTCCGGACGGCCGGAGATAACGCATGACGCTGCTTGTTACGTCTGAATTTGAGCTCAACAGAGTCACTGCCCCGCGCTTACCTACTGCACCTGTTGGGTATGAGCAGCGCTATCACGACCAGTTTGCAGACATTTTGCGTCTGTACTTCAACCGGTTGGACAGCATCCTTGGGCAGCTTGGCACTCTGTCCGTTCCGTATGGGGCGTTTTCTAGCGATCAGGATCAGGTAGCAGTAGCCAATACAGCCACGCTGATGACGCTCAACACCACGGATTTTGCCAATGGTGTAAGTATTGATACTTCTAAAATCACGGTAGCCACTGCCGGAATTTACAATCTTCAGTTTAGTACGCAGTTTGCAAACACCGACACCGCCTTTCAAGATGTATACATTTGGCTAAGGCAAAACGGTACGGATATACCGGGGTCAACCGGCTTTGTGTCTATTCCAAACAGGCATGCTGGAACGGATGGACACGCAATTGTTGGTTGGAACTATTTTTTAAGTATGACGGCGGGGCAGTACATAGAAATTTACTGGTCTGTTCCCAACGTCGCTGTGACCATTCAGCACCTTGCCGCTTCCGGCACGCCAACCAAGCCATCTACGCAGTCTGTAGTGGCAACCATGACATTTGTCTCCGCGCTTCCCCCATGATACTATCCACTAACCCTTCTTCCGTGAGGCCCCAATGAGCCTGCAAGTGCTTGCCCAAGATATGGCTTCCCGTGGTCGGGGGCCAGACACGATGCTTGTCCACATGGCCCCGCAAGAAGTCGCGGGTCTGCAAGCGCTGGCTATGGCGCACGGCGGCTCTTTGACGCTCAACCCTGACACCGGGTTGCCCGAAGCGGGCTTTCTTCAGAAGATTCTCCCCACGTTGATTGGCGCAGGTCTCACCCTGATCCCCGGCGTTGGCCCCTTGATGGCCGCTGGTATTGTGGGTGGCGGCACCGCGCTGGCTACTGGCAGCTTGAAAAAAGGTCTTGCAGCGGGTCTGGGCGCGTACGGCGGCGCAGGTCTTGGTAGTGCTCTGGCTGGTGCTGGCGCGGCTCAAGGGCTTGGTGCTGCAAGTGCCGAGGCCGCCGCTGCTGGTAACGCGGCTGCTGCTTCGCAGGCGGCCAATCCAACCTTGATGGCACAGTTTGCAGAAGCAGGCATCTCTCCTGCGGATGCCGCGATCAGCGCAAGTGAATTTGCTGCCAACTCGATGGGTCTGCCCGGAGGCCCAGCATTCAGTGCTGCTACGCAGTCCGCGATGAGTAACCCCCTACTGGCCGGCGCTAAAGGGCTTGGCAACGAAGCTGGCCGCAGCGCATTCATGGAGCAGGTTGGCGGCGCAACAGGTTTGGCCAAGTACGGACTGCCCGTGCTGAGTTCTTTGTCGGCGTCCGAGCCCGGCGCTGGGTACGAAGGTAGCGGCCCCAACCCGTACGAGTACACCTACGACTCCCGGACCGGCACGTATACCCGCGTCCCCACTGGCACCCGCGACAGGATGCTCACTTCTCCGCCGATGTTCCCGAACACAACCGCGATGCCGAGGATGGCCATGGGTGGTCCGGTGGAAGAAATGTCTGAGCGCAATCAGTACGAAACGCTGATGGCTAACGGCGGCCAGATGTATGCTGATGGCGGCATGTCTCACCTTGGCGACTACTCTGATGGCGGCCGGCTTCTGCGCGGCCCCGGTGACGGCGTGAGCGACTCGATCCCTGCGGTGATTGCCGACAAACAACCCGCACGCCTTGCCGATGGTGAGTTTGTAGTGCCGGCCCGCATCGTCTCTGAGTTGGGTAACGGCTCTACGGAAGCTGGCGCGCGGAAGCTCTACGCAATGATGGACCGTGTGCAAAAGGCTCGGGGCAAGACTGTCGGTAAAGACAAGGCGGCTGTTAACACCCGCGCGGACAGGCTGCTCCCGGCATGACCACGCACGGAGAATTGGAGTGGTTTGGCGGCAATCAGGATGCGCTGAACATGTACCGGGCGCTGGTGCACTTGTCGCATGTCTGGGACGACCTAGTAGATAAAGACAAGGAAGTCTCGGAGCGCGACATCAACTTGGCGTTTGGCTCTTGCCTGCTGTATCTGCCGACCAACCCGTTCTACCGCGCCATCCAAGACCAGATTCTGCCCATGTGGGTGGTTGTGTTGTCGTCGTATGAGACGGCCAACAAGTTTGAGAGAGACAAGGACGAGCACGGAATTGAGATAGCGCACAGCTTGCGGTACGCTGCTGGGCAGATCATTGCGTATGCAGTCCATGTTTGTATTGGCCCGGACAAAGCCCGCGAGGTTCTGCCCGAGGTCTGGAAGACTATTTTTCACGAGCGGTTTGACGAGTACCGCAAGGAGCACCTAGATGCGGATTCCCAGCAAGTTTGAAGGCTACCGCCGCGACGGCGTTCGGTTGTACCCGATCAGCATGGGTGATAGCCCGCCAGAAAAACAGACACAAGTCACGGACTTGCCTGATTGGGCAAAGCCCACTGCGCAGCGCTCGCTGGCTAAAACTGAGTCGCTGACTTCGGACCGCCCGTACCAGAGCTACGGCTCGTATGCTTTGGGCAAAGGCATGGACCCGACGCAAGTCGCGGGCTTTACCGGGCTACAGAACCAGTCGTTTCAGGGCGCACAAAACATAGCTCCCGCCGCAGGTCTTGGCGCTGCTCAGGGGATCACTGGCGCAGCCGCTATGCGGGCAATGGGTGCTGGCTACGACCCGTACCAGACCGGGCAGTTTGGCCAGCAGGCAGGCGCTTACATGTCGCCATTCATTCAGCAATCGTTGGCCCCGCAGCTACGCGAGTTGGGTCGGCAGTCTGAAATGCTGCGCAACCAAAACCAAGCGCAAGCCGTTAGCCAAGGTGCGTTTGGTGGCAGCCGGCAGGCAATTGTTGAAGCCGAGCGTCAGCGCAATCTGGGTATGCAGCAGCAGGACGTGCTGGACAAGGGCTACCAGCAAGCGTTTGACCGGGCGCAACAACAGTTCAACACCGAGCAGCAGCTTCGTGAGCAGTCGCGCCAGTACGGCGCTGGCTACGGCCTTCAAAACCTGCAAGCAGCCCTGCAAGGCGCGGGGCAGTTGGGCACGCTTGGCCAGCAACAGTTTGGGCAGCAAAAGGACATCATCGGTTTGCAAAACCAGTTAGGCACGCAACAGCAACAACTGGATCAGGCGCGCATCAACGCCGCCATGCAGGACTACTCAGCAGAGCAGCGCTATCCGTACCAGCAGCTTGAGTTCATGTCGAACATCCTGCGCGGCACACCGATGGGAACCGTGCAATCTATGTACAGCCCCGGCCCAAATACCGCCGCGCAGCTTGCGGGTGCGGGGGCTACCGCCTATGGCCTAAGCCAAAAAGTTGCAAAGGGCGGCAAGATCAAAGCGCCCAAGGGTAAAGCCGCCGGCCTTGCTGAGTTGGCCTACACAAAAATCTGAGGTTCGCCATGCTGAACGTCAACGCAATCACTTCCACGCTGGCCAAGCTGCCGGATCAGGCATTGCAGAAGTATGCTGCGCTGCACAAAGAAGACCCGTACATCATGGCTCTGGCTGTGGCGGAATCCAACCGGCGCAAAGAGTTGCGCAATTCCGCGCAAGCACCGCAAGGTATGCCCGAGCCGCCCAAGGTGG
>Ga0208644_1004219_pt1 | contig 10888 bp, 2 predicted proteins | sample VirMetDEL_Nov_18_FD_184517 | JGI IMG/M metagenome (GOLD analysis project Ga0208644, IMG submission 184517) | Aqueous microbial communities from the Delaware River and Bay under freshwater to marine salinity gradient to study organic matter... | ecosystem: Environmental > Aquatic > Marine >... | reverse complement strand
CCTCCCAAACGCCCCCCTAAAATCTTACACTATACCAACGTATCCGACTCCGTACTTCCGTGGCGCTAATGGTGGTGTGTACTCACGCAAGACCCTGCCGGACGGCACAGTGGACGAAGTACCTGTCTACCATAACGACCTATATGTAGTACGCCGTATACGAGACCCCGAGGTTGGTGAGTCGATACTTATGCGGCTGCACCTACCGAAGGACGGTGTTCGCGAGTTTACAATCCCGCTCACTTCGGTAACGTCAAGGGACGAGTTCCGTAAGCAGATGTCTATGCAGGGTGTCGCTGTCCCACGAGTGGATGAGTTGATGAAATATACATTGGACTGGGTGAACGAATTGCAATCAAAGAGTGAAGCCGATGAAGCGCACAAACAGTTTGGTTGGACAACCGAGGAGTTTGATTCCTTTGTGCTAGGCAACCAACACATCCTAGAAAACGATGTAGATTTCAACCCGCCGTCTTCACAGACGCTGGGTTTGTTCCCCTATTTTGAGCCAAAGGGGACTATGGAGCAGTGGCGCAAGAACCTAGACTTCTATGACAGAGATGGTTTTGAGATACACCAGTACATAGTCGGCACGGCGTTTGGTTCAGTACTTATGCAGGATTCTGGTCATAACTGTGCGGCCCTGCACCTACATAGTAAAGAGTCCGGTATCGGTAAGACTACAGCTATGGTTGTGGGCGCGTCACTGTGGGGGAGCCCTGAAGCACTCGTTCTAAGTAAGAAGGACACACTCAACTTCAAGCTACACCGGGGCGAGATATACCATAGCCTACCGTATTACCTAGACGAAATAACGGATATGAAGCCCCATGAGGTTAGTGATCTAGCATATGCCATCACCAGCGGACAGCAGCGCGGTCGCCTATCCGGCAGCGCCAATGCAGAACGATATAGGGGCGATCCGTGGAAGTTTTTGTGTGTCACCACCGGTAACGCTAGCGTTATTGAACGTGTGTCCGCATGGAAGTCTATGCCGAAAGCGGAGGCGCAGCGGATCATGGAAATGAAAGTCGATAGGCTGTTCCATAAGTCGGAAGATAAGGCCGCACAGGATAGATTTCTTGACTCTGTTAAGCGTAACTACGGCCACGCTGGACCCCAATACATCCAGTACTTGCTCCAGAATAAATCCAGCATCCGCGCATTATCCGAAGAAGTTAAGCAGCACGTCGATAGCAAGGCTGGCCTAACCAGTGAAAACAGGTTCTGGTCTGCGCATGTAACCTACACCATGACTGGGCTTATCCTAGCTAAGAGGATGGGCCTTATCAGCTACGACACACAGAAGATATTTAAGTTCGCCAACTGGATGCTTAAGTGCAATTTGGCGGCTGTGGCCGACATGTCGTTGAGTGCACAGGATATACTTAACGACTACATCAACGAACACTGGAACAACGTGCTGTGGATCAAGAGTACGGACGATCTACGTAGGGGGCAGGGCGGTCCGCTCGACTCCCTGATTGTGCCGGAAGCGTCGCCACGGGGGAAGCTGGTGGCGCGGTACGAAACCGATATCAAGAGAGCGTACCTATTACCCAAACCACTTCGGGACTGGTGTGTAGATCAGCAGATCAACTATGGCTCGTTACTGCAAGACCTTACCGAGCAGATGAACGCCAAGAAGATCAAGATACGGTTGAGCAAGGGTACGCATATGCAGCTACCACCGGCTCAAGTTCTGGCAGTTGATTGCGCTTTGGATGTACCAGAAGATGTCCAGAGTTCGGAGGAAGCATGACCTAGATCCTGATGGGGTCAGGATAATTGTAAACTGGGACAGGTTCCTACCGAATACGTCTGTGTTCGTCCCGTGCATAAACACAGACAACGCAAAACAGCAATTAAAGCACGTATGTGACGATCTTGGCTACGAAACGACTATAAAAATAGTTGTTGACAACGGTAAATTAGGTGTTCGCGTATGGAGAATAGCGTGATAGTATTCTGTTGACAGCCCCTCCCGACTGTCAGTTCTCCTTTGTTGACTTCCCCCTGCTTCGGCAGGGGGATTTTTATTGGCCCCACTCGTTACGGTGCTGGACCAACAAGGAGCGTAAGTTGGGAGAAATCGTTATGCCGTTGTACATTTCAACAGATGTGCGCCGATGTCGGTCCATAGACTTCTTGAGAGTGTCTGGAGTTATGACAACTTTACTTCCGGCGTAACGCCTATTGAACTTCATAATCTCTCTCATCGCATCTTGGTAGCCTTCGTAATCACCCATGCGGTAGGCTATGTATGCCTTACGTAATGTTTTCGTGCGGCGTTCGCTTATGTTGCGGTCCATACGCTTCGTGACAGCGTTGCGCTCTTGTTCAAATGTGTAGTTGGACGGGGCGAACCCAAACACCTGACCAACCAACTCGCCGGTAGTGATGTCGTCGTAAATAGGATCATTGCGGCGGGTGAAGGCACCGCCGTCTCTAGCGTAGCGGCCAAACGTAGCCTTGTAGGCGTTAGCTACGGCAGGGGGCAGGAGGTTTTCAATACCACGCTCAACGAACCCTTCCTGCAAGTCGGTAACACCACGAACCAACCGCTTACCGGTGCTGAGAGCCGGACCACCGAGGTAGAAGCCAATGAACTCTTCCGGGGAGGGCTTAGCGTTATACCTGTTGTCTTGGATCAAGAGGTTGTTGAGGCGCACACGAGATGCAACGTCAATACCGAGCAGTTCGTTTATCGGCCCCTTGTACCAACCCTCACCAATATACTTACGTACAATGGTGTCCGCGTCATCTTCCTCGTCATCTAGGAACATGTTAGCGACCATAGTGAAGATGCCGTATATCGGCACACCATGAATACCGGCGAAGAACAACGCCGACCCATGCACCCCGATAAGTTCCCGCATGGCTTGCTTACGCATGGCGGGATCAACAGAAGAGTCCAGCATACGGGACGCGCTCTTAAGCATCGTGTAGTACATGTTCATGCCGTAACTCTTGTACATAAGAGCGACACGGCCAATACCCTGCTGGGCTATGCGGGGCGCTGTCTCAAGCGCAAGGCCACCGTTCAACTGTTCGGTTTGGTACAGGGCTTCGTCGGCGGCTAGCTGCTCTTTCTGCGCCGAGTCCATAGAACTTGGGTCAACGTACTTACCCTGCGTCTCTGCGAAGTAACGCTCACCGGAGTCCAGACGATCCAGAATAAGATCAAAGTTAGAGAACATGATCGTCTGACGGTTGAACCGTTCCACTGCGTTGAAAGCGAACGCCGATACGCCGGAGATGGAATCCAGAACTCTACTGGTTGTACCGCCTTGTGCCTGACGGCCTCCTTCCTCCAGACCCAACTGATCCATAAGGTAAGAGCGTCCAAGATACCCACGCTCCGAAGCCGTCTTGACCATCGGGGCCATACGACGAAGCTGCGCTATGGTATTCGCATCAAGGTTTAGACCGGACTTGACGGTGTAGTTTCCATCGGCGTCCACATCATAATAACTGTCTATCTGGTCAGTGCTTCCAGCCCGCAGCTTGCCGTTCCGCATGGTAGGTAGTGCCGGGGTTATAACAAGTTTGGAGAACTTGGATGCCCGTGCAATCGCCGCACCACTGGCCTTTGCGCCGTACTTCGCAGTCATGTAGGGGAACGCAAACAACGGAACCTGAGACATATTGACCATAGCCGAGGATGCGTTGAACCCAATGGTGTAGATAAATGCACCTTGGTTAGCCGTCTTATAAAACCGCTCTGCACCCTTGTTCTTGGCCCCGCTTCTCGCGAACTCTGAACGGGCGAGGAGTTCAGCCCTAACATCGTTGAAGCTGCCCATTAGGGCATCTTTTGTTTTGCCAACCAGTGATTCCGAGGCAGACAACTTCGGCTCTTGCAGTTCGGCTATCTCACCGTCCATATCGCGTAAGCGAGCACCGTACTCCAAACGTACTGCCTGACGGCCAATATCATACGCCTTCGTTCTCAGACCGATCAGGGAGTCCTGTATATACCCCGGCGTGCCTTTACGTCGTTGCAGTGACTTAGCAAAAGAAGTTTCTGGTAGAGCCTCTACAAACAGACGCATGATTTGCTCTTGAACGTCCACCGGCACGTTGTTGGCCGTCATAACTTTTAGTGTGTCACCAACAAAGGAGGTGGGCGGCGCGTTGCGGAAGTCTTTAACCGCCATCTCCCCATCCACCGATTCTACCGACCCAGCAGCAACATCGGGATCTGCCTTTACTTCTGCCATCACCCGGTCACGCTCACGCTTGGTGTCAAACATACGAACTACGTATGCTTCCCGTGGCGACTTCGGGTTCTTCATAGAATAGCTTAGCTTGTAGCGACCCTGACGGATGAGCGGGAAGTAGACTTCTAACCGCCCGGACTCAAACAGCTTAGCGTAAACTTCATTTTTGAGGCGGGTGGCCGCAGCAGGATCGTTCGCCATAAGTGCGTCGATCTCACCGTAGATAACTTTACGTAGCTTCTCGTACTGATCTGCGTAGACTTTACGCATACCGTTGAATACGCGGACCCCACCGGCCTTTTGCACAACGGCCCAGTCGGCGCGTTGCTCGTCCCAAATAGCTGCTAGATCGTTGCCACTATCGTCAGTCTTGCCTTCATACGCACTACGGGGTTTCGTCGGGTCTACCTGATAGATAGTGGCACCGTATTCACCGCTGTATATAACCCGGTCCAGCGCAGCCTTGGCTTCCGCGTGCTTATCCGCCCACGGGACAAAGGTATTGGAGATAAAGTCTGCTACACGCTTATCTGAATCTTGAATAGCACCGCGCTGCCGCTCGATTAAGTCATGCAACCTGACGCCAATATCTCCGAGACCAGCCCGCATAGCAACGTCACCGAGAGCCTTGGTGCCCATTGATCCGAGCAGGAACCTCTTCGCTACATCAGCAACACCGCTCTGTAGGAACTCAACAGCTCTGTCCGCGAACCGTTCTCTCTGCTGCTTGGTTATGGGGCTAGAGAAGTTCTTCTGTACGTTGCCCACCTTCTGCATCGTAGCCTTGACCCCACTGTAAGTGGAGTTCATCAGAAGTTCCCCTGCGTTTCTATAATCGGGGGCGGCGGACAGGATGGAGTCAATCAGAGTATCAGCAGCGTTGAGCGCGGAACCAACCGGCTTGACCTGCATACCCAGCAGCTTTCTTACAAAGTTACCAACGGTGTTCATGAACCGTTGCAGGGCGGAGATATTGCTACCATCCGGGTTAAGACCGGCAAGAGTGCGCTGGAACTCAGGGTTAGAGAACGCTTCGGACACAAACTCGTCTAGGGATGTAGCACCGTAGTAGGTACCCAGCGAATCCTTAACATCCTCGAACAGCTTGGTAAGCTGCTTTGTGACGGGGCTGTTCTTGTTGGCGAGCGTTGCCGAAACCGCTGCGTGGGTGGCTTCGTGCAGCAGGGTGTGAGGGTTGATGCCATTCGTAGCGTCGAGCTTGATGATGTTGGTCTTGGGGTCAAACAGGCCAGCCGCAGGAGTGCCATCGGCACCCTTTAATTTATTTACAACCTCTACCTTAGTGTTACCCACGACCTGCGCCATTTTGCGAGCGATCTGCGCTACTCGCTTATCCTGAGATGTCATGGCGAGCACGTTAAGGGCACCGCTAAGGTCACCGTCTCGAACAGCGCTACTCACGGCAGGGTGTACAGGTAAACCTAATCCAGCAACGGCATCTGTTACCAAAAGCAGTTTATTTAGGTCTCGTAATTTTTTGGCGTCTTTCCGGTTCTGTTCGCGAGTAGCTTCGGCTTCTTCTCGCTCTATTTGTGCCTGTGCCCGCTGATTAAGTTCGCTCTTCGCTGCGTTTTCGGCATTTATCTTGTCTATAAGGTCCAGCGTGCTTTCTTCGCTTGCTTTTATCACCTGCGCTTCTTCTTTGGTGATCCAAGCATTTATTTCTGGAGATAGGTTATCTTCCGCCCACCTTAAGGCACGTTCGGCAGATGCCTTGCCGGTGCCTCGGTACATAGCACTCAACTTCTCCGACAGACCCTTCTGCCTCCCCGTAAATTGGGGAGTTTCGTTAACAACGTCATATATTGCCGAGTACAGACCTTGTATCGGGTTGCCCAGCTTCATGTAAGTTAGAAACGATTGGCCGTTGAGGTCACGAGTAGTTGTACCTTCAGCTTTTAACTCGCTGATAATGGCTTTATCTTTAGCAGTAAATGGATCTCTCTGGTCAGCTATCTCTTCTACGTTGTACCGCCCTGTACGCAGCCGCTGCTTATTAACTTCTAGCATAACGCCGCCCGGAGTCCGCTTCTCCAGATCAGCTATCTCTGCTTCGGTACGCTTCGGACCTGTGAACGCCTGCTTCGGCGCTTCCTTCTTCTCGGTAACTGGTTTCTTTGCGGCAGCAGTGCGCCTCGGCGTCGGCGTCGGCGCAGCTTTTGGTTTTGGTGCGGCCTCGGGTTCGGGTTCGGGTTCGGGGATTGGCGTTAATGGAGTTCGCTTTCCTCCCTCTCCTGTAAGAGTTGCCACAACATTGTTTGTAGCAGTGACCAATCGTCCGGCGTCAGCTTCTGTAGTGGTGGGGGCAGCGTCACCAGCGGCACCTCTTCGTCCTCGTACAGTAGGCGGAACGCGTATTCTACGTCTTGCTGCGTCAGCGTCACTAAGGGAGATGTCGTCCCCGAAAAGAGATAGTTGTTCACCAGTAGCCTCCGTCTCCGGCACTGCCGCAGCTTCGGTCGCAACGTCGCGAGGTTCGGCAGCAGTGCGCCTCGGTCCACCTCGGCGGGGCGGGAACAGGTCCATCTGCTCCTCTGGCGTATTCCTAACCAGCCGGTCAATGTTGAAACGAGCAGCCTGACTCGCACGAGGATTTTTGGCGAAGTCAATTAACTGCTGCCTTATTTCAGGGTCATTAAAGTCCTTACCAGTAATACGTTTACGGATAGGGGCGTTCTTGGGAATCTGCAGGCGGTCAAGTTCTGCTTCACCAAGAATACGCGGCTCTGGAGCGGGCTCTGCCGGAACCGCCGGGGCAGTACCACGCCGCCCCATGCCGGGGAAAGAAGGCTGTTCAGGTGCGCGAGGAGTAGTGCGCCGCTCGGGAATACGGGCCTCCATCTCCTCAAGCTGCGTAGCTTCGGGTGGCCCAGTAACTACTTCGGGTACTGCTTCCTCTACAGCCGGAGCGGGTCGGCCTGCCGCAAACGCATCGGTAGCCCGTGTAATAGTACGTAGCTCGGCGGCAGTGGGCGCAGTGTTGGCAACACCCGCATCAGACAGAGCCGCAGAGAAACGACGTGCGGTGTTTGCACGGCTAGCCGTAGATAGATCAGACAACACCGAATCGAGAACCTCACCACGACGCTGTTCGGTGGCGGCTTGGCGGGCAGTATCTTGCTGCCCCGCAATCGTTTCTAGCTCAGATTCGGTACGAAGTTCGCGTGCGGCGGTTTCTTGGGCGCGAGTAGCGGCGGCTTCCTCGTCCGCCATACGCTGAAGTTCGATAGCATCTTCAAGCTCGTACTGACGCGGGTCCGATACTTGCCCATATCGCGCTTCTTCGGCTATATTGGGTGCAAGCTCTAAATCTGCCTCGGCTGCTACTTCTTCAGGCGCACCCCTTTCGCCCATCCTACGTAGCGCAGCGGTCTCCTCCCGAACAACTCGCGCAGTTTCAGCCTCTATAGGAAACAGATCGGGCTGTTCAAAGGCCTCTACATCACCTCTAGCGGCGGCGGCTAATCCTGCACGGTCTCTTTCTGCGGCTAGGTCTACCGGCGGCGTAGGTTGCTGCGGACTAGGTGCCTCTTCAGTACCGGGGGCAGACGGCCCGCGCTGGCGGCGACCAACCACAAGGTCGATCAAGCCTTGAGTAACAAGGCCCACGCTGCCGCCGATAAGACCTTCTTCTAGTGTGCCGCCGAAAGTAGCTGCGTCAGGATTATACCCTTGCTCGATGAGGTTTTGCGCTACGTTCTGTGCGGCTTCCTGTGCACCCTCGATACCACCGGATATAAGCGCCCGCTCTACACGATCTCTAGCCCCCTCTATGACCTGCGGGCCGAGTTTGTTAAGCATATCCCCAACAACAGGGATATCACCAATATCAAAACCAAGCGCCTTAGCAAACCTACCTATAGGCAATATGTCGAAGGAACCGGGGATTATACCAAGACGGGCGGCGCGGTTACGTTCTTCTAAAGTAGCACCGGCTTCACGAGCACGTTCACTAGCTTCACCAACACCTGCCCCTATACTAACACCTGCGATAGCAGGAAGGGCGGCTGCACCAAGAGGAGCTAGAGCAAGAATCCCGGCAACTGAACCGAGACCCTTACCGAACTTAGCTGTAGCTTCTTCCGGGTTGGCTAGGCGCGGCCTTACAAAGTCTGCGACACTCTTAATAACGTCGCGGGCAGATGCTTCGCTCTCTTCGCCAAGTGGAGTAATTGCACCCAGCGCCGTGCTTTCGACAAGATCTACAAGACCAGCCCCGGTACCACGAAAGATGTTACCCAGAGCCGTGGTTTCTTCTGGCTCTTGATACCTAGGAGCATCAAGGAGCGCTTCGCGCTCCTTAGCTAGAGCCTCATCCTCTTCTTTGTAAACCTGTTCTTGTACGGCGGCAAAAAGCGCCCTCTCCGATGTACCTTCTGGTGCTCGGACGGTGTATATTTTACCGTTTGCAGCCTTAATATCGTACAGCCTGTTAGCCATCTAGGTATTCCTACTTAGAATCAGGCCGTGAACCTACAACCTCCATATCTGGAGCGCCCCCTGTAACAGACCGCCTAAGATCGCTTCGAAGCCTTTGAAGGTCTTTCACAGCTTGTTCTTTAGCCTTATTCCAATTTGCAGTAACGCGTTTTTCCTCGGCTGCAAGTGCGTCATCTTTTAAGCCCTTGACCAAGGTAAGCCCTTCTATCTCTTTGGCTAAGCCCTCATCGTATTTCTGAGATAGTTTTGCTATGCCCTCCTCAACACTTGCAAGTAGATTTAGCCTACGACCCATATCAAGAGATTGGAAGTTCATACGAGAGATTGCATTGGCTTCGCTCTTTAACGCAGCCTCAACATTGGCGATATCGGCTTTTGTTTTGTTGCTAGCTTCAATACCCAATACATCGAATAGACTGTTTATACGTGTCTGCATACCTTGAGAGGCGGATCTCTTAGCCGACTCAGACATTTGTTCAGTTATACCCCCAGCCGTAACCTGCGCTTTACCGGCTTCAATATCGGCTTCCTCGCGCTGTTTGGCCATTCTGTACAGTGTGTCTAAATCCGCAACCTCCTGCGCCATACGCCGCTCTTCACCTGCTATCGCCTTCTGACCTAGACGCCCAAACGCCGAAGAGCCGCTTACATAATCAGCAAGGGGGCCGCGTGCTTTCCGTGCTGCAGCCTGCCGTTTCATCATGGCATCCCTATCGGCTATGTATTTATCATACATAGCGGCACGTTCATTGCGACGGAGCAATGCACCTACACCAGCCTCACGAGCAGCACGCTCAGCCGCTGTATCACGCTGTAATTGTTTACGCTGATATTGTCCGAGGTCAGTCTGTTCCTGCAATAATTTTTTCCCGAGTTCCGAATCTAAAATTCCGCGAGCCTGCACGTTCGGAATAGCGGGAGCTTGAGGGACGGGGGCTGGAGCCGGAGCTGGAGCCTGAGCTTGAGCCTGAGCTTGAGCCTGAGCCTGAGCTTGAGCCTGAGCTTGAGCCTGAGCTTGAGCCGGAGAGACAGGGGCAGCGGGCGACAACTGGGACATAGCGATTTGGGGTGGCGCGTTCCTGCTTAGGGCATCCATTGCTGGAGTAAACCCACGCTCTTCAAATCCAAACCGTTCTGTAGGGTCCATTAAACCAGTGGCCCGTCCAACAGCCCCAACAACATCAGCGCCTACCTTAAAAGGTACATTCGCGGCGTCATATAAAAAGGCGAACGGCTGCGCCATTGACAACCCTACCCTTTGGATACCACGCTTCTCGTTAATAGCTTCTTTGATTCTAGCTTTTTCTTCTGGTGACGCCGCCGCAAATCGTTCCGGTGTAACGCCTACTTCAGCCAATATTTCGGTAGCTTCACGTTTGCGGCGGTCTTCTTCGCTCTCACCCTCTACCGGATCACCTTTGGCAAAAGTCACCACGCCGCCTTGGGCCATGCGGGCCATATTGGGGGCAGGCTGCGAGGCAATACCCGCCATCTGCGGGTTCATAGGCATACGTGTAGCGGGACGCTGACCAGAGGCTACACGCTGTAAGTTCTGCTGCTGCGCGGCCTGACGCTGCGCCATAATACCACCCACCTGACGACCAAGATCGTCCTTAGTCATGCCAAGAACTTCAGCTTCGCGCTGCTGTTTAATGGTCTGTGGGTTCTGCTGCATGGACATCTCAATGTCCCGCTTCTTCTCCTGCATCTCTTTGTTGATGCGCTGGAGAGCGAGAAGATCCAACAGGTCTTGGTTCATCTGATAACGCTGCTTCAATGCACCGGGATTGCTCCGGTACGCATCTACTTTGCGCTGAACTTCGTCGTCTATGCTGCCTGCGTATGCTGCCATAGTCCTACCCTCTAATCGAACAAGCCGCCGATGAAGTCGCCAACATCGCCAAGAATACTGCTAATACCAGAACCAACAGCACTACCAACAGCACTACCAGCACCACCAAACAGCCTATCGTACAGACTCTGCACTCCGTAGCTTCCACCCACCACCTGCTCTAGCTGGCTCGGCTGCGCGTAAGTATAGTCTTGCGACTTCAACGGCAGATTCTGGAGCAACGACGCAAGGTAAGTATTCTGCTTGTACGGGAACGCCAACTCCTGCTCAAACTGCTTAATATCGGCGGCGATACCTTCACCCTCGATAGCCCGTTGCGCCGCGCCAAGATCAGCCTGCCTACCTAACGCCG
>Ga0208644_1004218_pt1 | contig 10889 bp, 15 predicted proteins | sample VirMetDEL_Nov_18_FD_184517 | JGI IMG/M metagenome (GOLD analysis project Ga0208644, IMG submission 184517) | Aqueous microbial communities from the Delaware River and Bay under freshwater to marine salinity gradient to study organic matter... | ecosystem: Environmental > Aquatic > Marine >... | reverse complement strand
AACCCCCTTACAAAATCACGTGCACGCGCCCCGTAACCCGAACGTGTTGAAATAGGGCAACTAACAACACAAAACTTTTTTATATTTTCCATAAAACTACTTCATTTCTTGGTTTAAAATTCTCAAGTGCACCATCCATAGAATCAACGAATCTCTGTCCCATATGTCTTGCACTCATTCCACTTTGTTCTGAATTAACCCACTCAGAACCTTCTAATCCACATTCTATTCTTCTATCGTCTGATGTATCATACCATTGTCTAATTGCTTTTGCAGCATCTTCATATGAACATCTATCATCAAAGATATATGGTGTTGGTGGTGAACCTTGTAAAGAACGATTTGTAGGCCATATTGGATTTACCCAACTACCCCATCCTAAATTCTCAGGTAAGTTTTTACGATTATGAAGTGAACCTAATTCAACATATTGTTCTGCTGTAATGTATTCACCATTGATTGTAAACCCACATTGGTCTTGCATACCACCTGTAACATTTACGATGATTGGTGTTCCTGCTTTTAAAGATTCACAAGTTGCCAATCCAAACCCTTCATTTGATGCCATATTGATTGTAACATCTGCAAGGTTGTATAGAACATTTAAATCTTCAGTTGAAAACTGAGAATCTGTAAATGCTACATCATAATTAGGACAAACATTATTGATAACCTCTGGTAAATCAGTTCCATTTGGGTCAACTCTTTGAGTATGCATCAATAGAACTACATCTTTTACTTCTTCTTCTGAAAGAGTATCACAAAATTCTTTGTATGCTAAGATTACATCACCTGGATTCTTTCTACGGATATTTCGGTTATTGTATAAAAGAACAAACTTTTTATTACTAATACCCAACTTTTCTTTCATATCAATTACTTTTTGATATTCAGTTGAACTTGATAATATTGGGTTGAACTTTTCAGATACACCATGTGGTACATACTTCAATTGCCAATCTTCATAGTTTTCACCAAACTTCTGAAGAACTCTCTTATTGATACCATAAGTTTGTTTAGAAATACCCATTAGTAAATCACAACTTCCATAGAATGGAGCGTTCCATTGTGGGTCTGGTAAATCATCCCAAATGTTATAATAGAAAATAGGAATGTGTCTACGGATTTCATCTTCCATAGCGTATAACCAATCCCAAAAACGTGGGTCGGTGAAGTGTAGGATTGCATCTGGATTCTCAGTAGTTATTAATTGTCTGATTAAATCCTGATTACCATAACCACTCATTGGAATGATTTTTACACTTGCATCTTTAACACCACTTTCTTCTGCTACAGATTCAGATACATCTAAAAACTTACCTTCATCTGGATGTTTTACTGCAGCTCCTACCTGAATCCAATCGTATTTATGGACAGTATGTAGAACTATTTCTTTTGACATGGTAGCGATTCCACTATGTAATCTCATGTCATCTGATAGTAATAATATCTTCTTTTTCTTACTCATATTTTATAACTTGTTTTCTATAAATATATAGTTAGATTTAATCAATCTAAATACATCACATTTTTTCCGTATCTCTTTAATAATTTTTCAAAGTGTCTTTGTTCTGATGGTTTAATACCACCAAAGTAAAAGATTTTATCTGAATGATTTACTACACAATCATATTGATGTAGTTTTTGTGTTGGGTGAAATGGCTTATCATAATATTCATCACTCATTCCACTATATAGGTTTCTACTCGTATGAGCTGGATTATATTCTGTATATCTTAACCCAAACTCTAATGCGTATTTCCTAACCCACTTTTCACAACCATCCTTATTACCTCTGGTTATAATGTTAGTACCCTCACCCAATCTTTGTTTTATCTCAAATACAAAATCTCTAATCTTTCTAACATTTTCATATTTGGGCGACCCAATCAGAGCTATGTTCTTCATTGTTTTTTGATAGTTTTTTGAGTTTACGTCTAACCTTCTTCCAATACCTTTTCGTACCACTCTTTTCAGCCCATTTGGGGCCACCGTTCCAAAACCTTGCGATTTCTTCATATGTTGCATCTTTGTTATGATATTGATTAATTATATGGAATATCTCAATAGATTTTTCCCTACTCCACCTGTCAAGTAAATTGTACGAAATACTTGACGTTTGTAACTTTAAAATTCTGTTACATTCAGCTAACATTATTGGTCGAATCTGTAAACACCCAACCGCTTCTTCTTTCTTACAGTAAGCTGAATCATTACCTTCGGATTCTACCAAAATCATTGCTTCAATCAATGGTTCAATTTTCAATTCATAAGTAGGTTCTTTAACTTCAACAACTTCTAATTTAGATATATCAGGTCGTATTGATTTGAAATCTTCTTTTTCACAAGATGGAGTTAAAGGTAAAAGTGATAATACAATTAACAATTCTTTTCTCATAATACTAAACTTTATGTCGGTTCTCTTTAGGACACTTTTCGTAATCAGTTTTCCAAGGACAATACTTACAATTCTTATTATTCTTACCAGCTAATGCAGGAAATTCAGATTCAGTTCTGTAACTACCATCTTCGTTAAATGCATTTCTGATAAAATCTTCGAAACTTTTAGTTATTTTATTAACTGTAGGTTTACCATTTGATGGAGTAAATTCTTGTACTCTCTTCTGAGCATACATCATACCCTCATCTAATTTACGTCTTACAATAAAATACTTTACATCAATTTTATCTATAGGATAACTGTATTGTTCAGATAAGAACTTTTTGTATAATACCAACTGAGCCGTTTTTGTTTTATCAGCTTTCTGATATTTGTTCCATCCCCTCGTTGATGTTTTAATATCCCAAATTACCAATTTGTTTTGGTAAGTATCCTCAAACACTAAGTCTAAGAACCCCATCATGTGAACATTATGAGATTCTATAGCCTTAGAGTAAATAGGTAACTCAATAGCTACCAACCGTAACTGACGAGTATTGAAATAATCAATCCTATTTTTTGTAATGAAATTCAGTATTTCGATACCATCTTCTAAGAACTCTTCCATTTGTGAAGGTGTACTGAAATCAACACCTGTTTGTTCCCTCATCACTTTATATTCTGAAACCATCCCATCATATAACATCTTACCCAAATCTAATTGGGTTGCTTCTTTAGGTGATTTATTGTACAGAACATCTAACCAACTTTGTAGTGTTTCGTGCATTGCAGTACCAAACACTAAATGAAGTGATGGGTCAAATGTACGATTACCATCCATATAGTTCAACTTCCATTGATGAGGACAGTTAGCGTACATTGTATATTGGGAATATGAAACTTTCGAATCATTTGGACCTGGTTCTCTTACACCAAATCTGAATATGTTATCTATCTTAGAACCTTTCATACTTCAAATATACGAATTTTATTTGGAATTACCAAATATTAATGTTAAAAAATTGTTAAATTATAACTGATATTCTAAATCTAATTGTGTTTGATGTATCCCAACCTATCCTATAATATAAATTATCAACCTTAACATCAATCGCAAATGCAGTATTCATACTTTCTTTATGATTAAATTCATGCTGAACCCATAGTTTAAATTTATCAAATTTATATATTAAACGAGGTTCTAATGTTGGTTCTTTATTTTCTATTTTATAATGTAAAGGTACACTAAACACCCATCTTTTCAAACTATCAGTAGAGAAATTATGTCTGTATGTTATTCGATTTTCTTTTAAATTACTTCTATGTCTTAACTCTATTGAATTACCCAATACTTTTTGGCTAATAGTAAGGTATGATTTTCCATTTGTACGAATTTCATACCCTATTTTTTGAGCCTTTAAAGTTAATGGTAGTAATGTTAGTAATAATATTAAGTATTTCAAACCACCCCCCTTACCTTAAAAAGTAATGGATTACTAAAACAATACCAACTGATACCATTAATCCAATTAATAATTTAAAAAAGTCTTTTAACAACATAGGAAATATACCTTTCTGAGCCTTACCATCGGCTAAGAATGTATTAAGTGCTAATTCTCTTCCACTCAATAAACCAACAAATACCCAAGTTGTACTCATTGGTATATCATTCCATTCTTTAAAGAATAATAGTAAGAATGCATATCCCAAATCAATTAGTGTTGCAGAGCGTATATATTTGGTGTTCTTTTTAGATACAATTATTTCTTGAATCTTTCCACCATTTGTGTAAAATATCCAACCTAAACACAAAGTAAAAAACACCATTACTCCAATCAATAACATTGGTGATAATTCTCTTGGTAAAAATACTGATATGTTTGCTACATCATGTGATAACCATGTAAACCATAAAAATGATGTTGATACCCATTGTGCAACTCTCCAATAAGTTTTATGGGATTCCTTTACATCTTTAGATTCATCCACAAACTTAGAAAGTAGCCACCATATACCATACGATGCACCACCTGCGATGATGTATCCTACTATACTTTTAATCAACATTTTTTCTAATACAAATGATGATGCAAATGCTGATAAAACTAAGAATGATGTTGATACAGGTATACCCTTTCTAGTTAGAAAAATTAATACTAATGGCGCTAATGTATGATACCATTGAACTTCTACAAATGGTATTTTATTTAATCTACCAAATGAAATATCACCACCAGATGAATACCAAGCCCACCAAAGAGTTAGAATCATAACCGATGATGCAAACGCCCATAACGTATGCCATTTAAATTTATTTTTATTTGAACCAATCCAAGTTCCTAATGTTTGAACTGAATCGTTTGCCATTACTGAGTAACCTGCAAATAAAAACCCTAAAACTGCTAATATTGACATAATTTTATAACTTTTTTTTATTAATATATTTGAAATTCTTGCCAATCCATACCAGCTACATTACTATTAGGAAAATGGAATACGAGTGAATCAGAAGAGCCTGTGAATATTTTCTTTGTAAATCCAGTAGGTACTCTCGCATCAGTTGGGAGTAACCCCATCTCATCATCAAAATGAATTGTAATAATTACAAGAACTAATGAATGTACTTTTGCTAAATCTCTTTCAAACGATTCCAATTCTTTCCAAGGGCCTCTATTTAAACCTTGATGTTGTAGAGCACAATTTAAGTAACTGAATGTTTCTCTTAATAGTTGTGTATTACAATTGAATGCAGCTGCGGGTGCCATATGACCTTTATCCCATACATTGTTTTTATAATCAGCATTGTTTGATGTTATTACAGAATCAACTCCATAGAAATTCATACCTTTCCTACTAGCAGTTCCGTTAGGACATTGAACCTCATACTCTACTGAAAGGGGTTGTTGGTATTTTTCTGAATATACTATTTTAAATATATCAGTTTCTATTGTTTTTGTTGTCTGGCCAAATCCTATGTATGTAAACAATATACATACTACTAATGTTAATAACTTTTTCATTTTATTTCCCCCACTTTTTATTTTGTACAATTTGAGCTATGATTCCATAAACTGAAAGGTCTTGGAATGTATCTTGTATGGATTCACCCACTTCATCTGGTTCACCGAATACAACTAATTGTTTAATTCTTTGTATTTTATCGTTCAATCTAAAAAATAACCCAGTCAATGATAATCTAATATCATCTTTTGTTTCTAATGATGTTCCTACTGAGATATTACCTGGCCCATAATTCCTTTGTTTTTTACAAAAGGTTTCATATTGTTCCCACATAATTCTTTTGTATTCATCCATCATTTCAGGATAATTTGACTCACAATAATTAACTGCGGATTGTTCTGGTTGAGTGTTATCTACTACGCGTTCACCATTATGAACTACTTTTGTTTTCGCTTCTTTGATATTATCCATTGATTTGTTCTTTAGATTTATTACCCCAATACTTTTCTAAAGTTTCCAACCTTTCATCGGCATCGGCTAACATAGCAAGTGCTTCTTCGGCATTTTTATAGAAATCTGTTGTAGAATGGTCACCAATTCCTACTGAATGATTTGCTAATAAATCTAAACTTAAAAGTGCTTTTTTCCTATCAGCTACCGCAGATGCGTGTAGCATATCGTATAACATTGTCATTTTCATTTTAATAATTTTTTTGATTCTTTGTCAGTTAACCCATATTTCATCAAAATTTCAATTACTTGTTCTTTTGATAAAATCTCTAAATAATCTTCAACTTCCCTATTGGATACACCATACCAATTTGATAAGTGATTAAGTAGTTCTTTATTATACTTTGCTTCCTTTTTACCTTTGATGTATTTATCAAATGTTTTTTCTTTTGGTAGAAAATCATAGTATAACTTATACACTTCTCTTTCTTTAAGAGTACCAATGGTGTATTTCTGAAGAATGTTGATAATAGGTAAAAGGTCTAAATTCATACTCAACCATCTATTGATAATAAAAGGTGAAAATGATTTCTTATCCATCTCTGATAGAGAATCCCAAACCACTTTCTTTTCTTTTATACCACTCAGATGGTCGAATATTCCTTTAGCCTTTACCGTATTTTCAGTTTTTTTCTTAGCCATTAAGGTAATAACTCTTTAGGTAGAAATTTCTCTGAAACATTACCACAATCAGCACATCTAACTACTGGAATTGGTAACATTGATTTTTGTCCATTTGGTGATTTTACCGCTGGAACTTCTTTGAACATTGTAACCTCTTCCCAAAATATAGAATCACAATTTTCACAACGTACCGTATCCAACTTAGTTGGGTCAATCTGCATTTGAGGTGCTTGTTGTGTTGGTTGATTCATACCAATAACTTTTCCTTTTCCTTTACTCATAATTACTTATTTTCTTCTACAGATGCTTTTCTGTATTCAGTTACTAACTTCTTCAATTCACCAATAGCTTTTCTAGCTCTACCTTTAGATGATTTAGTTGTACCATTGTGTTCTCTTTCGAATTCTTCGAATAAGTCTTTGATTTGAGTAAATAGTTCATTTGAATTTGCCATAATTTCTCCGTTTTAAATTAATTATTGTTTGATATCTATTAAAATTTCTAATAACATTGCCATTACATTGATTTCTTTATCCACTACAGATGCATCTTTATATTGTCCATCTGCAATCTTCAGAATAGTATTACCCACCTTACCATTTGCGTAATCATCTACATTATCATATAAGAATCTGTAGAATGATGTATAATCCTTTACTTTGGAATCTGCAATAACCTGTCTTACTTTAGTGAATAGTTCTTTAACACTTCCATTTGATTTAAGAATGTTTAGAACTTCATCCATATAATTTGCCTGTACTGTACTTTGTTTATCAATTTTAAGTACACCCTTCACCACTTGTCGTTGAGCCCCATTTAGAACTCTACGAATATCAGGATATCCACTATTAACTAAGATAGCTAAATCTGACATCTCATATTGAACACCTTCTAAATCTAAGATTTCTTTCAATCTAATTGCCACTTCTTTCTTAGATGGTGGTGTAATTCCAAATGTTTGACATCTACTCTGAATAGGGTCAATGATTTTCTCTACATAATTACAAGTCAAAATAAATCTTGTAGTTTTAGAGAATGTTTCCATTAAATTACGAAGTGCTGCTTGAGCATTTGGTGTAAGATAATCAGATTCATCTAAGATAATGATTTTCCATTTGCGGAATCCCATAGAAGATGCAAACCCTCTAATCTTATCCCTTACAGTATCAACATTGTTTTCATCTGATGCGTTGATATACATCACATCACAATCTATTTGGTTAGTGATGATTTTTGCTAATGTGGTTTTACCTGTACCAGCCTGTCCATAAAGTAAAAGATGTGGTACATCTTCATTCTCAATGTAAATCTTTACTTTTTCAATTATATGTTCGTTACCAACATAACCTTGTAAAGTATCTGGTCTGTAGGATTCCACCCACAAGCTATTTTCTTTTTTATTCATTTATTTTTTCGGTTTATGAAATACAAATATAGGTTCAAACTTATAAGCCTTACCTTCATAATCAACAGCATTTTTAATACCACTCTTAGATGGGTCTAATCCAACCATTCTAGTCATCAACATTTTCAACTTACCCTTATACTCACAACCCAACTCTTCTAAGATATCAATCGAATCTTGTTCTAATGGATAATATGTACTTTCACCAATCTTAATATCAGCGATATTCCAAAGAACATATCTATCATCTTTAAGGTATTCATAAATTGTAGTTAAAGTTGGTCTTAGAAAGTTATCTCTCCAATCTTCATACTCACCATATGCCTTAAACGATTGTTTCTCATCTTGTGAATACTGTTCTCTGTTAAAGTATGGTGGTGATGTGAATGCTAAATCTAACTTACCCTTATACTTCTGAAAGTTAGGGTTATGTTGAATTAATTCAGAACCATCTTGATATACATCATATGTATTTGATTGTTTTTCTACACTAAAGAATTTAGTAAGTGAATCTGAAAAATCATCAATACAATTCTTATTATAGAAATCTGCAACATATTCATATCTTGTGATACCCAACTCATCGATAAAGTTATCAGGATTTGGGTCAGTACCAATGTAGTGAATTTTCGTTCTACTACTCATTGCACCTATAATCCTACCACCCCAACCTGCTGATGAATCATAAATATTCAATGGTTCATCTTGTTTGATATGTGATGTGTAGTTTTCATAAATCCATTTAGCAGTAAGTGCAGGGAAGTTAACCGCAGGTTGGCCACAACTCAATCTAAATACCTGTAGTATTTTAGGAAATATACCATTAGATTTTTCATACCAACGGATTTGATACAGATATTCTTGTGTTGTTCCTGCTTCAGATGTATGCGATTCTTCAATTACATCAATATTAGATAATTGAGTGTCATTTAAGTATCCATCATCTTTTAGTTTTTGAACCTGTTCTGCCGTTAAGTATAAGTTTTTAGAACCAATATACTCTTTATTGAATGTTCCATAATTTTCAATAGTTCTAACATTTACTTTTGAAATCCAAATGTCAATATCAGAATATTTTCCAGTAAACACCTTACCATCGTGAACATCTTTTACAAAATCAATTGCACCTTGTCCATTCCAAAATGGGTTTTCATCCCTTTTATCAACTACAGACCTCGACCAAGAATACATTGAATCTCTTTTAACGGCCCTTTTCATAATCTTTACGAATTTCTCTTCCATATCTGGGTCTGAGAAATGGTCGTAAATACTTAAACCACCATCTGCGGATTTACCAACTGAAATCTTAGTTTTTAACATTGTTGGAAAAAACTGATTTACAACTGATGCATCTTTATTGAAGTTTTTAATGATACCCAAAGAACCACTATCTCCACTCAAATCCTTCTCCCAATAATCCGCTGGATTAGATTTAAGTTTCTTCATTGATTTTATGATACCATCTTTATCTCTACCAATAACAGGCGGCGTTCCTCTACCATCCCACTGCTCAGTAACCTCTTTACGAAGCATACGAGCCCAATTTACAAACTCATCATCAGTCATTTCTAATAACTGATGATAAGTTGTATTTGATTTAAATTTGGAAAACTGTGATTTTTCGTAAAAATAATTCATTATGATTGCACCTCAACAAGAAAATATTCAGATGTGTAATTATCAACATCAAACTTTAGGTTTGCCAAACCTTGTGTTGAAATCTTCATTGATGCAGATGATGCATCTTTGTTAGCGTTTAGAATCTCTTTTAAGAAATCTGCTGAGAATGAAATACCATCTACATCACCCTCACATTTACAATTCACATCAATTGAGATTCGGTTTGTGTTGGTTTTAGAATAACCAATGATGATTTTACCACTACCACCCTTACATTGGAATGTAAAATTCTTTTCATCAGAAAGAGCACTTTTTGCTTTATTGAATCTATCTACAAATGTAGAATCGATATCAATCTCAACATCAAATGGTGGTAATTGTTTCAAATCTGGAACTACAGGAATAACTGAAAGGTCAGCCAACATATAAGTTGCAGATGTTCCTTTATCCTTCAAATCAATTGCAGTTACTTTACCATCATATTTAGATGGTTTAATATCTACATCATTTGATAATACAGATAACATTTTAGTAAGTTTTGTAGTATCATAAATACCATACTCACCATTTTCAAAATCAAACCCTGTCATACTAACATTACCTAAAACAGATTTATCATCTGAAATAAATTGTGTAGTTAATGTATCACCATTAACATTCCACTTAACTGATTCGATTAACCCAGCAAGGTTATACTTCTGAATAAACCGATTTACACGAACTTTTTCCATAAACTTTAAATTTTAAATTAATTATTATACAAATATACGAAAACTTTTTGAATTATCCAAATTAAAATCCAAAAAACTTTGATGCTTTAGCCATATTAGGGTTTGGTTTTTCCCAATTCATTGCTTTGTAGAAATCATCTAACTTATTTTCTAATTCTTTTTGCCAGATTAAATCATAATCAATGTATTGTTCTACCAAATCTAATATTTCTTTAGGGTCATTATAACCAGTTAACCCAACTGAATCCAATCCTAATGGATTATTCTTTAAATACACCCACTTAATCTTATCACCATCTTTCATTGGTTCATATTTGTAAGGTGCTTTGTAATACTTCAGTAATTGATTATAGGTAAGTGCTGCTTTAACGTGAGCTGGTGTTCCTTTCATAAATTCACCGATTGCCTGATTCTTAAAAACATACTTACTCATATCCTTAACTGCTGAGTTTTTAGCGATATCCACAAAATATTGTTCTGACATCTCTCTTTTGTATTTTAATATTTTATCATCAATAACATCTTTATCCTCATCTTTAAGAATATCCATCAATACAGTTTCCATCACTTCTTTGAAATAAGTTGGGAATGAACTTCGTTTTACATCCAACCCTTTAACATCTAACTTATCACAATTTACAGTATTATCATTGATAAT
>Ga0208644_1004216_pt1 | contig 10892 bp, 11 predicted proteins | sample VirMetDEL_Nov_18_FD_184517 | JGI IMG/M metagenome (GOLD analysis project Ga0208644, IMG submission 184517) | Aqueous microbial communities from the Delaware River and Bay under freshwater to marine salinity gradient to study organic matter... | ecosystem: Environmental > Aquatic > Marine >... | reverse complement strand
CCATTTGAACCCAACCGTCAAATATTTAAAACAAATATAGTATGCATCGCTATGTTACGATTAACATGTTATACACATTACTGCACCTCACAGGCCCCGCCAGCGCACCTATTCTTGTGTACTAACGAGCACATCTCTATGAAATACTCATCGGTCATCGTATTCTTCATTATGTTTATTTTTTTGTGCACCCACTGTACGTTGCCCTTAACGTACCCAAGGCTTGAGTCTATCCTGTCAAGAGATGCGGTAGACTCCTTAATGTCCTGCTTTGAGTTCGTTTTAGGAAAACTTAAATCAACCCCACTTAGAGCACACTTCCTGTCCTGCTTCAAAAACAAATCCCATATGTACTGTATATCTATATCTATTTTCTTTTTAATCCCGCTTTTACTCTTTCTTCCAAATGCACTCCTACATACGACAGACCAAAACCATGCCCCACTAATCTCACCAACTCCAGTAAACAACTTATTATCGCTCCCTCTTGGAGCCCAGCAACCGCAGCTTGAATATCTTGACCTTTTCATTGAGGTTGATGTCCTGCTAACCTTATTTCCACACTCGCACTCACATAACCAACGAGAATGGCCAGCTGGGGTTGGTGACATTGATTCAATCACGGTCAATAGCCCAAATTTTCTACCTATAATATTGTCTTTCTTCACAAGTAATCAAATATACAACATGAGCGTGAGGTTAAGAAACCTCACACCCCCCCGAAGAACATGCTGCTTCGCCCATAAGGTTAGTGTTGTCCTGGCCCTCCCTAACATCACGCAAGTCGATGTCATGAAGCGTAGACATCATCTGGTCATAGACCTCTTTGGTCGTTGACTCGAATGGTGTCTGCACGTACGTTCCAAGATCCTTCGGCAAAAATGAAAGCCCGTTGTAATAATCCTTGTTGTTCCACAGCCACTCTCCCACTTCTTCCCACTCACTATCATCAATAGTGACTGTAGCAGAAATGTTGTGAGTGTTGTCTCCTGTTCTGTGACCAGGCTTGATCCAGTCTGTAGAGAACCGCTTGATGCGTTCCAAGAACTGCAGAGCAGTCTCTTCGTTGCGCAGCACTGATCCTTCAGGCGCTGACTGTGGGATTGAGATTACGCCCTGCTCATTTGGCTTGAAGAAGTCGTCCTCAATAATCTCAGGGGCATACTCGGACAAGTACTTGTATAACGGCTCCTCTTTGCCTACACGTACACGACGGATATAGTATTGGTCGTGCCATGCATGGATACCACTTGACGTACCCAACACAATAGAAGATGTACCACTTGGCTTAACACATGTGATGCGAGCCGCCTCATTGATTTTAATATCATTTGATACTTGCTTGTTGACAGCCTTAGCGATGTCAACGGCCTCCTCAAGCTTCAGACCCTCCAATGCGTTTGACGCAATACCGGTCATTCCAATGCCCAACAAGGCATCTTCTTCAGTCGTACGCTGCCACACTTGACGAAGGTAATGAAAGTCCGTATAAGACGCCTGGAGCGTTCCAATCACAGCCGCTGCACCCACACGATGGTTGAGGTCGATTTGGTCCTTTATATCGCTTGCATTGACCTCTACGAGGTTACAGAATTGGAAAGGCTTGAGCCCAATCTCGCAGTTGTGAGCAATCACACCCTCAACAACGCCCCAGTGAGTATCATCATCAAGAGAGAAGTCGTACACGATATCTGCCTCATTAAAAAGCACATCATCAACTATTGGGCCTCTGCTTTTAATAAGGTTTGATAACGCTTCGTTTTTATATCCGTGTATAAACCCGATATTACTAGCGAACCAAATAATATCTTTAATCCTTCCGATATTAACGTCATAAGACTCCTTGCATTCATAGTTACCATTCTGAAACTCAACAGTCTTTGCTTTGTTGGTAGTTATATATGGGTTTAATCCGAACGATTTAAGAACATCCAAAAGCTCATTAGCAAGAACGAAACTTGTTGTCTTGTATGCAACTCTTGATGTCTTTATTACACTACCATTTGCCGAGTACATTCCCTTCAGAAAGGATTTTTTAACATACTCACTTTTCTTGTTAAATTCAAAAGGCATGCCCCTAAACGGCAATGGCTCAGCATCGATTCCAAAGGCAATGAGGTCTTCATTCATTCCGGATATATACTGTCTACCAGTGGACTCAAAACCAAAGATCTCAGCAACATCCATGTCTTTTTCGCCAAAGCAAACCTCAAGGCCTCTATGTGTCTCACTATTAAGTCTAGACGTAGAGCCGTCACCCTGAATAAAGCCCCACTTTACGAACTTGTTTATCTCCTTGTTTATACTGAAGAACGGCATAACACGTTTACCTTTCAAGTCTTTTGCCTCGCACTCGGACCCGTCATTTAACATGAACCTATGGTCTGGAGTGCATCGTATTCGAGTCATATCATTGAAGTATACATTTACGGTACCCTTGTGTCCAGACTCCCACACACACCCTTCAACAACATCTCCATTTACGTTTATAAATTGAGACGCACCATCTTTTGCTAGTTCATCAAATCTCTTGTAGCCCTCAGGTGTCAACAATCTCATGTCTCCAGTAAAACAACAAGGGTTTGTTCCCCAGTCTTTGTTATGGGTGAAATAAAATCCAGGCTCACCGCTGTTGCTCAACTCAACCTTCTTCCACAGGTCCATGAAGTACTCGTGGCTTATGTTCTTTCTCTCCAGTACCACGCTGTTATTGGCACGGCCACGCTGTGGGTTAAGCTCCCACCAATTACCAAACTTGCAGGTCAGCATCTCGTCATCATTCTTGTCAAATAGGCTTATCATAGCGCTGCGACGGATACCGCCAGCCAACACAGAGTCAGCGATGTGACACATAATGTCGTGGCACTCCAAAGGAGTAAGACTAGTACCCTCCTTCTTGTTCTCAAGGATGCCCTTGATCTTGCCAAGAGCCACACGCAATGGACCAGGACCTGGGGCTACGCCACCACTGGTCTTCAATGGCTCACCCTGAGCACGGATGGAACGATAGTCGAACACAGGTTCTGCTGCAGTGAATCCGAAGTACGCCTTCATCAATGCCTTTACAGCATCGGCCCAGCCCATGACATCATCGCTGATCAAGAACTTGCGCTGTTTCTTTGGCTTCATGATGCGTGGCAAACGCTCAACGTGGTGACGCTGTACAGAGTATCCAACACCACAGCCAGACAGCAATAGGAAGAATGCCTCAGAAAACGCACGATAGTCGTCAATGGGCAAGTAAGAGCAGTTAAACAAACGAGCGTTGTTCACCTCAATGGCAGTGCCACCAAACTGAAGCGAACGCATAGATGGAAGAATCTTCTTGTCGTACACCAACTTATATGCGTCCTCGATCTGATCCTTCATGTTAGGGAACTTCCGTATGTGCATGTTCTTGTTGCGTGTGACGATCTCCTCCCAGGTCTCACGTCGTCCGATTAAATTGTTGTAGCGTGCGTACTTGGAGTAGATAATGATCTGCGATAAAATTTCTTGTGACAGGTTCATATGTATGTAAATCTTTTATTTTTTGTATTTCTTGTTATTTGGCTATAAGCCGTAGTGTGCTTCATGCAAACAGAGTCAGCGGCATCTTTTAAATTGTCATAAAATATCCCATTTTCCAAATCCAAAACTGACTTGCTGTTCCAATGATCTCCTCTTTTTTTTGTATATTTTCTTTTTTTTTCTTTATTCAATCTTCTTCTATCCCAGGCCTTAGACAGGGCCACTCTTGTATTTTCTGAAACTTTTTTACCAATCTGTGATTCTGATATTTTCTTCCTAACACAGTCTGGCCTAGGCGCTCCTTTTGCCCCATCTCCACCATCAGTCATATTGCACAAAATTCCGGTTCCATTATCAATTCTACCATATTTAGATATTAATTCAATCTCTAAATCTTTTGCTTCCTCAATTGTATCAAACTCACAGACAATCTCTACATCAACACCATGTTTTTGCGCTATAGCCTTCCAGAAGTTGCTTCTCTTCCATTTGTCATAGGCTCTAGACACATTCTTCCCAACGCCTACGTAAAATATTTCTCCGTTTGTTTTTCTTTTATGAATGTAGACTATTGGCATGGTTTATATATTTCTACGTTGAATCCGTTGTCTCTCAGTTCTTTGATTCGATACTCCTGAAGGGCAGAGAGTCTCCCTTTAGCAGCCTTGATTTCAGAGAATAGAATACCCTTCTCTGGATGCAGAGCAATCAGATCAGGGATCCCGTTCTTGTTAGTCTTGATTAGTTTGATGACGTAGTAGCCCTCAGCCTCGAGTTCTTTTATTCTCTTGGCTTGGATCTGCTGTTCTGTCATAGGGGGAACAAATTTAGCAAATCTCTTTTGAAATGCTGGAGCGTGTAGTCCTTCTTTTTATTCACAGTTTGGTAGATTTTTTCCTCAATTCCTCCCTTAGCAAAGACCCAGTAAACCTTGTTAAACTTCCTGTCCTTTGTCGTCATCCTATCCCTTGCCTGCCAATAACTTGTGGCACTGAAGTCGATGTTGTAAAAGACCAAGTACTCAGCATTTCGTAAAGATATACCTTCACGTCCACTCACTATTTGTAAAGCTATGACCTTACAGTCAGTGTTGTCAAACGTTGCGACATCCTGCGTCACGTTCTCCTTTCCGAACACTTGCTTGATGGCCTCAAACTCTGCCTTGAACTTGTAGAAGATGCCGATCTTCTTTCCGTCAAACTTGTTGGCAATAGCCTCGGCCTTGCTCGTGTCAGTGACCATGGAGTTTCCAGACTCAAAGATGATCGTTCCGCTAAACAACTGATGAAGCTTCTGCATGAGCTTGGCACCGGTGTCAGCAACAACTACCTCGTCCTTTCCTGTCAGCACTAGGTCCTTCTTCAGCGTCCTACACATGTTGTACGTTGAGTCGTTCATGCTTACATACATCACCTCTTCCTCGATCTCTCCGATGAACCCTGCCTCCTTCTGCGTGTAGCTGATGGTGTATGGCTTCATTGCGTCAATGATCGACGGCCTGCCCATGGTGTAGTCTTTGACCATGCCATGGCCCAGGTATCGCTGCATCACATTCACATGCTTATCAGCAAATCGATAGAAGTTTCTATACTCAGCGAAAGGATTGTTCGGGTGAACAAACACCTGGTGGTACATCTGAGAGAACGACTCAGGCGTTGGTGTCCCAGACATGAAGATGACCTTAGATCTGTTCTTAGCAACCAACTCCTTAACCTGCTTTGATCGCTTGCTTGGCTTTGGAAAAGCCCCCATGGTATGGGCCTCATCACATACGATCACGTCCCACTTCACATCAGGAAGCTTGTGGATGCTTTCGTAGTTCATGATGAACAAAACAAACGAAGGGCACAGCATATTGCAGTCGTCCGCAATTGAGCTCATGGCTTTCTTCTTTGTCAAGAACAATACATTGTCAGCCTTGATCTTATCGCATATTGACAATGATGTCAATGTCTTTCCTGTACGAACCTCCATGGACAGATACAACATACCACGAGAGGCGAGGACAGCCGCCCCTTCCGAAGCGATGTCCTCTTGATAATCTCTAAGTTTCATAAATTAAAATTCGATGTCCTCAATGTCTGTGACATCCTTTACTTTTTGCGTCTCAATCATTATGGTCTTACCCCTAGAGTTCCTGCTCTCAATCGGATCATTACCGAACGCAAATCGTGTATAGGCTGTAAGCCACCTTGAGATCTGACGTGTAGAGATGGCGTACTTTCCACGACCACCAAAGTCAGGATACTCAGTGGTGAACGAATTCATCAGGTCGGCCACGTTTAGATACGTATTGTACTTGAATCTTGTACCAAGCTCGTCCTTGCACCAGTCAGCAAACTCTTTGCATGTCTCAGCATGAAACTTGCGCTCCTTCAGGTTGACGAAGTCGCTCTTTACCAAGCCGTGCTCCAAGTACAACTGAAGACAGCTGATCATGTAGTTGTCGAACTTACACCACTCGTCATCGTCCCAATCACTGAACAGCATACGACCAAACTCCTCGAATGGCGTATAGTCCTTTGAGTAGAACTTTTTGAACTCCAGCTCCCACTTCCTCCTCTCGAATGAGTTGCCGGATCCCTTGATAGCGTAGTTAGTTGTAATGACGATCTTAGGTGACCTTTCAAAAGGTATCTTAATTGCGTCCTTATTCTTCTTCTCAAGCGTTATCCCCTCTGTGACGATAGAGAATAACCTTTCGAAGTCGAAGTGCTTTCTAACGTCGTCAAACGTCAGCACCTGAGTGTCTGCAGATACCAACTGGTATGCGAACGATCGTTCAAAGTTGAACGCCTTGCCGTCAATCGTCACCATCTTCTTCATCTTGCCAACTGCGTTGACGAAGATACCCTTACCAGTTCCACCTTCAGGCTGGTCCGATATCACCTCGTCGTTGATGATGATGGCTGGAGAATACGACAGCCTTTTGTGGCCATGCAGCAGGTACCCTATTGTGCTCTCGATGGATCCTATACGCTCTCCGTCCTTACCACTGATGTTTTGTATGAACTGCTTGAAGTCGCACTGTGTGCTATTACATACCTCAAAGTCACGATCGATCACTTGATCCTTCCACACAAAACCATTGAGGTCTAGGTAGTCGATGATGCGAACATCGTCCTTCTTGATCTGCACAGCGCAGTTCTTGAAGTACAGGTATGAGATATCTGTCGTATCCTGCATGAAGTACACATCAACAGGAGACAATAGCTTCAGGTAGTCCTCCTTAAAGTACTTGGTCTTGTCAGCGAAGTGATTGTACACAGACATGTCACCAAGCTTCTCTAGGTAGCTCAGTACAAAGTCCTTGATGATATCTTCCGAAGTACTCGATATAAGGCTATTCGTAACCCTAACGAAGATAAACGCATCCGAACCATCCGGTCTATATTTCCTAAACCCATTGCTTTCTAAGAATTGTTTGAATAAATGTGGAGCGATGCTGACAACGCCTCTGTCGCTTCTGGTCCAGAACTCAGAAACACCCGAGTCTTCCTCGGCCATTCGAATGACAGAGTCAATAGCGGAATCATCAACTCCAGCATCTCTAAGCTGAGTCCGCAGTTCTTTTTTTGGTACGCCACCTCTTATCTGTCTCTTGACATTATCAATGGTGTCAGTATCCTCAAAGCACTTCGTGTTAAACTTCTCCGTTGCTCTGTATGCACTCTCAACGATGGTCTTAATCTCAGACGCAGGGAACCCGTCATGCTGATACCCAGCCATGACAAAGTGCGCCATGTCCTTGTTGACACCGAAGTCATTGAACGCAGCTGCCAACTTGAACAGGTTATTGTTACGCTCTCCAACCACAACGCCAAACTTCTTATCCCACCACAAGGTCAGCCGTCTAACAATCTCATTGCTGTCGGTGATCTTGATCGTTGGGGCCAAAGATGAAACGTCATACTGCTCGTACTCACGCTCAACGATCCCGGTCCATGTCAGGCTGTCCTCATTGATAAAGATCATAGGGTCGTATGACTCATAACAAACACGGCTTATGTTCTTACAACTCTTATCGAAGTACTCGGAGTCGTAGTGGTTTTGTAAACCCTCGAAGTAGTCCCTATGCTTGTCTTGGTCAGCCGGTATCTTAACGATTACCTTCAGACCATTGCCACTTGGAGACGTGAACACACTGAACGTGTACTTGTCCTTCATAAGGACCTCACGCATGGCACCCATCTCTGTACGGCCAGGGAAGTTATCAAAGTCAAGACATATAAGACCGCTGTGTGCTACAAGTGCCTTGTCTTCTCTCTTATTGAACTCGCCGGAGAAACACACAGCAGGCAACTGCTGCTTGATCAAGTTTCTCTTGGTCTTGTCCTTTTCTGCTCGGATCTTCGACACAACATCCTTAGACTTTCCATCACGGATGCGATCCAACACAACCATCACGTCCCTAAAGAACGGGGTCTCTGTGTCTTTAATATCTTTAAATATGGTTACGTTCATTTGATTTGATTAAAAGGGGCCCCGAAAGGCCCCATGTGAAACTTAGAATGGCATATCGTCGTCCAGCTGCGGCTGTTTCTTTTTGGGCTGAGGCGCCTGCTGCTTGCTCTCGGCTGCAGCAATCTTGCCGTCCGTCCAAATAACCTTGCCGCCACCAACATAGGACTTGGCTGACTTTTGGTCACGCTCCTCCTTTGTTTGTGAATGGTAGACGCTTGCGTTCTTTCCGTAGTCGTTGGTCTCGTCGTTTACAGAGATGGTCAGGTCCAAATACTTGGCACCATTCTTACCTTCGACGATTCGTGATTTGTCGATCTTAGACAGATCGAGTGAAATTGTTACTAAACTTGACATATAAAATTAATTAAAGGGTTTCTTGAATAAAATACTGGGATAACTTTTCTGTGGCTCCCGGTGCAAAGAACTTGTTATACACCTCGATCGCCTTGTAGACCTTCTCACGCCCAGCGTCTAAGAAGGCCTCACTGCACTCAAACAATCCGGTACGGCATGTCTTCTTCTCGATGACAATGAATACCAACGGAACACCGAACAGCTGATTGTATATCCACGCCTGTGAGTCGTAGTTGTACTTTCGTGCCGACCACTTGAAGTCGTCGATGTTGCTCGTGGTCTTCAGGTCCACTATGTAGTCAGCGGTAAGCACGTCGGCCTTTCCCTTCCACATGGTGGACTTGATCTCCCCGATGGCAGGCTCCTCGAACTTGGCACCTTCAGCGTACACCATATCAAAGAACTCGATGTTGCCTTGGATGGTGTCGACCATTCTGTCTAGCTCAGCCCTCTCGCTTTCCAACAGCAGGATGTCTCCACCAGAGGCTTCTTTGTACTTGTTGGTTGAACGTGTCGATGCATCAACGAATTGAAAGTTCACCAGTTTCTCAGGCTCCAATAGAGCCGTGTGGAAGTATGAGCCCTCCACCATCGGAACGGTTTTGGGCTTGTCCTTCCTGAACGTGAACGGATCTTTTAATAGAGAACCAATATCAGAGTTGGATAAGTACTTCTTGCCTTCTGCTCCGTAGTAGTTCTCATCGGACCTAAGCAAGTTGATGGTACTCATTGTAAATCTCTGCGTTGGTCTTAATATCTAACTTTCCTTTCTTGGCCTCGATCGCCTCTAGGACCTGATCCCATGTCTCGCCACGCTTTTTGGCAGCGGTCATGAACTTGGTCAATGCCTTTCGGTCAATGACTCCTGCCTTGTCCTTATCTTCTTGAGTGGCGACTCTAAAGCCATCCTTCTTCATCTGCTCAGCGGCAGACTCAACGGCAGACTCAGGCATGTCCTCTCCAGCGTAGATGTACAGACCCAGTCCGTGCATTGCGATGGCCTTGGTGGCTGATCGTTGGATGGCTTTGTTTACATCGAATGATGTAACACGCTCCAGTGGAATGGCGTTGTTGCGCATGTCCATGATCGGCAAGTAGTCGATGTGCTCGATGCCATCGATCTCGACACCGACCTTCACCCAGCATGTCTTACCGTCAGTGAAGTAGTTGTTGCCGCTTGGATCTTCGTACACCTTGCGCTGTACGCCAGGGAAGTGTTTCTTGACCTCTGCCCAGGCATACGCCCATGACAGATAGGTTTGGTTTCCTTTTTTCTCGGTCTTATCGTTTACATTGATCGCCGATAGAGTTGAATAGGTTTGATTTTGCATGATTATTCGAATGAATTAATTAGTTGATTAAGATACCACTGAGCCTTCTTGAGATCCTCTTGTGGTTTTAGTTTGTCGTTGTACCTCCAAACGTACTTTTGGATGTTGCCTTTCAAGTACCCTCGGTACTCCCATATTGACATGGAGGCTTTGATGGAGTCAATACACTCAATGTCTCCTTGGGTGTAATGACTAGGGTGGTTTACGTTATCGTTCATTTTAGTTATAGTTGATTGTACATGGCTGGAAGTAGTCCACGATGGCATCGTGATCGATGTCAAAGATGTCTGCTTGAACATGTCCTTCATCTGTCTCGGTGTGAGCGAACATGACCTTGACGGAGTCGCTATCGATCGATACGTGATGGCAGTAGATGAATCTCTTTTCATGTTCAATGTACAAAAATACCCCAGCCTTTAACTCTAATGCAAGCGAAGTTGTCAACAAGTTATCAATCATTGTACATTAAAGGTACTATCTTTTTGGGATATATCCTTCAATTCTGTACAATGAGTCGATAATTACAGTGTCTCCAACGCTCATGCGCTCAGGAAGCCTCATCCGGCCAGTCTGGCCAGTGGCTGAGTCCTTGAATGCGTACTGGTAACCGCCAATCTCCATGGCGAATACCGATAAAATTACTAGTGTTTTCATTTTTGTGTTATATAAAAAAAGGTCTTATTGTCATTACTCCTGTTGCAAAGCCTAAACTAAATGCTAATGCAATCAATGCGCGTTGTTTGAAACTTTTGACCTCAATGGTGTAGTGATTCATAGGTAAACAAAGAAATGGATTCATGCCAACCATCATTACCATGCCTATCCAATTTTTATCCATTAAAAATCTGAACCCAGCTATTGAGTTTGCTTCGAGGGCAACTGCTGAAAAAAACACAATCAACAATTTCCACCATTCTATTTTTGTTTTCATTTCTCTTTGGTGTTAAAGGTTTATCCATTTATATCCAAAACACAATCTCATCATAGTACGATGAAACCAATTTGGTTTATAAGTTAGGTTCAATTGAAAATAATGGTCTGTTCCTAATCTATAACCACCTACATAGTTTGGTGTATTGATTGTTGTTAGTGTTCCTTCTTTCATTTCTCTTTGGTGTTAAAGGTTTCTTCGTCTATATACTTTGTTATTCCATTGCAAGTAATTAAAATACCACAATCTCTTTGGCGGATGTGAAATTCTACTCCATCTGTGGTTTTGATTACAATCCCATT
>Ga0208644_1004215_pt1 | contig 10896 bp, 6 predicted proteins | sample VirMetDEL_Nov_18_FD_184517 | JGI IMG/M metagenome (GOLD analysis project Ga0208644, IMG submission 184517) | Aqueous microbial communities from the Delaware River and Bay under freshwater to marine salinity gradient to study organic matter... | ecosystem: Environmental > Aquatic > Marine >... | reverse complement strand
CCCAGACATTAGGATGAATATAAAAAGCGGCATCCTGAATATGTGGAAGAAGTTCTTCTCTATCAATACAAGGAGAATATTCGACACCAGGAAGTTGTTTAAGTTCTTTATAAACAGAAATAAATGGTGATGGTTCTAGTCCATTTGGTCCAGTAATAGTTTCATTATCCCCTTCGCCTGGTTGAATATCTCCATAAAGAGACATAGAAGAAAATACTTTGAGTTTTGCATCTGGATGATGCTTAATAACTTCCTTCCAAATTGGAACCAAAGGAGCAACTCCTTTGTGTGGTGCCGAAAAGAAAATACAAGTCTTTGACTTTGATTTTCCAGATGGACGAAACATCTCATGCACTCCATTTGGAATAACATGAAGTTTCTCTGCTGGTGCTCTGTTATACTTTATAAACTGCTCTCTTTCCCAATTAGAAACACAGACGATTCCATCAATTTTATCCACATATTGTGGAAGATCTTTGTGTCCCATCTGGTCACAGTTATCATGTGCCCAGATAATTTTATATTTTTTATTTGACTTTATAATTTCATAAGATGTTCTTTGCACCTCAACATTTTCTGGAAAAGTATAATGTTGAGAAAGATAATGAAAAGAACTTTCAGTTGCACCAGATTTCATATAGAATAATGTAGTTTTGATTATTTATCAGTTAGTTTGAGACTCCTGCTAAACTATTTCTTGCTCCTGTTAAATTTGCTCCATGAACTGGTGGACCATCCACAGTTTCTGTAGAAAAATCAATGCGATCAATAGTGGCAACATTAGGCGGACTCTGACCACCGGCAAAGTAACCATAATTGGAATTAGAAACTGATGTTAAAAGATTTCTTGCATTAGTTAGTTGTGGTGTTGGTGCGGGTATTAATATAGTATCATTAGAAAAATCTAGGCGGTCAATGGTACAACGTTGACTTGTACCATCATAACCGCCAGCAAAGTAACCATAGTTAGAATTAGAGACTCCTGCCAAACCACTTCTTGCCACTGTTAAATTTGCTTCATGAACTGGTGGTCCTACTACAGTTTCTGTAGAAAAATCTATACGGTCAATGGTACAAACATTAGGTGTAGCTCCACCGGCAAAGTAACCATAATTAGAATTAGAAACTGCTCCTATACCATTTCTTGCTTGAGTTAAATTATTTCCCGATTCCGAAGTAGTTTCATTAGAAAAATCAATACGGTCAATGGTACAAACACGACCTGGTGGAGTATACCCACCAGCAAAGTAACCATAGTTAGAATTAGAAACTGCATTAAAAGCATTTCTTCCTTCAGTTAATTGATTTCCTACTGGTGGTAATGATACAGTTTCATTAGAAAAATCAATGCGGTCAATGGTACAAAGCCGCACTGCTGCGTCAAAACCACCACCAAAGTAACCATAATTGGAATTAGAGACTGCTGCTAAACTACTTCTTGCTTCAGTTAAACTTGCTCCATGAACTGGTGGTCCTACTACAGTTTCTGTAGAAAAATCAATACGGTCAATGGTACAAACTTGACCTGGAGCATCACCGCCAGCAAAGTAACCATAAGTACTTGATATTCCTTTGCCGTCTATATCAGTTCCTTTTCTGACTCCTCTTGAGTTTATTGATTTTCCTCCAGAGACTGCTGCTAAAATATATCTTGCTTGAGTTAATGATGGTCCAGGTAATGATACAGTCTCATTAGAAAAATCAATGCGGTCAATGGTGCAACGATAAGGTGGAGAAAAACCACCAGCAAAGTAACCATAATTGGAATTAGAGACTGCTGCTAAAGCATCTCTTCCTTGAGTTAATGATGGTCCTGGTAGTGATACAGTCTCACTAGAAAAATCAATGCGGTCAATGGTACAAACAACAGGTGGAGCAAACCCACCGGCAAAGTAACCATAATTGGAATTAGAGACTGCTGCTAAAGCATCTCTTCCTTGAGTTAATGATGGTCCTGGTAGTGATACAGTCTCACTAGAAAAATCAATGCGGTCAATGGTACAAACAACAGGTCCTGGAGTAGAACCACCACCAAAGTAACCATAATTGGAATTAGAGACTGCTGCTAAAGCATTTCTTGCTTGAGTTAATTGATCTCCTACTGGTGGTACTGCTACAGTCTCACTAGAAAAATCAATGCGGTCAATGGTGCAAACACGACTTGGTGGCACAGACCCACCGGCAAAGTAACCATAATTGGAATTAGAGACTGCTGCTAAAATACTTCTTGCTTGAGTCAATGATGGTCCTGGTAGTGATACAGTTTCACTAGAAAAATCAATACGGTCAATGGTACAAACACGACCTGGTAGAGCAAACCCACCAGCAAAGTAACCATAATTGGAATTAGAGACTGCTCCTATACCATATCTTGCTTGAGTTAATGATGGTCCAGGTAGTGATACAGTCTCATTAGAAAAATCAATGCGGTCAATGGTGCAAACATAAGGTGGAGCAAAACCACCAGCAACGTAACCATAGTTAGCGGACTCTGACCAATTATCAACTCTTTGTCTATTGTATACTTTCTTAAGACCGAATACGCCAGCCATTTATAATACTCTATTTTTTATTATTTATCTTCACAAAATACATGAGAACCAACATGGCACAAACGAATTGTTGTATCTAACCATGCAGTAAACCCAACACTCTTTGCTCTTTCAAAAAAAGAAAAGTCTTCAGGAAGATAACTCATATCTTTTTTGAATTCATTAAAATAGTGATATGAATTATAATATTCTGCTTCAGTAATTGGATAAGTAGAATGCCCCTGTGCAGGAATATATTTTAAATCTTCATAGTTCTCTTTTATTTTTTCAAATACTCTACGATGAATAAGAGCAAAACCAAATCCAATATTCTCAATTTTTACCAAACTATCCTCTGCTACTGGTGGTTGAGACATATTATAATTGTATTGTAATGGGATACTCTTCATTGGATATGCACCACATACAATATCCTTTTGGTGCGATAAAAGCTTTAATACATCTTCAGAAGTGAATCCAACATCAGCATCAATAAACATTACATATTCATACTGAGTATTGTTCATAAAGAAATTGGCAATTCTTGATCGACCTTTTGTAATCAAACTTTCATTTGCAAGAGTAATTAAACCATGATCAATTTGATTTGATCTCAGATCTTTACCTAGATTAAATAAACCCTTTGCCGTCTTATCACTGACAAGTCCACCATAACAAGGCAGTGCGATTAAAATACTCATACTAATAACTCAATATTAAAGGAAATAGAAATCCGATTCTCATCGGATGTATTGGGAAGAACAAAATGTGGAAGCCAAGATGGGAATAAAAGCAAATCTCCAACCTCTACATGATGTGAAAAATACTCATCGCTAACTAAACAACTTCTTTGAAAATCCATCATTCTTGCTGGTCGTGGATCCTCAAAGGTGATGACATTATTATCTTTTGGCAATTGTATATAGTAGACTCCACTCATCCATCCTGATGGATGTACATGAGTAAAATTTCCACCACCTCTTGGATTAATATTTCCCCACATTGACCTAATAACTTGTTCAGGTTTATTGGTAGAAATATTTCCTATAATGCTTTGAGTTATACTTGTCGTTTTTTCCAAGAGTGGTTTAAAAACTTCTTGATTCCAAAGATCAGTATCACTCTGCCATCCACCTCTATTACTTCTTACCTTTCCCGAAGTTCTCTGAGATAGATCAATCAAAAAGTTTTTGTACTTTTCATTCTCACTATATTCAAAAATATTTGCAGTATAAAAAGATGTGGGGAATATATCCCCCTGTTTTATTTTAAACATAATATATTCAAATAATATTATTATATCAGGTTATATATTTTCCTGCAATGTTTACAGAAAGCGCACTTCCGATTCCTGCATTCACAACGATAGTATCAGACGCATTTAGCCTCTTTGCTCTTGGAAGTATCTGAACCGTACTATTTTGTGGAATAGTTAAATTATATGCAAGGTATCCTTGACGTATTGTTCCACCTCTGTATATAGAAACGGATGCATCAACATCCACAAAATTGGAATAGTTAGTTAGGTTAATTGTATTGATAGTTGATGGATTAGTATTTGAAGTAAATACTGTATGATTGCCAGTTGTTGGTACAGTGGATCCTATGCCGATATAGTTTGTATCATCTTTGGTTTCATAAGTAACCCAACAATCTAAACCATTTGTTACACCACCAGCGTCTGTTCCTATTCCAGTGAATGCGGCAAATCTTAAATTATCTGATGGATTTGTAATAAATGATTCATCAACAATTTCTAAAGAACCCTGATAAGGAATAATAACTCTATTTGTAAGAGGTACATTTTGTCCACTATTATAATCAATTCTTGATGTCAGATATAGATCACTAGGCGAAACATTAGTAATGTGCATACTTGTCACCAAGTATCTCTTACCTGCAGTAGTTGGGAAGGTAACTCCAATAGCAGTAAATCCATCAATATTATCACTTGCAGAGGCATATGCAGTTGTTGTAAGTCCAGTATTAAAGTCTGCCCCATCGCCACCAGCGGCAATACCAGTTAAGTTGGAACCATCTCCATAATAGGTTACTACTCCACTACCAGCAGCGTCGATAGTACCACCAGAACTATCAAATTCAATGTTACCAGAGACTTGTACACCACTTGCATAAGTATTGAATTTTTGGGAACTTGTAAGTGCTGTACAATAATAAAGTCTAACCTCACCGTCTACAAATGCCTCAAAGGATGTTGTACTTGCATCATAATTTGTTATTGTAACTCCTTTTCGTGGAGAAAAATATAAATTACTATTGGTTACAACATTAGTAAAATACGGAACACGATTACCAACACTGCCATCGGCTTCAATTATAATTTTTTCAGTTTCTCCATTCTCCCCAAATAATGCAAGAGTAGTTATTCCCGATGATGGTGGAGTAGGATTAGTTACAATTTTACCTACTGTTGCAATACCGGAAACATTAAGTTGTTGAGCAGTTAAATCAGTAGCAGTAGTAACTCCTAAGGTACTGATACCAGAAACATTTAGACTATCAGTCTCAACATGTCCAGTTACATCAATACCATTGTTAAGAGTTTGTAATTTCAAATTATTGTTATAATATAAACCTACTCCAGTAGTTGGAGTAAAGGTTGCTGAAATCAATGTGGCATTGAAATTTCCAAGTGTAATTGATGGCGATAAAGCGTACAACCCACTATTCTGTCGTATAAGTCCCAACCCTAGATTATCATATTCCAGTGAAAGTTGATCCTGAGTAGGACCAATTTTTATTGATTTTCCAATGCCTGAAAGAACAATATCATTTTTGAATGTAGAAATACCAGAAACATTTAACTGTTGAGCAGTTACATCAGTAGCAGTAGTAACTCCTAAGGTACTGATACCAGTAATTTGAACACCTTTTGTTGTACTATTACCTCTACCAAGAACAGTATCAATAGTATCAGATTCTGCGGTAAGGTAAGTATTACTATCAGTACTACCATCACCCTTTATGAAGTCAGAAGAAGTAGCACCACTTGTAACAAACTTAGTTGCTGTTATAACACCAGCAGAAGCAGTTATTGCAGTTCCAACTTTTAAATCACCTTTAACATCTAAAGTTGCTTCTGGATTTGTGGTTCCAATACCAACGCTACTTAGACGATAGATACTATCCCCAATTCCAGTTGTCCACCTTGATGCAACAAACTGGGTTCCATTTTGATAGAAAGTTCCATCAAGATTAATATCACCAAGAACATCTAGATTATAACGAGGTGATATGGTTCCGACACCAACAGATCCAATTCCCGTTACAACAACAGCCGTACCATCAGTAGTAAATCCTAAAGTATTTGCCGTACCAACCTGAAGTGCCTGAAGAGGATTGGTCGTACCAATACCAATACTTGAACTTACCGATACAAGAGTGAATGATGGAGTATCTGATACTGTAACAGTAACAAGACCAACTTCCGAAGTTGAGCTTGTTACTCCAAGATTTGTACCGAAGTTAATCGTAGTAACGCTAGAAGCTCCACCAACATTTGTTAAATTATCTTCTACAGAAATACCAAGAGCAGAAGATGCATCAGTTACAGGTCCCCATACAGGAAGTCCACCAGGAGATACTAATAAAACTTGACCTTCAGCACCAATATTTAAGAAAGAAGTACTATTAGCATCAGTCTGATAAGGAATATCACCAGCAGTGCCTGCAGTCAGATCCGTTGCAAAACCAGCAGTAGTTGCATATCCAGGAGTTCCAAGAGCAATCTGTAGAGTAGTACCGATACCAGTTACAGATACTCTATTATCAGTAAACTGTAATGCAGAGAATGAGAATCCAGTACCAACATACGTTCCTTCAGAATCAAGGGCATTTATACCTTCAATTTTTCCTTTAATAATATCTTCAAGATTTCCACCAGAACCATAATATGATGTTGCGCTTACAACTCCCGATGAAACATAAAATGTAATGCCTGACCCAATAGTTACATTGGTTCCATCATCAGATATTTGACTTGTAGATATTTGCCCAACACCGCCTGTTGTATCCCAAGTAAGAATATTATTATTAATGAGATTATTATAATTTTTTAATCGAATTTCATCGTCTGCTCTCTCAAGACCTGCAGTGGTTCCAATACCAACATGGACAGTAATATTATTAGTTAATGTTCCACCACCTGTTAAACCAAGACCAGCAGTAACAGTTCTATTTACATTACTTGCAGTTGTTGCAGTACCTGTTAGACTACCTGTTAAAGTTCCAGAAAAACCACTAGTAGCAGTTATAATACCAGATGCATTAATATTTCTTACGACACTTAAATCATTTTCCGAGAACTGAACACTACCAGCAGCTAATCTTGTTCCTGCAGGGAACTGAGTACTTCCAATACCAATAGCATAGTTACTTAACCAAGCATCAGTGTTTAATCCAGCAAAAGAACCTGCCTTAAACCACATAATCTTCTTATATGTGGCAGGTAAGGTTTCAATACCAGCAATTGCAAGAGTGACAAGTGGATTGCCCTCTGTAGATGCAATGGCAATACCACCATGACTTGCGGTAGTATCTGTAGAAACATCATCATTATTGGAGTTTGTCGTAAAACCAAGAACAATATCGGCATCCTGTACTCTTAAAGTTTCAGAGTCAAGGAAAGCGGCAGAACCACCAATTGTAATTGAACCAGTAACATTTAAGTTATTATTAACTTGTAAATCTGTTCCAATAGTTACGTTACCACTAATAGTTGGATTATCTTCAAATCCAATTGTTGGAGTAGATCCTTCACCAGTTCCACCAGTTACCTTAATTTCATTTGCAGTTCCTGAAATAGACTTAACATAGTCTCCATGCGTATCAGTTCCAAGACCAATACTATCGGTCATAATCAGATTTGTACCATCACCATAATAATAATTTGCCGTTACGACACCAACGTGCAGAACTGTAGTATTTGTAGACGTAACAATACCTGTTGGATTTGTGGTTCCAATACCAACATTGGCATCTATTTGTAATCTACTACTAAAAGTACTGATACCAGAAACATTAAGTTGTTGAGCAGTTACATTAGTAAGTGTGGTAACTCCTAAGGTACTGATACCGGAAACATTAAGTTGTTGTAGTGTTAAATCAGTAGCAGTAGTAACTCCTAAAGTAGCAATACCACTTACATTAAGTTGTTGAGCAGTTACATTAGTAAGTGTGGTAACTCCTAAGGTACTGATACCGGAAACATTAAGTTGTTGTAGTGTTAAGTCAGTAGCAGTAGTAATTCCTAAGGTACTAATACCAGAAACATTAAGTTGTTGTAGTGTTAAATCAGTAGCAGTAGTAATTCCTAAGGTACTGATACCACTAATTGATAATGACGCACCAACTATATTAGTTGAATCGATAGTTCCAACAAAAGATCCATCGAATGATGTGGCAGTTATAGACCCACTTACGTTAACATCTCCACGAACATCCAGAGAAGTCGAAGGTTCAAAAATTGTCGTGCCTATACCTGCACGACCTACAACCTCCAATACTTTTTTATTATCGGTATCTCCAGTTACACCGATTTTTTGTTGCTGCTGTCTACCGCTGGTAAAACGAATTGGTGCCGTCATTTCTTATATTAGAGATTAGAAGTTTCCAGAATGCTTGATATAAACTTAAGGTCAGATGATGTACTACCCACAATTGTGAGTGTGTCAGAAGTTTGTACTACTAATTTTCCCGCAAGAAGATTTGCAGTATCATTCGCAGGAATAGATAAGTCCTTTATAATTTCAGTATCTATTTCATTTCTTCGATGACTAAAACTTATAGTTTCTGTTCCGCTTCCAGTATTAGTAACCTGTGCTAAAAGAACAACTCCAGTATATCCTGAAGGTGCCGTATAAATTCCTACAGTGTTTAATCCAACGACATGTGTAATCGTTTTAAATACATTAACTGCTGCTGCTGCGACTGCCATTTAATTAATCTCCCCCTAATGCTAGAATAAATGGTGTAACTTGACTGAACAAACTCTTCGTATAATCAGCACCAGAAATAGATCCTGTTTGCTGGTTAATCAATAAACCATCACCAATTCTAAAATTACCTTCTTGATCTGTACTGGTATATGCAATATCTCCACCGTCAAGTTTTATAACCTCATTTTCTTGAATTGTTATGCCGCCTTTAGAAGGATAAGCAGATTCAATTGTATTTCCAGCACCAATATATTCAAATGAATGTGAACTTACAATCTGGAAACTTTGACGAGCAAAAAATACTGTACTTCCTATTCCTACCTCATTATTTAGATTTTGTATTAAACTGATTGTTGAAACACCAGCAGATGGGGATGTTGCTTCCGCAACTCCATAATAAATTGGTTGAATTGTTGCCGTAGCAGAAGCTCCATTTCCTCCACCACCAGTTATATTAACACTTGGGATCTCAGTATATTGAGATCCATTTGAAAGAAGATTAATTTGAGAAACTGCTCCATTACTAATAGATGCAGATGCCTGTGCTCTAATAGCAACTCCTGGACCAGTTGGAGCATCTATAGTAACAGTTGGTGCAGAAGTATAAGATGAACCACCATCAGTAATGGTAATATCACTTACAACATAATAGAGTTGATCAAAATAAATTGCTTGTCCTGGATATGGGCGGTTATTACCAACACCAGAAACTATAACCTCATTCTGACTTACGGCAGCAGTTGTGGTAACTTCTCCAGTATAGCGATCAATAGATTTGCTTGCTGAATCACCTACTCCCTTCGAAACTAATCCTTTAGTACCAAAAGATGAGTTAGAGTTTGTTAAATCGCATTGTGCTCCGCCACCAGTATAAACAGCAATGTCATTGCAAATAGTAAATAAAGAAACTAATTGAGCATAGGCACCATTAGTAACTGATACTCCAATACCACTCTTATTATATTGTGTAAATGCATCAATATTAAATGAACCCTGAACTCCTATATTATTAATTTCGGACCCTTCATCGGCATTAAAACCATCAACCTTTACACCAATACTATTCTCTACAAAATTTGTACAGTTACGGATATAAGGACCTTTGGTAATTACACCAACACCCTGAGATGGACTTGACGATGAATCAAGAATACCAGAATTTGGAGACGCTCCATTATTACCAGGATAATTTGTGGTAAAACCAGTAACTGGAGGATTGGCATCAATACCATTTTGAATAATGCCAGTTATAATTCCGACACAAGTATTAACTGCCGAATGAACATTTGCACATGAACCATAGTCAGAATTTGAACCAGTGGCACCATCTGCCTGAATTCCCAAATCTCTTACTTGATAATATGTTGATTGATATCCACCATTCCAAGTTATATTATTAATGCAAGAACGAGCAATACCAATTGCATAATTGAGAGCATCGATATGTGTGACACCAATACCAGAGTTTAATGTCTCTCCGGTAAAATATAACTTACCAGCATCAATACATTTAGAGTTTCCACCTCTTGTTATGTCATGACAGACTGAACGATATGCTTTTTTAATATTACTCTCATAAGCATCAGAATCAATTGATATTGCAGGATTCTCATAATCCGTGCTTGTAATATATCCTATAGTTTCTTTTGCAATAAAGTCTAAGTTTTGCCTAATCAATCTTGCAGCATCAAAGAACCTATCTGATGCCACACCAACTAATGGTCGATAAGCAATAACACCCATTCCAGATCCGGTGCTGGCAACACCAACAAATGATAAGTCCTGAACAGTTCCACCCTGCCCCAGTTGAATAATATCTTCAGAATCGTTTTGTGGTCTTATCGTAATGTTACGAATATCGGCTCCAATAAGAGTAACATTATCTGCCAAAACAATAGGATTATCTTCTACATATGATCCAGCATAAACCTTAACTGTGTCTCCAGGAAGTGCAATTGCTGTCGCAGATTTAATTGTTGCTTTCGCATTATTTTCATCTAGACCATCATTTTCATCATTTCCATTTTGAGTTACATATAATGTCTTACCAGCAAAGGTTGTGCTACCAGCACCTATCTCAACAATTCTTGTACCAATTCCAACACCTTGAGTGTCTTGTTTAAAGAAAACTTTTCCATCATAAAAGTTTACAGCTAATTCACCTATCTGAAGTTGATCTAATTCAGGTTTTTTTCCAGGTACAGCTGACCTTTTTATCCGAATCGGAGTTGCCATTTATTATATTTGGTATTTACCGGACAAAGCAGTATATACTGCTCTTTTGATTTATTTATAAAAGATCAAGAAGCATTGTTCCTTCTTTTTCTATACATATAAAGATTTGCCGGAGGATCTGGTTTAATCCAATTCTTTATTCTTTCATATCGTTGCATACTAAAAAACTCCTG
>Ga0208644_1004210_pt1 | contig 10907 bp, 13 predicted proteins | sample VirMetDEL_Nov_18_FD_184517 | JGI IMG/M metagenome (GOLD analysis project Ga0208644, IMG submission 184517) | Aqueous microbial communities from the Delaware River and Bay under freshwater to marine salinity gradient to study organic matter... | ecosystem: Environmental > Aquatic > Marine >... | reverse complement strand
CTAATTATCAAGTTGAATTTGTACCCAATGAGGAATATCCTAAACCATTTGAATTTAATGAAATACCCATTGAAGATATAGATGAATGGATACAATCATTAAATTTATATGCGCGTGGAGAATCTATTCCAGCACGCGATTATCAAATACAAGCAGTTCATACTGCACTTACCTTAAATAGAACAATATTACTTTCTCCAACTGCATCAGGCAAATCATTTATGATTTATTGTATTATCCGCTGGCATATTGAAGCTGGTAGAAGATGTATGATTGTAGTACCAACCACCTCTCTGGTAGAACAACTATATTCTGACTTTGAAGACTATTCCTCACACAATGGTTTTGAAGTTGGTGGTCATTGCCAAAAACTATATAGTGGTTTTACTAGAGAGTTTACTAAAGATGTGCTTATTACAACGTGGCAATCAATTTATAAACAACCTAAAAGTTGGTTCCAACAATTTGATGTGGTGATTGGTGATGAAGCACACCAATTTAAAGCAACATCTCTAATTAGTATTATGGAGAAAATGCAACAAGTCAAATATAGAATTGGTACAACTGGTACTATTGATAATAAAAAGGTAAACAAACTTACACTTGAAGGTTTATTCGGCCCAGTATACAAAGTAATTACGACAAAAGAACTTATGGAAAAAGGCAAAGTTGTAAATATAGATATACAATGTTTAACTTTAAAGTATCAGGATCAATATAGAAAACATGTAAAAGAACTTGATTATAAAAAAGAAATGGACTTCTTGATAGGCCATGACCCTAGAAATAAGTTCTTAAGAAATTTGGCTTTAAAAGCAAATGGTAATACATTGGTATTATTTCAATATGTAGAAAAACACGGGAAAATATTATATGAAATGATTAAAGAAAAAGCATTTGATAAAAATGTTTATTTTGTTTATGGTGGTGTTGAAGCAATGGAACGCGAAGATATAAGACACAAAACAGAACAAGATGATAATACCATTATTGTTGCTTCTTATGCAACATTTTCTACAGGCATAAATATACCGAGTATTGAAAATATTATATTTGCATCACCAACAAAATCCAAGATAAGAAATCTACAATCAATTGGTAGAGGTCTTAGACTAAAAGAAGGTAAGAATAAATTAAATTTATATGATGTGGCAGATGATCTACAATGGAAATCAAGAAAAAATCATACAATGAATCACTTTGTTGAAAGATTAAAAATTTATTCAGAAGAACAATTTGATTATAAAATCTATGAGGTTAATATTTAATGTCAAATGGCTACGCAGTTTTAAAACTTATTTCAGGTGAAGAACTTTTAGGTTCCATCTTGGAAGAGACTGAGTATAAAATTACAATTATTATGCCAATGAGTATAAAATACGTACCAAAAGTTATGGGTTTAAAAATAACTGAATCAGTACTTCTAGCTCCATTTACCCAGTTTGCATCCGATGATGTATTTACATTTGACAAAACTCATCTTATCTATTTAAAAGATATGGATGAGAGATATATTAAGGCTTATGAGGATTCTGTAGATCTTTATTTGTCACCACAGTCAACCATACAAAAACCAAATAAGAATGAAGATCTTAAAAAGACAATGGAAAAGCTAGAATCTTTATTTGGAGATGGATTTCAACAAAGAATGTCTGAAGATGAATATTTAGATCAGTTATTAAATTTTGATCCTGATACAAAGAAGTTACATTAAACTACTTAACCAACTCCATACAGATATAATATCACGTTTTTTATTTTTTGTACAATGATTTTCTACAAAAATAATTATTTTACAATAAACAGTATACAGTATATAATTACATTATACTTAAATGAATTGAAAGAAGTAAATGGCAGAAAAAAAGAAAAAAGAACATTATGTTAACAACGCAGAATTTTTGCAGGCAATAATAGACTATAAAAAAGCTTGTGCAGAAGCAGATGAATGTGGAGATGAAAACCCTGTTCTACCAAATTATCTTGGCGAATGTATTCTAAAAATAGCGCGCAAACTTTCCAACAAACCTAATTTTATTAATTATAGTTATAAAGATGATATGATTCTTGATGGTATTGAGAATTGTATACAATACTTTGATAATTTTAATCCAGAAAAATCCAAAAATCCATTTGCATATTTCACTCAAATCATATATTATGCATTTCTTAGAAGAATAGATAAAGAAAAGAAACAATCATATATTAAAGGTAAACTTGTATTAGATAATACAATTGAATCATATGATATACAAGAACATGATGACGGCCAAGACTTTTCAAATATATTTAAAGAATTTATGCAAGATAGTGGCACATATGACCACAATTATGAAGAAAGAAAGAAAAAGAAAAAAATAAAGAAAAGATCTTCAATCTCATTAGATGAATTTACAGACGAAGATAACTATTAGTGCAATTGCATTATATTGCTCAGGATGTGCTGTTACCGTAGTTGAAGTATTGGGTATTGGAGCAGCATCTGAAGTTGCATCAACTGGTGCAGTTTCAACTACAGCATTAGAAATAGCACAAGCAATTGATACAGGTAAAACAATTGGTGATGGAGTAAGCTATGTAGGTACAGGTAAAACTCTTACTGACCATGCAATTAGTGAGTACCTAGATAAAGATTGTAAGACATTTAATTTATTAGAAGAAAAAGAACTATGTGAAGAGGTTCAGGAACAAAAAGGAACAAACATTGACTAAATTTGCTATTTTGGGTGACACACACTTTGGAGTTCGAGGTGATTCAATAAGATTTCATGATTATTATAGAAAGTTTTATGATGAAATCTTCTTTCCATATTTAAAAGAAAATAATATAACTACTATATTCCAGTTGGGTGATTTATTTGATCGCAGAAAATATATCAATTTTAATACATTAGCACTGTCAAAAGCGTATTTTTTTGATAAAATCCGCGAAAATAACATACAATTCTATACACTTTTAGGTAACCATGATATTTTTTGGAAAGAATCATTAGAAGTGAATTCTACTGGGTTAGTATTAGGTGAATATGCAGAATGGATCCATTTAATAGATAAACCTACATCAATACAATATGATAATACATCTATTGATATGATACCTTGGATATGTAAAGAAAATGAAGAGGAAGTATTTGATTATATAAAACACTCCAAATCAGACTTGTGTTTTGGTCACTTTGAAATTGCGGGCTTTCCAATGTATCGAGGTATGATTGGTGGCCATGGATTATCTCATGATATGTTTTCTAGATATGAACGAGTATTATCAGGACATTATCACACAAGATCAAAACAAGAGAATATAGAATATGTAGGCACACCTTATGAAATGACTTGGCAAGATTATAATGATCCAAGAGGCTTTTCTGTATTTGATACTGAAACAAGAGAATTAGAATTTATACAAAACAAATATACAATACACGAAAAGATTATCTATAATGATTTACATGATGCAGAAATAAACATAGATGATTTAGATATAAAAGATAAGTATATAAAAATAGTTATTGTGAATAAAACTGATTTATATAAGTTTGATAAGTTTATGTCAGATTTATATATAAAGGATGCTTATGAAATTAAAATCATTGAAGACTTCTCGGAGTTTAATGAGGGTGAAATTTCTACCGAGATTAATTTGGAGGATACATTATCTATCTTATCTAACTATGTGGATTCGGTAGAGACAGTAGAAAACAAAGAGGAAATTAAAACAGTGCTCAAGGAATTATATCTTGAGGCAATCAATATGGAAGTAGTTTAATTGTACATTAATTGAATTATTTGATAATAATAAGGGACATTATGTTACACGAAATCAAACACAAGGGTTTTCTTGCAACTGTAGAAACAATGGGTGCATTTATCAGAGTTATTGTTTATAATGCTCAAGGGCATGGTCTTACAACTCTAATGTTACCAAGAGAATCTGCAGAACAATTTTCAAAGGCTTTTAATGATTGTATTTAAATCTGTCCAGTGGAAGAACTTTTTATCCACTGGCGCTTCACCAAGTAAGGTTGAACTAAATAATCATAGTACTACATTAATTGTAGGTAAAAATGGTGAAGGCAAATCAACTATTCTAGATGCTCTTACATTTGGTCTATTTAATAAACCATTTAGAAATATTAGTAAAACACAACTAGTAAACTCTATTAATGGGAAGAACTGTGTTGTTGAAGTTGAATTTAGTATTGGTACTATTGATTATAAATTAGTTCGTGGTATTAAACCAAATATATTTGATATTTTTGCAAATGGTACATTGATTAATCAAGATGCCGCGTCAAAAGATTATCAAAAAGTACTAGAACAACAAATCCTAAAACTTAATTATAAAACATTCACCCAAGTTGTCATACTGGGGTCTGCTTCTTTTGTTCCTTTTATGCAGCTCCCAGCAGGGCAACGACGTGAAGTCATAGAAGACATTCTTGATATTCGTGTCTTTTCTACTATGAATACAATCCTTAAAGATAAGATGATAGAAACAAAAGATCTATTATTACAGATTGAAAATAAAATTAAGGTTATTACAGAAAAAACAAAAGGACAACAAAAGCTTATTGATTCTCTTACTGATAAAAAAGACCAAGATATTAAAATTATTAATGATAAGATAAAAAGTAATCAAACTTCTATACAAACAAAAACAGATAATGCACAAATTCTATTATTACAAATACAAAACTTAAGAAAAGATATTCAAAATAAAGAAGCAATACAACGTGATATAGATTTATGTAAAAGTAATATATCCAAATTTAATCAAAAGGATTCTACAATAGAAGAAAGTATTGATTTCTTTAATAATAATGAGGTGTGCCCTTCATGTGAACAAGGTATTGAACATACTCATAAAACATCCATTATAGAAAAATTAAATAAATCAAAACAAGATCATGCATCAAAGGTAAATTTACTTAATGAGGCACTTACAAAACTAAATAAACAATTAGATAATATAGTAGAAATTAATAATAATATCACTGATTTAAATATTGAACTTTCAACTGAAAATAATTCAATATCATTATTAAATAAATTGAATGCAGAATTAGAAGATGAAATAATCAAATTAAATAGTAACCAAGGTAATCTAACTCAAGAAAAAGAAATATTAAAACTATGGGCTGAGGAAGGATTGGGTTATACAAATGAAAAATCTGAAATAAACAAGAAAAGAAAACTTCAAGATATTGCCTCTGTACTACTTAAGGACACAGGTATCAAAACACAAATCATTAAAGAATATCTACCAGCCATGAACAAACTTATTAATATGTATTTGTCTGCAATGGACTTCTTTGTTAAGTTTGAACTGGATGAAAACTTTAATGAAATCATAAGATCTAGACATAGAGATGAATTTACCTATGCATCATTCTCTGAAGGTGAAAAAATGAGGATTGATTTATCAATTCTATTCACATGGAGACAAATAGCAAAGATGAAGAACTCTGTCAATACCAATCTATTATTACTGGATGAAATCTTTGATTCCAGTCTGGATGTGGCAGGCACAGATTACTTCCTATCTGTTATGGATAAACTAGGTGAAAACTCAAACATCTTTGTCATCTCTCACAAAGGTGATGTTCTACTAGATAAATTCCAAAACAATATCAAATTTGAAAAGGTCAATGACTTCTCTAGAATAGCAGCAAATTAGTTGTTTACATTAATTTAATTTCCTGATATAATGTTTATATGCTTGGAGAGGGAGGCAGAACTGATCCTGGGCGTCATTTTTGTTACAATCTGTTAACAAAATAGTTGTTTACATTAATTCATTTTTATAGTATAATGTACATATAAATTGATAAAAGGAGAGAATTATGTGTAAAAAAACTTTAATTGTGGAACAAATCATTGGAAAATATTTTCCTGTAGAAGCGTTTCTAAAGGAATTTGAAGCTCAGGACCTTAATATAGAAAGACTTGTTGAGAAATGCATTGCAAGGGAATCTGGATTAACTTGGGCAAATAACGGTAAGGACGCTCAGTTAGAATATGATTTTGTTGAGGATAAATCTGATGCAAAAACTGCATCTTGTTCAAAAGTCGAAAGATATTGTGAGAAGAATGAAACCCTCTATACTAGTTATAAAGGTAAAATAACTTCGGTTGAAACAAAACTTGGAGATCTTCGTTGTGTAGTTTATAATGAATATAGAGATGCTTTGGACTTTTTCCTGATTCCTCATAACTATATTAAGTTTATGTCATCAAATCTTGGTGGACGAAAAGTCCAAGGTAAAAAGGTAATTAATTATTCTTATAATACAACTAAAAATACATATTCCAATAATATGGAAGATTTCAGGGTTCCTACTTTTAAAGATATTTGTAAAGTAGTTGTAAATTAGTTGTTTACATTAATTCATTTATATGGTATAATGTACACATAAATTGATAAAAGGAGAGAGAAATGACACAATTTATAAAACAAAATTTTGATTATAGTGACGGTTGGTTAACATATAGAACCGACATTAAAACCCGCCCTGAATTTGTTGCTAGATTTAAATACAACAAATCAGACAAACCTAGCTTCCTTAAATTTCTAATTAAAAACTTCACAGTTGACGAATATAGAGATCTTACAAACAAACTTAATTTGGCACCATTACAAGCCTTGGCTACAAAAGGCTATGTGCCACCAAGCATTAAAAACTTTGATGTTAAATTATTTTTAAGGAGAGCATAATGGATGCCGTTCAAAGATTAGTTGAAAAAAGAATCATGGAAATTGATTATTTGTTACACATGAACCAAATTGATCGTGATCCACTAACACAGGATGAAGTTATAAAAATAATTGATGAATCAGATGATCTTAAAATCTGGTTAAAAAATGGGAGGATAGCATAATGAGCTGCGATGTAAATACACAATTTATGGAAAATGCCTACGAAGAAGCTTTGGACATTGGTTACGAAGCTGGTTATAGAGGTGAAGAACTAGAAATCTTTGCTGAAAATTGGGCAAAAAATAAATTTGAATATATGTCATAAAAGTGTTTACATTAATTACTAATCGTGATATAATGTTTACATTAATTAAATAAACCGAGAGATTATGAATAAAGACCTAATAGCCAAAATACTTGCCAACGAAAATATAACCGTTGTACAAAAAGTAGCCAGCACTGCATCATTCGATGTTAAAAATAGAGTCCTAACTCTTCCAATATTTAAAGAAATATCTAACGATGTTTTAGATCTATTCATTGGCCATGAAGTTGGCCATGCACTTTATACAACATCAGAATTCTGGTCAGACGAACTCAAATCAATACCACACTTTAATGGTTATATTAATGTATTAGAAGATGTTCGTATTGAAAAATTAATCAAAAGAAAATATCCTGGACTTAGAAAAAATTTCAATGTAGGTTACAAAGAACTACGCGATTCAGATTTCTTTGGTACCTCTGATGTTGATATCTCATCTATGTTACTCATTGACAAAATTAATCTATTTTACAAAGCTGGTTGGGATTGTGGTGTAAAATTTACAAAACAAGAATCCATACTAGTTAAAAAAGCAGAATATACAAATACAGTGCAAGATGTTATTGATCTTGCCAAAGAGATTTATGAATATTCCAAACAAGAAATGGAAGATCAATTAGAAAAAGGAAAACAACACGAAGATGAGTTGGATGAAGAACAAGAAGAAATATTAATTAATGAAGCTATTGTAGATTATGATGAAGAAGATGATGATGATTATTTAGCAACAAATGAAAAACCTATAAGTTCTGCTGGCGAAACAGCAGAAGATCATTTAAAATCAATTACAGAATCTGTTAGTGCAAGAAAAATAGAAGAATATTCAGAACAAAATGTTGAATATAAATACTATACAATTCCTAAAAATATCTCAGATCATATTTATTTTTCATATAAAGACGTTATTGCACAAATGAAAAAAGATGATATGGAAAGTTATGATTATAGTCCAAGTTGGTTGATTAATTATGGTTATAAATTTCATGATAGATTAGTTCAACTTGAATATGTAGATTTATTTAAACGTGAATCAAAAAATGTTGTAAATTATCTTAATAAAGAATTTGAAATGAGAAAATCAGCAGCTCTTTATAAGAAAACCCAACAATCAAAATCTGGTTCATTGAATATGCGTAAACTATATCAATATAAACTTAATGATGATATATTCAAACGAATCAATATTATCCCAGAAGGTAAAAATCACGGTATGATTATGTTATTGGACTGGTCCGCTTCAATGGCACCAACAATGGCACAAACATTAGAACAAGTGGTTAACCTATCAATGTTTTGTAGATCAGCAAAAATACCATTCTCTGTAATTGCTTTATCAACAGAATTTAGGTTAAATTTAGATGAACACTGGAAAGAAAAACATAATCAATGTGTTGATTCTCTTGGTGAATATGAACTTAATCCATATTCTGATATTACAATGTTTGAATTATTCTCAAGCAAAATGACTAATTCAGAATTTAAATTTGTATCAACAAGATGTATCTCAGGAGAAATACTTTCAGGCAATATATTTAGACTAGGTGGTACTCCGCTTAATGAAGCGCTTGTGTATATGAATTCATATATACCTAAATTTAAATCTCAATATAATGTAGAAAAACTTACATTTATAACTCTTACAGATGGCGAAGGTATGGGGTTAAAAAATAAAAATTGGACAAACCTATCTGGTGAAGAAAGATACCAATGGGACATTAAAAGTGAAATTAGAAGAAAAACTATAATTAAAATTAGAGATGAAGTTACAAAGAAAACATATAATTGTGGTTGGGCAAGTGATCAAACTAGAACATTATTAAAAATCTTAAAAGATAGATATGATATTACAACTCTAGGTTTCTATATAACAAAAAATGGTACTAGCTCTATATATAGTGCATATAGAACAAATGTTTCAAACAGTGAAAGTTTTTGGCCACAAAAAGATAAGTTCTTACAATCAATTAAAAAGGATGGATATCTTTCTATTAAAAATGCTGGCCGTGATGAATTGTTTATTATACCAGAGAAAAATGTAAAAATTCAAACAAATGAGGATTTAGCTGTGAATTCATCATTTACCGCTAGTAAAGTTGCAACTCAACTTAAAAAAATGTTTACAGGTAAGAAAAAATCCCGTATATTACTTACCAGATTTATTAGTTGGGTGGCGTAAAAAAGTGTTTACATTAATTCATTTACGTGATATAATGTACATATAAATTGATAAAACGAGAGGGAAATATATTATGCGTTACAAAAGTGATCAAAAACAACAAATTGAAAATCGTATTGTAGAACTCTATCCAGAGTCTCTATCAAACCTCAGTAAATCTCAAATCATGGAAGCCGTGACCGGTCTTGGTTATGATACTATGCCATGGTCTGTGGTCAATCGAACAAAGATTCGTAACATCTTTGAACTAAAAAATGCTACAAATGTGGTACCGTTAGTTCAACCTGTGGCAAAATCTCCTAAAGTTCAACATGAAGTGTCATTGATACCACAGGTTGATTCTAACTACGTGCCATTTGGCAATCACAAAGATCTAGAATCAATTATTAAGTCTGGTGAATTCTATCCAACTTATATTTCTGGCCCTACCGGTAATGGTAAATCTACTATGGTAGAACAAATCTGTGCTAAATTTAGACGCGATCTTATTCGTATCAATTTAAACACAATGTCAGACGAAGAACAACTTATTGGATCCAAAACTCTAGAAAATGGTAATGTAGAGATTGTTGAGGGTCCAGTCTTAATCGCCATGAGAACAGGGTCGGTTCTCTTACTTGATGAAATCGATGCTGGTGCGGCAAATACTCTCCTGTGTTTACAACCTATCTTGGAAGGTAAACCATATTACTTCAAACTTAAAAACGAAGTAATCGCACCAGCATCAGGTTTCAATATTATTGCTACCGCGAATACAAAAGGTAAAGGTTCAGATGATGGTAGATATATTGGTACAAATATTCTTAACGAGGCATTCTTAGAACGATTCGCTGTAACGTTTAATCAAGAATATCCAAACCCATCAATAGAAATTAAAATCATTAAAAATCTAATGAATTCACATGATTGTATTGATAATGACTTTGCAGACACTCTTGTAAAATGGGCTGATGCAATTCGTAGAACATTTAATGATGGTGGTCTAGATGAAACAATTACAACACGTAGATTGGTTCATGTTATTAAGGCCTTTTCAATCTTTAAAGATGTGAATAAAGCAATTGAACTTTGTTGTAATCGTTTTGATCAACAAACTAAAGAAAGTTTTATTGATGTATTTACTAAACTCCAATCTGGAGAAGATGAAACAATGGAATCAGATCAAATTGATCAAATAGTAGAAGAAATTGCTAACGAGGATGATATAGATCAAAATGTATAGTTTTATTGAATTAAAAGAATCTCAGAAGAGATATATCCTAACTATTATGGAAAGGTTTGATCATATAGATCATGAAATTTCTCTCAAGGACTTGGCTCAATATCATAGTGTTATGATGAATGAACGTGATCAAACTGGTTTAAAATTAGGATATCCAAATTGGTTAATTGTAAAAGAAAATAAAGTTAGAAAAAGTGTTTATAATTTACCAATACCAACCCAGGAGGAAATAGAAGATTTTAATAATGGGAATACAAAACCGATTATTAATATAGATAAATTTTCTCCGTTGCTTAAAAAAACCATTGAGGAGTTTGAAATAGAATTATGAATACCGTATATGCATTAATACTTATCTCATCACTAGGTGGTGTAGAAGAAGTTTACAGGTTCCAAAATATGGATGATTGCTTGGCTACCAAAATATCATATGAAGATGTCTCAGGAAATAAAGCACTTTGTGTATCATTAAAAATTAGAAAGAAAA